>Ga0163217_1013553_pt1 | contig 12280 bp, 12 predicted proteins | sample SynspAceP_FD_185933 | JGI IMG/M metagenome (GOLD analysis project Ga0163217, IMG submission 185933) | Saline lake microbial communities from Ace Lake in Antarctica - Synechococcus sp. Ace-P (PacBio error correction) | ecosystem: Environmental > Aquatic > Non-marine Saline and Alkaline > Saline ... | reverse complement strand
GGGCCGGGACACAATATTCCGAGGCCGGTCATCCGCGGGCGTTTCAAAAAGGCTGGGGCTGGAACTGCTACACAGTAAACTACAAGCATTCGGTAAACGAGTGGCTGCTGTATGATTAACGTTCTGGCAATGAGCCGAATTTTGGCTGCTGAAAGGAGTAAACCAAATGAGTGTTTCAGAAATAACAATTTCGGAGAGGCCTGGGAGGGCAGGAAATTTACTGCCGGCCCTGCATCGTTAGCACAGGTTAGCCCGTGAAGAAGCCATTCAAGTACGGTTTTACAGGGATTGTGGTGCAGAAATAGACCGGGCAAAGTTTGTGGAAATCAGGCACTGAAGACTCAAAAAACAGGACAGAAGAAGGAAATAAAAGCTACATTTGAACCAGAACCTAACCGCACCAAAGGGGCGGCGTGGGAAGGGTGGTTGGCTCTGTTTTGCCGGGCAGGAAAAAGGCGCTTTACGCCATGCACCAACCGCTCAATGTGTTTGGCAGCGCGCCAAGGTTTGCGCTGGGGCTGGGTGTGTCCCACAAGGGAATGGTTTTAACCGGCTTGGTGTTGAGCCAAGGTGAGCTGTTCAATAACCTCAAAAGGTTCAGCCCAAAAACGGCCCGCAACTCAGCGTTGATCGGGGACAGCAACGATTTGCACTGCACCGTGGAAATGGAACAGGAACGGGCAAGACCTACGTTCTACGCTCCATTTACTGAGCTGTTACCAAGCTCCGGCATGGGCCAAGTTTCGTCAATTGTTGGGGCTATGCTTGGCGATTGAAGTTCCCATCGGAAGTCCCGTGGTATTGGCTCCTAGCACAATTGGTATCCGGAACTGAGATGTTGTAAATCCCTTTCCAGTCCGGCGAACATTAAAGCCTGTAAAAACGGATTGCATGTGTAATCATCGTCCTACAATCCTTTCTACTCAAACCGGACTGAGTGTGTAGGCCCCTCAGTGCAGTCCAACCCGTGCCCATCGTTATGGATTTCAGGACGGATCTGGAGCGTTAAGCAGTCAGCTTGTGATTGCCTAGAAGCACGATAAAATTAAGGAACGCACGCATGCCATCAGTTTTATCCCAGATTCCTTGCTCAGCTTCCGCGAGAAAGCACTGTCCGAAACGGAAAGGTACTGGACTCGAGCACCTGTCATGGTGTATCTGCGCAACGAGCCCTACTACCGTGACCTTGTACCGAGAAGGTCATTGCCCTTACGGTTATTGGGCAGAGCAGAACGGCCTGACCAAAAAGGACATTGGTATCGACTGGTAGCGTGAGCTCATCAGGATGAGGTTACACGTATCCAGTGCAAGGACTGTTATGCAGCAGGACCTACAGGATCACCAAGGCTGACATTTGACAGCTTTTTTACCGCTTCGTGGTTAAAACGATATCTCGTAAACCGGAATCTCATCATCACCATCCCGCTAACAATGGACACAGAATTCCAGCGATGCCTTAGAGGGCCAGCACCCACCTGTCAGCACAATTCAGCTGGCCGATCTGGAAACAGCCTGATCGGAATTGGTCGTCAGTTCCAAGCCAGAAAAAGCCCTGTTTTGCGTCAAAGAAACATTACGCGAGCACCAAGAAAACGCCTGAAAGCCACCCAAAGCCGGTTTGCAGGCTGCGGATCGCGGCAAGTCCATTATGGCTGCTGTACTGGGAAAATTCACTATTCCTCGCAAGCATTTTCGAAGACATGGCGGGCAGGGCAAGCAGTACCTGTTCCCGGTACCCAGTCTTGCGCTTCTCTCGCTACTCAGACCTTTGACCGATGTGGACGCAAGGAAAGCGAAAAACGCCGCTGCACAGCTATGCGTGTGCTCTTGCACGCGCTGTGGGAAAACGCACGCTCGTTCACGCGGTTTTAAAGCTGACCCACTTTTCATCAGCAATATCGCCGGATTCCAAAACTGACCACCGCTGGGGCTTGCGTTTACTGTGTGGTTAATATTCTTTGGGCTGCTGGCCGAGATCGGTGCGAACCAGCCGCTTTTCTTTGTCCTCGGTTTATAGCTTTCTCCTCGGTTTGGGGACGATTGTGCGCATGGGTGATGTAAGCAGCCGCACCTATCACACAGCCGCAGCGGTTAACGTCGTGTTCCATATCGAAGGCGTGGCCACTGCTGAGAATGGCGGAGGTCTTGCTGCGTGACGATGACGCTGCCTTGCTCGTGCGCTATTGCGATGACAATTGAAGAAACGATTGCGCTATCCTCGGCCGGCACGAATGGCAGATAGCCATTTGTCTATGATCAGCAGCCGTGGCGCCAGGATGCTGCGCTTTAGAGTTAATGATCCAGACGCTCCTGTTCAGAGGCCAATGACCAAGCTGCAGGCATCATGGTCGGCATGCGGCTCACACTCGGCATCGCGCTCCTTTGATGCCTGGCTGATGGCCTATGTAAACCAAGGGCTGATGGCCTAGGGTGGACTCTTTGCGACCCCCGCCGCTAGGGCGATGAAGAACCACTTCGCTCTACGAAGGGCAGTTCGTCAGCTTATTGTCATTGTTTGCGTCGCGGCCGCCGTGGTGAACTTGAAGTCATAATCCTCAAAGAGTTTTTCTGTCCCGGGAATGCCGCGAAAACTTCAGCAAGGTCTCCTCGGGAATCGTCTACTGTTGAGCCGGGCATTTTCAATCTTCAGGCTTCAATAGCCTGTTCCAGAAAGTCAGCTACTGCTTATGGCCCTCCTGCGAACGGCAGTGTGGTCCGGCGATAAGCCGCCCATTCGCTGGGCCAAGGTGTCGAGCTTGAGGGCACTTAGCACCAGGCGTGCTGCGATACCGCTGATGCTCGCAGGTTCACGCGCGCGGACCTCCAGCAACGTCGTGACTACTCAGCGGATGCTGAATAGCTTTCCCTACGGGAAACGGGGTCGAGGTGGATATCGGGTGCATGCCCTGAGCCGCCAGCCTTGTAGCCGTGATGGCAGTGGCCATGATCAATGCCTTTCCTGATTCCAGCACGCACTCTGAGGCTTGATACACCGTCGGTGCCATGGATGCGCTTGATGCTCACTCTCACCCACAGGGCCTATGTCGTGCGCATTGCCGTGGCCAACGCTTCAACCGCAGTGCAGCCTGATTTCAGCACGTGGCACGCCAGACGGTCTTGATGAAGCTACTCTTCACACACTAACACCCATTGAAACACGCTCCAACCTTGCCCCTTGGTCGCGAGCACCGGTAGCGCCGGATCAGCCGCGGGGCGACCGAAGCATAATCCCTGAGGCCGTGACGCCGCCAGCAGCTCAGCAGATCCACGCCCGTTTCGCCACGGCCTTTCGGCCGTAAGCACATCGCGCTCGATCATGATGGCCTTGGCCCGTTGCCCTCGACCGCATTTGCCTGAGGAACCTCACCGAAATATTGGACAGCGCTCGCTCGATGCCCTAACAGGTCTTCCTGCGCGCTCCATGTCTCCGGAGAACCGACCATCATGTGCGCGCGATCTGCATCCACGCCGTGGCGACAAGCTTCTTGCGCGATTGGCGACTAATTGGTCGTAAGTCACTGCATCTCGCTTTGCCGGAGGCCGCTCCTCCAATACAGGTGGTGTGTGTGTTTGAACATTTACTAACGTCACGCACTCTCGCGCTGCCTGATCGCCAGTGCGCTCACGCGATCTTGAATCTTCTCTTTAACAGTACTGTTGCGCGCGTACTCAGCTGCGGCCTTCGCCGCTCGATCCGCGCACTCTCTCCTCGCGCGATCCAGCTTGGACGCCTCTCCTCGCCCGTCGCTCGAATTAGCTGGCCCCCTGGCACGCGCTCAATCCCGTCCCCCTCGCGCGCGCCTCACCAGCGTGATACGCACCGACTTTAGCTTCTGAGCGACTCTCGCGCAATACTTCGCACCTGGGCGGTGCAATACACTCGCTCTCTCACTGCTCCTCCTGAGTCAAACATCTGGCCGCCGCTCTGATCATCTGATTAGGCGGCATTTTGGCCCCAGATGGGTCAATTTAAGTCGGCGCGGATGGTTGGGTCAGTATTACTCGGCGGTGACAACGCAGAAGATGACGGATTCAAGCGACGTCAGCGGATCTTTTCCAGTACCCGGCAGACGACCAAGCTAAAAGTCTTGGCCATGGCGCATCTAGTCGCACGTCATGGCGGACACACACCCATCCGGTTTGTTTTTTGCGAACCCTACCATTCACTCTGCCGTGATCAGTGAAGCGCAGACAGCACTTTGGGCTTCTCGCTTTTGATCTGGTCATTATGCGATGAGGGGCACCGTTGACTACTTGGTGGGCAGTGTTTTTGATGGCGATGGATGAGTTCCGCTTTTGTGCGGGTTCACGACAAACGAACTACATCCAGGCAACACAAACGGGCTTAATGACAGCCACCCCACGCATTTACGGGAAAGCCGCCAAGCAGACTGAGGGGTGTTGTTTCTGTTCTCAAGTTTGACAACGAAACGCACTTTGGCGTGAACTGTTCGTAAATCAATTTTCTCGGAAGCCGTCTCTCGTGGTTCTGACTGGTCGATTTACAAGGTGATCGTGCTGGCTGTAGAAGAAAGCCACATCAATCGCCGCCTGGCAAACCATACTCAAGGGCGAAGCAACGAATATGAAGGTAGACGATGCCGCCAAGATCAATTGGCTGTTAGGAAAGCACTCCCCAAGCAAGGAATGACGCTCTCGGGTGATGGAAAGCCCCACTGCAACCGCGGCCGTTGCTTCTGTTCAGGTTATCGAAAAAGACTACAAAAGGGCAAAAAACAGTAAAGTCAGCTCAAAGTGATTCTCCGATATGGTTTGGCGATAGGTGGTGGCTGAATATCAACGCCATGGAGGTCGGCGAGCTTTAGAGGACAACCCAGACGCAGAGAATTGATTCCAGCTCTTGCTTGCTTAACTGTGAAAGGCTCAGCATGTTGATGGGCTCGATGAATGCCAGCGAAAAAAAGGGGCTCAAACTGGAATGGCTTAAAGCAGGAAGGCCACCCGAAAACAACCTGTCAATTCCTGTATAACGTGCGCTGCCTCTCCGAGGGTGTTGATTGTGCCCTCCTCGATGCGTTTGGTTCTTGACACCCCGTAGCTCCCAGGTTGATGTAGTGCAGTCCGTTGACGGGTCATGGTTCTGTCGCTGGCAAGAAAACAAGGGCTACGTTATTTTGCAGTGGTTATCAGCCGGTGTTAGAGCGGAGGAAAAGCGCTGGACGATAAACCAAACTTATTAGTCGTCTGGCAGCGTGCTGAAACGCTTTGCGACTCCACGAATGACCTTTGTACGCGATGATTAAAAAGCTTGGAGAATTCAACGTCGCGATGTGAAACAAGATGGAAAAGTCATTTAGCGTTAGCCGACAAAGTACAACAGCGCAGTAAATTCAGGAGCACATCAAAAGCGGCAAAAAGCTTCGTTGGTGCAGTTACCATTGGCTCCAGCGCTGAGGACACATCCCTGACCAGGCAAAGCTGCAATTTGAAGTCGGTGAGATCGAGGGCGCCCTGGGTACGCCCAGGTGGTCAAAAAAGTGCGGCAACCGCCACCACTGGGAAACTGGCAACGGACATTTTGCCAAGATCGCCAATTACGCACATCGGACCGTCCAAAGCCATTTTTGGAGAACCCAGACAACACCGCTTGAATCGCCGCCTTTTGAAGACTTTTCTAAAAGAGTATACTCGGATGACCTGAACAACGCAACACTGAGCCAAGACATCGTTTGAAATGCTGGCTCAGATTCTGATTCCAAGGCCGGTATTTTGATGGTTGTTTGAGGGGTACAATTTTACCCAGCTTTAACCCCATGTCCATTGCGATGCAGGCCGTTACCGAGCAGCTTGAAGACGCACAATATCGAAAAGAAGCCGACACCTCGTTAGTTCTACGAGGTCGGTGAAGATGCGAGCAGGCGGCGATGAAAGCGCTGAGGGCAAGCAGCGCATTTATTGTTGGAGCTGTACGGATTAAGTCTTCAAAAAACGTTTCCCTGGTGACTGATCGGCTGGGAATTGTCTTACACCCCCGTGAGGTGGTGGATTTCATCCATTCACAGCATTGAAGACGTGCTCAAGGCTGAGTTTGGCAAGAGCATGGCCGATTGAGAAACGTGATCTATCGACGCTTCACTGGCACTGGGACGTTCGCGGTTACGGCTGCTACCAAAGCGTGATCATTCCCAAAAATAAAGCTGTGAGCAACAAATACAAGCATGAGATTCACGCCAACGAGCTGGTGTTGCTGGCCTATTACATTTTGCGGCTATCAATATCGAGGCCACCTACCACGGCTCATGAATGACAACGTGGACCGGCTGGAAGAAAGCGATAGAATTTATGAGGTTCCTACGAGCCTGTTCACCGGCATTTGCCTCACCGATACATCCAGATTACGGAAAGTGAGGGACATGGTTGAGGCACTGCTAGTTTGAAAAACAGTTCACGCCGCAAACGCCAGGAAAGAACTGGATTTCGGGATTATGGGAACCCACGCGTATTCAAGGCGGTGGGGTAGGGCCAGTGCCAACGATTAACAACGCAACGGTTCAGCTTACCAAGCTGGATGAGCGCATTTCGCAGTACCTATGCGCAGCGGTTCGACGCAACAAACAAGATACGCTTTCATACGACAGTTTACATTGAGATATCGCTGGGCATTCAGGACCGCATTTGGTGATGGCAGGGCGGTTAATTGGCTTTGTGACTAATGGGGTTTCTTGGAGGCCAAGGCACGCTGTCGGTTGCGCAAGTGTCTTGCGAAGAGTTTTCCAGTAATTCATGTGTTTCATTTTGCGGGCATCAGCGTACTCGGGAGAGCTATTCTCGCAGAGAGGTGTGAAAGATTTGATAGGGTAGCCGCGCTCCAATTGCTATTTCAATTCTAGTGAAAAACCCTTGAAGTGTTAATGGCCAATTAAACTGACCCACCTGGCCAACAATTTTTGACCCACCCATAGTGCATTGGGCACGGGACCATGTTGTCCACTTTTAGAAAGGCGACAGCACGAATATCAAAAGTCGGACCGCACGGTTTTTATTGACGTTGGATGTCGCCTTTCAGAAAACGGAAAATAAAGCCACGCTAAGGCCGTAAGTTCCCTCGGGGCTACACCGCGTCCGCACTGCGCGGTTCTTTCTTTCCCTATTGCAGTGACGCAATCAGCGGGCAGGAAAAACCGTTTCCCCTTCCGCGCAATGGGCAGCGCACACCAAATCAAGACAGCACGGCCTCCAATGCGCGCCAGGTCAGGGCCTATCCTCTCGCGCACGTCCTTGAGCTTGTTGCTCGGCCAGGCTTGCTGGCTTTTCCTCGCAATGGGGTTGCCTCCTCCAGGCCGCAGCAGCACTCGACGATTCATCCAGGACTGAATGCCAAACGCTGGGCGATTTTTCACGAAGCGCACCGCGTTACATCGTCATTTCGCCATAGCGGCGATTGCTGCCGTAAGGATTGTCCGTTCCGGGAGAAGCCTTGCGCTTTGATAGACGGATGGTTCCACATTGACCGCCGGCGTCCTGGCGGGAAAACGCCAATGGTCAGGTTATCCAAATTTGTTTTCCATATCGCTTGACTGCGATCGTAAACCGCTTTGAAGGTTGCCACCCTTCCACGTGAAGGCCTGCCCCGGACACGGAGGCAAGGGCTGCCACCCATCGGAGCAGTAGCGAGCGGGGTTTCTCTTCTTACTCCGAAGTTCAGTGCCCGTCAACTTTGCCTGCCTGTTTCGCGATGGATTCGGCCCGCAGATTGATCTTGTAGGCGTTGTGTAGCGAGCCGTCCAGGATGGCTCTGCCAGAGTGCGTCACCGATGGATGCGCGTGCCATTTCCTCAGATGGGTAATTGGCTAGTGGCGATGGTGGAGCGCCGGCCATGTCGGTATTTCCAGCACCTCCAGCAAGTTCCCGCGGTTCTCCGCCTCAGCTTCATCAGCCCCAGTATTCCAGGATCAGCACGCGACCTGGCCAAAGGCTGGTGCGGAGGCTTGATATTGGCCATCGCCCATTGCGGATTGGTCAGCTCTCCGTTAGCAAGGCCGGGTTCAGGCGGACGTTACTGGGGCGGTGTAACCATCCCGGCAGGCCTTGAGTTGCCAGAGCACGTGGGCCAACCAGGGTTTCCCGACGCCAGTCGGGCCGGATTGATGAGCACGTTCAGGTGTTCCTTCACCCACCTGGCAGGCTGGCCAGACTCTGGACAAAGCCTTATCAGGCCCGTGAGTTTCCGGTAATTCAATGTCTCGAGGAATGGCGGCGTGTCGCAAGCTTGGCCCGCGCAGGCGGCTGCGGTCATGCGTCGAATTGCCGTTCCGTCATTTCCCGGTCGACCAAGCAGGCAAGGCGCTCTCGAAGCTCATGTCGGTAATGTCGGGGGTGGGCGATTTGATCCGCCAGGCGGCGGCCATGCGCGTCAGGTTTGAGGGCGTGGAGCTTATCCAGCGTGGGATGTTATTCAGCATGTCAGGTTCCTTTCAAGTGGTAGTTAGGCGGGGGCCACGATGTTGTTCGTGGTGTGTCGGGTAAGGCCAGTTCTTGTTGCTCTTCCCAGGGGCCTGCTCATCCAGGCGATGGCTTGAGGATGGATTCGATGCTTCTTGTATCGGCAGCTGCCCCAGCATCAGGGGGTTGGCAGGCACGTTCTAAATCGTTGCCTCGCCGGTAGCTCGGCCAGGGCCGAGTGCCCAGACAGACGATAGGCCTGTTGCGGATGCTTCTTGCCCCAGCGCGGGTACGGGATAAGCTTTTTCAGTTGCCGCGTTATCCAGTCTTGGCTGCCCAGGCGGTCAAGTCGCTCTGGGGTCCACTCGCCGTTCTTGGGATGGACTCCGCGGCATGTGAGCGGCGATGGTGCTATTGCCGACCTTATGATCGAACGCCGGGCTGGCGATCGGTTGCCCCGGTGGAAGCATTCGATGGGCTGTGTGGGGATCGACCTCACCTCTTCTTGATCAGATAGATGGCAGCACAAGATCAGGAGATTTAGTCGCCTTTTATTAACCGTCCGTGAAAACGGCGGTAAGAACCCAATCCGCAAGTTCCTTTTTTGACAAAAGCCGGGCCTACGCGCCTCTTTATTATCTATTTTGCTCGGTTGTTGGCATGATTGGCAGCCTTTCCCGCCTTATGCTTTGTGTTGTTGCAGCTTTGATCGGGATTGTGGGAGGACCGGTATTCTGCGACAGTATTTCTGTCAGGGACCTGAGAGTGGATCTGATCCTGGCGGGTATGGCGGTAGCGCACTTCTGCATTGTCCTGCCCATGTGTTGGGTCACCGCTACAGCTGGTCTGCCTTGGAAGAAGCTCCACCGCGTTGCTTGGGCGGTTCTGGCGGATTACGTGGTTGAGTGTTTATGGAACTTGCCACCACCTGGACGTTTATCTCAGTTACGATGTACGACCCAACCGTCTGTTTATCGAATATTGAAATTCCACGAGAGTTTTTTCGAATGCTGTGGACCGGGTTCAAGCTCACGGATCTTGTTTCTGAAGGTTGGGGGTTTTACCGCGGGCGCATTTGCGTTGTTCTGTCGAGCACTACGGGCCCTGGCTTCGCGCACCTGTACCACTTTTCAAGCACAAAAAGGCGGATCCTGGTGTGGCCCTGGTGGTTCTGACCGTGGTTTATGTGCGTCGCGCTCAAGCCACGGCCATCGTCTTGTGCGAATTCGGCATGTTTGCCCTTGAAACGTCCGATTCCGCTGGTTAAATTCACTGATTATCAATTCAACAGGTCGGTTTCCTTTGCGATTATAATCTCAACATGAAAACCGAAAAACAATCAGGAGTTATGTCTCAATCACCGATTTGAGGCGATGTTGAACGAGGTCACAACGGCTCCCTGGCTGACAGGCTACAGTTTCCCTCCGAACGCTATCCCACCATGCATCATTCAACACGCCTGGCACTGAGAGGGCCACTCCCTGTGAATCTGGTTTGATTGTTGCTGGAGGAAAGGCCCTTGGCGCAAACGTTTGTTGAATCGCTCGGCGCGGCCGGTTACGCCCGGGCTGGAGGCGCTGAAAAGCGATGGGCTGGTGGGGTTGAAAACCTCTACGCGCACAGGGAACCCGCTCGGTGGAGGGGGATCGAAGTCGGTGATCTCCGGGTTTCTGCCCGTCAGCGTTCGTCGCAGTGCTCGGTGAAGCTTGTCATCATATCCCGTGCAAGTTCACATTTCTTCACCCTTGGTACGGTGGGGCCTCTGGATAGACTCTCGAAAACGGCTACAACACCGGTTTTTATTTACGGAGCGGAGGCGATTTTGGAACCAACTGTAATGGGTAGCTTCTTTTCAGAGAGAACGGGTTTCAGCATATTGCTCGGGACAAGGCGTAATTATGACTCTCACACCGAATTTATTACCGAGCGTGGGGCGTCAGTGACTCGATGACCTGTCTCAAACAAGGCAACGGGAAGAATTAGGAGGCGCATTGCGTATGGCAGCCATTTTTCGTCTGGTATTTTCTTCTTCAATCCACACGCATTCGAATTTCCCGATGTGGTAAGGATCTCCGCTGTTTGACAGCGAGAAAAACACGTTAACCACACGCGGTTGAATATGTCCGACCATGGCGTTTGGGCGAGTTTATAGAACCGCGCGCCAGGCAGGGACTTCTGGAAGAATATGTATTTCTGAATCGTCGCCGACCAGTGATGCCCGTGTGTGGGGTGACGGAGCTGGTGAACGAGCAAGAATTTCCACATTCGGCCTGATCCTTGGCGGCGAAATTTGAGCCCAAAGCGCGTACAGGCACCCTTGCCAGTTCAGATTGATCTGGCGCCCACCCTCTTGTCGCTGAATGGGCCTTGAGCGGATCACCCGATCGATTGGGCCGTTGACATCACCAGGGGATCGGAGCGCCGGTCGCGCGATGATGCAGTTCAATGACTACTTACGCGTGGATGGAAAGCGATTATCGGGTTCACGTTCTCAGGCCAGACGGGGCGGGCCGTGGAACGGCCTCTCTATTGACCTGTGTCTGGCCAAAACTCGACTATCTGGAATACGCGCCTCCGGGAGGCGTTCTGTTCCAGCGTGCTCTCGGCATTTGCCCAGCTTCCCTATGCGCTTACCGGGAGCAAAAAATAACGGACTTTGCCCAGAAGGAATTGAGCATTAGCGCCAGACGGCCCAGAGGCTGTTAGCTGACGAGGTTCCTTTCATTAAAAACCAGAAAGACCGTGCCCTCGGCGTCCGATTTTTCCACTGAAAACCTCCAGGTTAAGGCTGTTCCACAGTCGAGTTGCACGATCAGAAGGCCGAAGCTGCTTTTGATCAAGCTTCTGGTTCCGGGGTCTGCTTGGGACGGCTGAAATGTTTCTCAATGACCGAACTTGTAAGAACCTTTGCCGAAAAAGTCTGAATTCGCAGGGTCTGGTCCAGCCACAGCAATGTGCAACGTTGGCTTCGGTGTGTCCAGAGCGCTTCTGCAGCACAGATTTGCGCAATAATTCATTCTGGACGAGGGGAAGCTCAGAGTCAGGATGACGTTGATCCCGGTCATGATGAAAATACCGTTCGGCCGTAAAAAGCCGGGTCACGATCCTGATGTCGAGAAATGATTTTCGCCGATGGCCGCATACACATCGAATCCTGTTCTGATGTCCGCCCATTTTTCCGGTTGTCCGCGGGCAAAATGCCTCAATAGGCATTTCTGTGTCTCCCGCATTGTGCTGGTTCGCCTTGCCGGGATTCGTCTTCAGCGTTTTTTCTGTGCTTCCGAAAGTCGTTTTGCGCTGTTCCAGGAAACATCAGTGCCACACAGAATAACGGCCAGGGGCGTCCTGAGTTCATGGGCTGGCAAGTTACCGAAAACGACTTTTCCCGTTCAAGCACCAGCCTCCATGGCCGAAAAGAATCGATTTTTGAAAACGCGGTCTGAAATCTGATTGAAAACTCCGGACTTGACCGTAGGTTTACGTTGCAGTTCGGCTCATGGACCACGCCTGGCTCGGTTTGGCAAAAGGCACAATCATTGGGTTCAGGTGTCCTTCAGGGGTTTTTAAAAACAGATGAGCGGACGCAAAAATATTTCGGACCCACCGAAAAACAGCCCACGAGGCATTTTTTGAGCCCGGGCCAGGCCAGGGAAAAAATCAAGAAAAACGACCCTTTGAATCAAGGCCTTTCCCGGTTTGTTTTTCGTTTTTTAAAATTCCGTAATGTTCTTGGGAAGGGGGGGGACCCCACGTTTAAGGTGGGGACGGGGGCCTTTTTTGGTTGGGGGGTTTTTTGGGCCGAACCCCGGGGGGGTCTCCGGACGGTTTTTTTTTCAATATTTTTGGGGTTTTTACCCAAAATTTCTCTTTCTTCTT
>Ga0163217_1043334_pt1 | contig 12283 bp, 21 predicted proteins | sample SynspAceP_FD_185933 | JGI IMG/M metagenome (GOLD analysis project Ga0163217, IMG submission 185933) | Saline lake microbial communities from Ace Lake in Antarctica - Synechococcus sp. Ace-P (PacBio error correction) | ecosystem: Environmental > Aquatic > Non-marine Saline and Alkaline > Saline ... | reverse complement strand
CACCATCGGCCACCACACTCAACGCCGGGCCTTGTACGGCCTGCCCTCCAGGCTGGGCCAGGCCCGATTCGGGGTGAGCAGCCGCAATCGGCCCGAAGAGCTGCTGAGCGGATTCGGTCGGGATTATGAGGGTGAGAAGCTCGTCTATCCAGGGCTGCGCGTCTCTGCCTAGTGTGGTCAGACCTTTGTGGCTCGGTGTGGGGGTAAACAGGGCCCCACAGGGAGCGGCCTCGGGCGCCGTGGCCAGTCGCCACCAGGCCGAGGATGACGGTTGCTGGAAGGAGTTCCTGGAAATCCGGGAGGATCCGCAAGCCGCACCGCGGCGAAGCAGATCGAAGAGGTTGCCCTGGCCGGGCTTTGGGGGGGGCCCCCGGGCGGGTCCTTTCGCGCGGGAGGTGGCCCAATCGAGCACCAGATTCCAGATCCGCCATCAACTGGGGCGGGTTGCCACCAGCCTCAAGGGCATCTAGCGCCCCGCAAGTGGATAGCGATTCCAGCGCCCTAGGCGTTGAGCAGCTGGCCGGGGATGCGGTCGCAGAGGTCGGGCCAGGCTCACGAACGGTTCCGCCGTGATGCGGGCTTCCAGCAGCTGGCGGATCGCAACCATCGCCGAGGTTGCGGCCACCGCCGAGGAGGCCAAACAGGATGCGCTCACGGTTGGGGTGAAGTCGATGCCGGAGGCATTGAGGGCGCGGCGGCATCACCTCGATGCCCATCGCCCTGCAGTTGGCGATATACGCTGACCTGTCGGGTGCTGCCGGCATGGACCAGTGAGCAGCCCCGCCATGTAGGCGACCGGGAAGTGCGCCTTGAGGTAGCCGTTTGGTACGTAACCGCGGCCGTAGGCGTGGAATGGCTCTTGTTGAAAGCAGTATTCAGCGAACAAACACCAATTCTGCTCAAAACAAGGCTTCAGCCACCGTGCCCCATCACACCTCGGGAGCGTGGCACCCTCCACGTAACTGATGGCGGTGTTTCGGCATCTCGGCCACTTTCTTTTTGCCTCGCCCGGCCGGCAGCAGGTCGGCTCACCGAGTTGAATACCAGCCAGATCCTGGGGCATCCGCTGATCTGCTCCTGATACACCATGATCCCCGTAGGTTTAACCTTCAGGATCGGCTCCAGCGCCGGAAAGGCGAACTCAATCGCTTCACTGGCGGCTTGCGGTTGATGAACTGGTATCAGGGGGGGGGGGCCGGCATCGAGGCGGCCCGGCCGATACGAACGCAGGGATCGAAGAGATGTCTTCGGGAGGGAGGCAGGGCTTGAGATCGCGCACGATCTTGGCGCATTTGCCGTCGATTCGAGCTGGAAGATACCTTCGAGATCGGCCGCGGGGCGAGCAAGCGAAGGTGGGGCGTCCGTCAAAGGCCGGAAAGGGCATCAGGATCGATCCTTTCGCCAGTGTTTCTGCTCAACGAGAATCAATGGTTTTCTCGATCATGTGAGTTGCGCAGACGGAGGAAGTCCAATCTTCAGCAGCCCCATCGCCCCACGTCTTCCATGAAGTTTGGGTGATTTACCTGGCGGTCGGTCTGTTGCGCTGCAGCGGCACCAGTTCATCGAGCGGTTCCGCTGGCAATCACCACCCGGCGGCGTAATGAACACCAAAGGTTTTGTTGGGTGCCCTCGGAATCCGGCGGGCCATATCACCCAGCGCTGCACCACCGCGATCTTTCTCATACTTTCTCCCCTGAATTCCGGCGCCGGTGAAATCGGGGCCGATCATCTCGGCGAAGCTTGGCGGCTTGCGCGCACCACAGGAATTCAAATTGGCGCGGCGGTCGGCATTCGCCCATAGGAATGTCGGCACCCGGCCACCATCCTTGAGCACCGCCTTCGAGGGTCATGCGGTGGAAGGTGAGTGTGTGATCTGGGCCACCTTTGTCGGTCGCCATAGCGCTCCGTCACATACCTTCGATCACCTCGCTGCGGCGCTCGATGCAGAAGTCGGTGGCGATGGCAGGCCATCGACTGGCGCTCCGGGTTGAGTGGAAAGCGCTCGAACAGCAGGCCGTGCTCCACGGATCCAGCGCCGTGATCCCCAGGGCGTAAGCCACCAGGGAAGCCGGCCGCCGAGCCACTGCCCGGGGCCCCCATCCGGATGCCTTTGTCGCGGGCATAGCGGATGTAATCCCAGACCACAGGAAGTAGGTGGGGGAAGCCCCAATCTGCTCCATTCACCTGCAGCTCAAAGGCCAGCCGCTCGCCATACAGAGGCTTCGAACGGGTCTGAATCCTGCAAGCCCTGACGCTGGCGCAGGCCCTGCTCGCTCACCTCGCGCAGATAGCTTCCACCGCCGTATTGCCCAGCGCGGAATCGGGAAGCGGGCATCTGGCTGACGCCCGAGGATTGGTCGTAGGGCCTCCACTTTGTCTGCCACCACAACGGTGTTGGCGGATCGCCCGGGGCCACCACCGCAGGGCTCGAGAATGGTCGGCGAAAACAGCCGCCCCATCTCCTCCTCACTCTTGAGTATTCGGTTTGCCCGTATAGCGCAGGCGTTTGACGTCGCTCACAACTTGCCGGTGAGCACGCAGAGGAGGGCGTCGTGGGCCTCCACGTCGTGCGGGTGAGTAGTGGCGGCGTCATTGGTGGCGATCAAGCTCGATGCCAGCTCGGGCAGCGATGCGCACGATCTCGCCGTGACTAAATCTGGGAGGCATGGTCCTGGAATCTCCAGGTAGAAGTCGTCGCCGAGCAGGCCTCCTGATTAGAATGCTGGGCCACATCGCGGGCCACATCGGGCGACCCTTGAGAATCCCTGGGGAATCCTCACCGCCCAGGGCAGGCGGTGGCACGATCAGTTTCCCTCGCTTACTGGCGCAGCAAAAACTGCTTGTTCGATGCCAGGCGCGCGAAAAGATGCCCGGCCGCGCATGCCGCGCAGGGTGGGCTGAGGCTGGTGAGCTTACAGATGCGATAGGCCGGTGTGCGTGTCTTAGGCCAACGCACACCAGGTGGTAACGGCGTTCTTCGGTTCGGCTTGCGATCATCGATCGAGCCGTTGATCACTACATCTCGTGGCGATGATCGGCTTGATGCCCGCGCTTGGTGCAGAGCTTCAGCAGGCTCGATTCGCCCCATAATCACACCGTGATGCAATCTTGGTGGCGCCAGCGCCGGCATACCCCAGCTCCAAAGCCCCGCTCGACCATCTGCGGCAACTTGGGCTGGCCCCGTCCAGCAGGCTGTAGTCGCGTGGTTTGGAGGGGACGAAGGCCAAGGGCGTGGGGGCGACAGAACGGTTCTGGGACCAGCTGGACAAAACCCTCTGAACGTTTTAAGGGAAACCACAAGATCAAGGGCTTTTCTCAGCCAAAACCCCATAGAGGACACACCAATAAGCGTGCCACGACAGCTCCAATCCCTGCTTGCTCGGCCGGGATTCAGGGCCATTGCTTGGCTGAACCTGTCATTTCCAACCAGATTGGAATCTGAAAGCCAGGCCCTTGATCGGTAGGTTTTCGCGGGTAGTCCATCTTCAACCATGGTCAGATCGCGGAGGGCCAGGCGTTCAGCGGCAGCAGGATTTTTAGCCAAACCAAGGTTCATCAACCAGCAGCAAAACTTGCGGACATCCAAAGAAACGGGCTTCTGCAATCGATACAAGGCAAGGAAAAGCATTTCTAATACAGCAGTCCTTTCAAACTTCATCAGGGCCGGAAAGCTTCAAGAGGCGGGAAGAAAAAATATCTATCTTAATCAATTTCACAAACCTAAGGAACATCCTGTGTATTGTCAACCTTGTCGTCAATCATGGAAGACCAACGTGCACGATGAAGCCATTTAAAATAGCTAATGAGCAATCACTCTCAATCCATCCGACACGATGGCGCTCAGCAATCTAGGGGCAGGCCTTGGCCAGCAACTGGGGAAAAATTCTGAAGACGCCATCCTTGTCTACAGGAAAGCACTGGCGATTCGACATGAATTTACCGATGGTGCATTGCATCTTGGCAATGCCCTCACTCAGCATCGGCGATTACGAAAATGGGAATCTTGCCTTCAACGAAGCGCTCTTCCATCAGCCCAATTATCCGACGCCTCATACAATTTTTAGGCCGTTGCCCTCAAGGATTTTGGGGCGAGCTCGATGCAAGCCATGTGAAAACCTGAATCGTTGCAATTGAACAGGATTCAGGACATGTGCTGAAGCACGCTACTGCGCTGTTTGATCATGCCTTCTTGGCAGCGAATTTTTTCAGAAGCATGGGAGCACTTCGAGACAGATGAAATCATGAAAAACGGTAAGCAATCTCCACCTCCATGCACCCTCATGGCACCCAAGAGATAAGGAAAAAAAGGCGTCATCGTAATAGCAGAACTAGGAGTGGCGACCCAAATCAATTTTGCCACCATGATTCCGGACCTGAAATAAGAGTTTCACGAAGACATCATTGTCCTTAGTTGACCCAAGGCTTTTGCCACTTGATTGCAGCGCTCCTTACGCAGCGTCAAAATTTCAACATTCCAATCTCATACCAACCGCACCAAAGAATGATGCCTTTCATCGCCAATGGGCAGTGCCTAGGCAGACATTTTTCGTTCAATCGCTCAAGTGAAATATTCCAGCCTCGCCAGCAGGTTATCTTGTTGGGCAGATCAAGCTTGAAGATGCAGGTATCCAAAAAGATTCGCAATGGAGAAGCCCAAAACTGGTCTGTGCGGATTTTCCCGTGGCGCAAGTTACACACCCAATGCTGGGGGCTTCTAAGTCGATGTCCCCATGGGATTGGCTGGCGCCCTTGGCTTAGGTCTAACGTCAAGTTGATTTTCGCTTTCAATACGGAGAGACCCAAAGCGAAATTTCCAGTTACAAACAAAACCAAACAGGCATCGAGGTCAAATGCCTCAATGAAATTGACAAACTTCCAAAAATCTTGATGACCTTGGCCGCACTAATCGAGCTTGGGACATCGTGATTTCCTGTGCGCAATACCACAGTGGCAATTCTGGCCTGCGGCCTTGAAAAGCCCACGTGGGTCCTACTCCAACATTCCCTTGCCACGTTTGGGGCATCAAAGGGGAAGCCAGTCACCGCGGTATCCATCAGCGTCTTCTTTCGTTCAGCCGGAGCGTGGGCAACTTGGCAGTCTGGTTGCTCGATCAAGTGAAGCGACGCTCTGGATTCCTTAATCAGTGGTTTAGCAATCCAGCGATGCAGCCAATCATTTTCTGATTTCCTCAGGCCACCAGTGGCCGCCTCGCCGGCTTGTCCATCACCCGGCGGGCCTGCTCGTAGTGGTGGCCACCTGCAGCAGGGCGCGGTCTTCGAGCACGCCGTGATCCAGTTGCAGGGCCGATCGGCAGCCAGCGGAAGGCAAAACCGCAGGGCAGGCTGATCGAGCCGGTAGGGCCGGGCCATGTTCGCCGGGAATTCGTCAGCAGGTCGGCGAGAGATACCGATGGCCAAGGGGTCATTCGGCCGTGGCGCCGAAGCGGAAAGCCGTGGTGGGCGCAGTCGGGACTGGAAGCAAGGCACATCAACACCCTCCAAAGGCCCCGGTCCGAAATCGCGGCGGATCAAGGTTGCGCACCTGCTGCGCTTCTTGTAGAGGCATCCATTGTAGCCGGCCGACAGGGCATAAGGTTGCGATCAGGATGCGACGTTGCACTGGCTCCTCGCCCAAAAACCCTTCGGTGCGGCTGCGGGCCGTCATCTCAGCCAAGTGCCGGCACTGCTCGGAGCGGTAGCCGTATTTGACGCCGTCGTAGCGGGCCAGGTTGGCGGAAGCCTCCGACGGGGGCGATCCACGTAGTAGGTAGCGATGCCGTCGTTGAAAGCGCGGGCAGCTCACATCACAGCTCCGCAGCCAGGCCTGCAAAAACTGGTCGGCGCGGCCATCCGGCGGCGGCAACCTCTGGAGCCAGGCCGTCCTGCTCGAAGCATTGCCTTGATCAGAGCCCACCGCAAGGACCAGCACCGGTTTGCTGCAGGGCGGCTGTGTAACGGAACAGCACATCCAGGCAGCGGTGCCATCACGGGTATTCGGCGCCGGCGATCACCTGGGAGCAGGCTGCCGCAATCGGCGACGTGGTGCTGAAGGGGCCACCTGATCGAGCGAAACTGGCGAAGGCCCACAAAAACCCCAACGGCTCACCCGGCCGTAGGTGGGCTTGAGCCCGGACCACTCGAGAAGGGAGGCCGGCTGGCGGATCGAGCCCGCGGTATCGGAGCCCCAGGGCTTGCCATCGCTTCCACCGGCGGCCACCGCCGCCGCACTGCCGCCTCTGAACTGCCGCCTGGCACCCGCTCGGGGTCCAGGGATTTGCGGCTGGGGGCCAAAGGCGGAGGTCCCGTCGAGCTGCCCATGGGCGAACTCCGTTTCGAGGTGGGTTTTTACCCAACAGGCACCGCGCCTGCCTTGCCAGAGGCGTTCGGTGACGGTGGGATTCGTAGGGCGAACAAGTTTCTCCAGCATGCGGCTGAAGCAGGTGGTGCGAATCCCCTTGGTGCAGAGGTTGTCCTTGATCGCCAGTGGCACCGGCCAGGGGAGGGCAAGGCTCACCGGCGGCCAGGGCCGCATCGATGCGGTCGGCATCAGCCCCGGGCCGCTCGCGCGTGACCTCCAGAAAGGCGTGGACGGTGGGTCTAAGGCCGTGATCCGGGCGCAGATGGGTGGGTCGCGTGAGCTCGCGGGCGGGACAGCCTCCTTGCTTCTGCAGTTCTGCCCCCCCGCCCAAATTTTCAAGCGATTCCCCATTGGCGTCCGTGTCGGCGATGGGCGACGCTATCAGCCGGGTTGAGCTTTCGGGAGCGGCTCACCCGGCGCACCCGCAGCAGGTCATGGCTCAATGAAGCCGGCGCTTTCGAACGCAGATCAGCCGGAAGGCCCGGCAGTTTGGCCTTCCAGGCTGCCGCGGCGCACCAAACGGCCCAAACCAAATAGATGACATTCGGGGCCTTTGGTTTTCGACGCTTCGCCCACCAGGCCAGGCCCAGGCTCATTGGACAAGTCCGCGGCAGCACCACTGAAGCAGGGATTCATCTTTGGGCCCTTCGTGTGGGCCATTCTGCCGGATCGCCCCACGGGCCTGATGGCGTTGCGCTGACCTCACAGCTGGATTGTCTCCTTGTAAAACGAACGACGGCACCGCCTCCCGGCCGGGCCTCCATCTGCCTCGCCCAGGATTTGTTCCCCGCTCGAGGTTGGACTCCCCGCCGAGGGTGTCTCCGCGCTCGCTTACTCCTCGGGAAAACAACGTGGCCGTTGGAGGGTGTTGGCTTGGTCGTGCCGATCCCGCTCGACAACGTATCGGGGAACCAGCGGAGCTGGTCTCGTGGTGGTCTGGCGGGATCCTGGTCGGGATCGGGAGTTAAAGGCGAAGTCGGGGTCTCCTGAAGGCCTGAAGCTTCGTTTCAGCTTCGACTTTTCTGCTTCGGGCTTCGAAATCGGCTTTCGAATTCGGTTTTCGGAATCCGTTTTCCAGCTTCGGATCCGGAATCGGAATTCGCTGAAGACAACGGGCTCCGCTTCGGCCTCAGGCACGGCAGATTTCAACAGGTTCCATCTGACTGACAGATCCAACAGAGGCGAGAGCCTGGGCGCCCTCCTCAAGGTGGTCGACGTCCGTGCTCGAGCGTCAGCAGCCGGGGTTTTGGCCGCCGAAGCGGCGGGCCTTGCTCGGCAAACTGGGGCCTGACGAGGCGCGGGGCTGGGAGCCGGCCAGTAATCGACTCATTCCAAGCCGCGGCGGGCCACTTTTTCATTAGAAAGCAGCAGGGCCGTGGCCACCGAGGCATTCAGGCTGGGGGTGGGCGCCCGCCGCAGCGGAATGCGAATCAGCTGGTCGCCAATGCTTGGCGGGTGAGCATCGAGAGGCCTGGGATTCAGAAGCCGGTTCACCACCACCAGGGGGTCCGTCGAGGTCGGCCTCGATTCAGGCTGACCGTGCCACTCTTCAGCCAGGCCGACAACCCCGGTAACCCTCGTCCTTGAGCTGTTTCAAGCGAGCGGTTGAGGGGTGATCACCTTTTGGCCACCGGCAGATTGCTCGAGGGCGCGGCAGCCACCTTGGCCACCGAGGCCAGGTCAGCCAGGCATTGCGCCGCTGGGCAGCACCAGACCGTGAGGCACCGAGCGCTTCGCAACTGCGCCACGATCGCCCCAAGGTTGTGAGGGTCGGTCAGGCCATCCACCGCCAATCAGCAGCGGCGGCTCACCGAAGCCCCCGCAGCCCTCGATCAAGGGTTGCCCAGATTCAAGGAGTTTCGGCGGCAGCGGCTGCAAACACAATTGCCCTTGGTGCTAACAGCGCCGGCCGGTGATCTGGCCCAGGGCCTGCCCAGGTCACCCTTCAACCCAGCACCCGCCGGCCTTGGCTCGCGCAAACAGCTTGCAGGAAGCGCGGCGCGAAGCGCAGCCTCAGGCGTGCACCAAGATGCCGGGTGGATCGGCCGCTCGGCTTTCCAGGGCGGCCAGGGCTGGATGGCGGCCCCAGGACCATTTGTCCTGCGGCCGGTTCCACCCCGGAAAGCGATCCGATTCACCGCTTGCTCCAGAACATCGTTCCCGTCCCGGGCGCCGCTCCAGGCAGGTGTGGAGGGGCGGCCCGCCGCCGGCGGGCGGGCCGATCAAAGGAGGCAGGGCCCCGGCCTCCAAACGATGGCCTTGCCACCAGAGAGGACGGCCGCACCGAAGGGAGGCCTCTTCCCCGGAAGGAAGGCCTGTCCCCGAAAGGTGGCTTGTCGCCGTAGGACGGCCGGGCCACCAAAGGCAGGCTTTGCCACCAAACGGACGGCTTACGGCCCAAAGCTCGGCCTATTCCCGCTTGCGGTCTTGCAAACGACGGCCGGCCGCCACCTCCTGACCCTGGCCGGAAGCAAACGTGGGCTTGCCCTCAAAACGAGGCTTGTCAGCCAAAAGGAGGTTTGCCGTGAGGCGGGTTTTCCGTAGGCGGGTTGCCAAAGCAGGCTTGCCGTAGGCCGGCTTTCGCCGGCCGGCCTGGTCTGTCGCCGGAATCGTGCGCGGCGGGCACCCGGCCTCGCCGGGATCACCCGGGCGGGGCGGACCTTCGCCGCCAAGCACGCCTGTCGGTTGTTCGCGCCCTTCACGGCTTCCAGCCGATCCCCCTGATTGACGATCCCCGGAACCTGAGATCCACCAGTGGGGCGATTCCCGCCAATCCCTTTTGGGGGCCACTGGAACCGCGACGGTTTACCGCCGCGGGGAGCGGGCCCGGAAGCGATTCACCGTTCCTCTCCTCCCCCAGGCCTTGCGGCGTTCATACGTGGGGTCATGGGAGATCGGGCAAGGGGTTCGGGGGCCGGGCTGTTTCAGTTGATCCAGCAGCTGTGCAAGGCCGTCCGGGGTTCGCAGAAAGAGCCAGGCCCCAACCATTGTCTCAAGCCCGTGGCCCGCCGATAGGAGGCCGGGTTTCGGCCGCGCCGTGCGTCCACGCCCGGCCGGTTGGGCGTCCCCGGCGCAACCCAGTTCGCGTTCGGCGGCGCTCAGAGTGGTGCCTGCGTCAAGCCGCTTCACAGGGCCCCCGGGGGCTGGGCTTCGGCGCGGACCTCTTCGCACAAAACGGACGCGATGCGGGGAAGTCGCTGCGACCGGGCTGCCGGCAGTAAGCGCCGCCGCTGGTGCAGCTCCCAGACCGCATCCCCAGGCCAGGCCAGCTGCAAGCGGACCAAGTTCGCTGCAACGGCGTCTGGGCCATGGATCTGGACCGCGCCCACTCGCCGCGTGGGGAGATCAGCGCGGCGGTGAGGCACCAATTCGAGGGTCGGCTGGAGATGAAGAAACTCTCGAGCTCACCAAACTTGATGGTCTGAACGACGCGGGCATTGCCGACGACCAGAAGCGGATGCTGTCGTCGCTGCAGAGCTTTGGCGAGCTGGACGAGCACCCCGAGGCCGGAGGAATCGATGTAATCGATATGGGTCAGACCAGGAGGGACAGGCAGGGCTCGCCTTGCCTTGTGCAAAACGAACGTAGTCCTTGAATTGTTTGTCGGAGTAGGGCATCCAGTTGGCCGGGTTGAAGCTGCCAACAGCAGGCATACGTGGCACGCGCCTCTCGATCCACCCGCGCAAAACCGCGACGGTCAATCGCTGCATTCAGCGATATTAGCTCCTAATTGCCGCGCGCCGTGACGGCGATTGGACGAATGTAGGGATGTAATGGGGTAGAAGCGACTCGAAGCCAACACAAATAGCAAAATTTCTGCCGATTCAGGGGCGCTGCGACGCTTCCCGCATCAAGGGCCACGAAAACGGCCGAAGTTGGTGATCGGCATCGTGGGTCCCGGGCTGGCTTTCCGGGTGGGTACTTGAATCCCAAAAACCGGTTGGGTGACGGGCGCGCGGCAGGGCCGCCACGGTGGGGGCGTCGGTTAGGTTGCGCAGATGGGTGATGCTCCACCTGATCGCCTGGCAAGGAGGCGGCATCGAGAGCGAAACCCGCTGGTTCTGGCTGGTGATTTCTCCACCAGCCCCCCGACCGCCACAGGGATGGTTCAGACCCCCGGTTGGCCCAAAGCGTCAGCTTTGTAGGTGCTGCCGCCGAGGGCCAGGCCAAAGAAATCTGATGGGCCAAGGGCAGATCCCGAACGGTGGCAAGATCGGCCTGCGCCAGCAAAGCCCTCCGCCAGCTGGATGCCGGACCCGTCACCGGCGGCTGGAATCCACCAGGGACCATTGGAGAGGAAGGACCCCCTTCAGGGCCAGGGCCAGCAACCTGCTCTTATGCCGCTGTTCAAGCCGGCAGCACGCTCACCTGACAACCATGGGCGGCGAGGCGCTCAAGGATGCCCCGCTTTGATGCCGAAATCGATCGCACGACCCCCGGTGGGATCGCTGGGACGGGCCTTGCTGGCGTTGAATCAAAGGCCGGCCTGGCAAAGCTCGTTCCACTTCGTAGGGCGCCTTGTAGCTCACCTGCGCGGCCAGGTTGCAGGCCCTCCATCGACGGGCCTTTGGCGCACCTGCCCCTCCAGCAGGACTGTGGGGATCGCTTAGCCATCGCTGCTGATCGCCCCAATTGATGCGCCGCCGCACCGCAAGCGCCGCACAGGGGCGCGGGGTATCCACCCCGGGCGAATCCCACCACCCCCATGGCGCTCGAGCCAGCTGGCAAGGAGCCGCTGCGAGCAGCTGCTTGGGGCCGGAGCCAGCTGGCGGGCAATCACCGCGCGCACTTGAAGGGAATTCGGCTTCTTGATCCCCGCCTCGGCATTGATGCCCGGTGTGGCCCAATTCCGGGTTAAGTGAAGGTGACCAAACTGACCGACGTAGGCTGGATCGGTGTCACCTCCTGATAAGCGGTCATGCGGTGTTGAACACCACTTCGCCGATGGCGGGGTTCAACCGCCCGAAGGCAGGCCGGCGCAACGCCAAGGTGCCATCCGGCCGAGCACCAGCAGCGCCTCACCAGGGGCAGGGGGGAGAGGCGGCAGTCAACGGCACCCGAAAGCTTGTTTAAAGCCATTATCCCGCACCAGCAAACACCAGCAAGCAGGCCCGCTTGGATCCCAGGCGCGACTCACCGCAAGGCCAGCAGCCGCTGCAGCTTCTGGGCCCGTGGCCAGGCACGCCGTGGCCTGCTCCAAGCCCTTCTTTGAATCGAGGAGCCTCGGCGGCGGCCCAAGCACCAGCGCGGCATTTTCAATGCCACCACCTGCCGTTGGGCCAGGGCTTGCCGCCCCCCTGCAGCACGTCCGCAAGACTCTGGCTCGATTGGCCAGGTCGCCGCCGGCAGGGCCTCCAACGGTGAGCCGGCTGCAAGACCATCGCCGTGGTCGATCTCCAGGGCCTGCACTGCTCCCTTGCTCACAACCGAATGGCTTTGTCCCCGCGAGGGAGCCCTCGTCGAGGCCGCCAGCGCCATGGACCACCCCGGCCGCTCGACGGCGAGGCGGAGCAGGGCGTTCGGCCATACGGTTCCAAAGCAGGATCCAAGCGGGCCACACGCATCACCTGGGGCCTCGAAGCACGATGGCGGTATTGAGACCAGTGGACCCAGCAGATTGAACACGCGTTGCGCACGCCCAGGCCGCCGGCCGCAGCGCGAGCCAGGCCCACCAGGGCCGGAGCCAGCCAGCGCGAACAGGAAGGTAACCCCACTGCGGGCAAGCCCGATCACCGCAGCTGGGCGGAGCTTTTGAGGGTTGAGACCGAGGCATTCGAGCACGTCGGCGGAGCCCACCCTTTGCCGCTGCACTTGCGGATTGCCGTGCTTGCGACGCTGGCCACGCAGGCGGCGGCCACAAAGGCCACGCGGTGGGAGATGTTGAAGCTGCCCGCCCCATCACCCCCCGGCTTTTGCCGACTCACAA
>Ga0163217_1006139_pt1 | contig 12283 bp, 13 predicted proteins | sample SynspAceP_FD_185933 | JGI IMG/M metagenome (GOLD analysis project Ga0163217, IMG submission 185933) | Saline lake microbial communities from Ace Lake in Antarctica - Synechococcus sp. Ace-P (PacBio error correction) | ecosystem: Environmental > Aquatic > Non-marine Saline and Alkaline > Saline ... | reverse complement strand
CACCTTGCCGGAGATCCGATGGTGGGTGTGCCGATACGCTCGAATTGATGTTTCTATTCTGGGCTCGCGCCTGGCTTTCAATTCAGCCTTGCCGCCGCCACGCCCAGCCACATTGAACCTTGGTCGCCCAGAACACCTTGGCGGTCAGAACCCTGATCACGCAGGGATTACTGGCGCCACGCTTCCGAAGCGCCATAGCTGGGGCAGGTATTCGAAACACACTGCCACCCTTTGGTTGACCATGGGCCTGGAATACCTCGCCCGCAAGGCCTCCACTCATCACCGCTGGGCGAACACTGGAAAAAAGGTTGCCGAGCGGCCTAACCCGACATACGGCAAATGCTCACCGGGACGAGGGATGGCAGGGTAATCAGTCCATCGGTTTATCATTGTCACATGGCCCAGAGTAATTTGTGGTTGAGCGTGGCCACCGATGGCGCCGGTGGGCCAGTGCCAGTTTCAAATAGTCTCGGCGTGAAATCATGCTGGGAAGTCCCTCGGCTTTCAGGGGGATGTAGATCGCCTGGTGGCATTCCTTGATTATCACCAGGTTGCCATGCTGGTTTCCGGCGATGCGTTGTTTGCGTACGGCCCAACCACAGCCGCCACATGCCCACCAACCAGGGCAATGCGGCACCGCAACGCTGCTATCGCAGCCAGCCCCATGCCCAGTCGCCCGAGCAAACCTTTTACTGGGCTCCGGCGACATTTCGCCGCCCCGATTAGACCAAAGGTGTCAATAAAGGCTTGCCTTGTACTTGGTCCTCCACGCTTCACCACGGTGATAGCGTTTCCCGCGCGGGGCGCATTATGGGCGCGCTGCACCGCCCGGTACGCGGCCTTCAAACACGATCAGCGCCGCGAGCGAGCCGACCAAACGCCAAAAGCCGACAAGCCCAGCAGGCGCCGTCAGCGGCATAGCGCCAAGGGTTAATATGCACGCCCGACCCGTTTATCAGGTGGACCGGCCACCAGCACTGCAGTACCAGGGTCGCTATCTTGGGTGGTGATTCAGACAATCTGCTGCGAACAGCGCGGTACGCGAATCCAGCCCGTCTCCGTGATCGCGCTACCTTGCAGTTTGGTGAAGTAGATGAAGGTTCGCAATGGACCGCCAGGCATCAGCACATAGCGGCGATGCCCAATAGATAGGGAAGGTAAAGCTGGCGCGCAGCCCCCTCCCCAGCACTCCGCCAATACGCTCCTGCGGTAGACGGCGCTGGCGACTGCTTGTTCAGCTGGATGGCGCGATATGGCCCACCGCCCGCCGCCCAGCAAAGAAGAAGAAAGTCCGCAGGCAATCAACAAAAAAGCGCTGGGGTACCCAGCGGCGCGGCCAGAACCGATGCAGCCAAGGCCCGAAAAAGGAGCGCCGCAGGTACCCCCTACGGCGATCAGACCGAAAAATCGCTTGCTTGACTCCAGCGTGAAAACGAATCAGGCCATTCAGCGCCAGTAAAACAGCATGTCGCAAACAGGTGAAGACGCTGAACCACACATAGAATACTGCGTGGTCACCTTATCGCTTCGGGCCAGGGTTCATGATCAGAAAAAAGCCAGCAGACTGCAGACAAAAAACAGATAGGTGCACTGATGAACTGCATACGCGCAGGCGGGCTTTACAGCAGACCAAAACAGCGTGGATTTGAGGCTCAAGGTGATGAGCGCGTGGTACCAATAAACAACCCAAGCGCAACCGATCCATTGCCACCCTGCCAGGCGAGCGACTCGCGCGGCAGGCGCCAGCACCATGCAGCGCAGTCAGCACGCAAAAGAAAAAGGCTACCGCCAATTGAAGACAGGCCAAAGATCTCACGGCGCACATTGAACAGCCGTCCTGGAATAATGGGACGTTGGTATTGGTTCCAGTCATTGGCAGCGCTCTTCTGATAGAATAATCCAGGCTTAAACGCCGACACCAGACTTGACACACCGTGACACATTCGAGCAACAATGACCTTGCCAGCGCACCAAAGGCGGTTCCGGTCTCACTCTTCGGGCTTCGCCGGCCCCACACCACCAGGGCAATTCCGCCAGGAGTCATGACCGCGACAAGCCACCAGGACGCAAGGGTAATGCTTTCGCCCCAACAGCAAGCCGCACCTTTGCCAGAGCTGCAATGATAGGCACACGTGGCTGAACGCTGGCCCCCTGTATTGCAGTCAACCCCTTGAGCGCGCTGTACCAGAGTGCATAACCTATGTCCAGAGGTCAGCGCGCCCAAAGCAAGCATAGACAAGACCTGGGGCATCCACATTCCAGGGCGCGATAAAAGGCAAGAGCAACATATTGCGAAAGGCACGGCTTCAACGAAAATTGCCTGCTGTGTCGCCCAACGATCCCCCGCGCCCGCGCCCAAGCAGGGAATAGATGCCCCGGCGAACCTGAGACCACATCAACCCAGCGCCCAGCCAGGGCGGAACGATCGGCACCGGGGCAGAAGCAGGATCCAGCAGACCGGGCAACTGCCAAAACACCAGCCCCAGGCTCTGCAGCGGCTTCATGCGTTCACCGCGCAACAACCCCCAGCCGCGTCATGGTCCAATTAGACCGCGCCGAACAGCAGCAAGCGCGCCAGGGCCCAGCTGCAGGTTTTACATAAAGCCAGTGAAAATGCGCCGGCATAAATGGGAACAGGCGCCGCGCCTGAACGCCAATCCCCACCAATCGACTGCCCACTGCGGCGCAGAGCAGGGAGTTACCAAAGGGTTATGGCTCGGGAGAGGAGGCGAATTGGCATAAAAATTGCGGGATCAATGTCCGTATCGCGCAGGGCCAGCCGGCCACAAATACCGAATTGCCGGGCGAAGGCCCAGCATGGGCTAGACAGCGTGAGCATTACAAAGCGGAAAGGTAAACGTTACGGCCATCAGCGTATCCGAATAGCGATGCCCTCACCCAGGGCTGATTAGTGCCGAGTTATCATACCCCTTTAGGCGCAGACAGACCTATCAGCTCACCAGCCAACCCAATTGGCCGGTTGAGCTGCCGACTCAAGAGGGGGGACGGAAGTTCAGACCGCCGGACCAAACAAGGCCGACCAGGACATGATGATCAGATAAATGGCAACGATGTAAATCAGCAACCGCGGCATGATTCCAAAAAGGAAAAAATTTTTTTTCCCAGGGATACCGGGCCAATCGGATATCAGGGGCGTCAGAGCGATGTTCATTGCGTATTCCTGCGAAGTGAATTGCGAAATTGTTTTTTTTTTATGGCATTTTGCTGTCTATCCCTTGTATGAGGATTTTACTTGGCGGCGCAAGCATGCAGCAAGTTCATACTGCCACGGTGGAAGTATATATCACTTGGCTACAGGTTGGCGCAAGATGGCGCCGTGCATGGATCAGATGTGACGGAACACCGTGGACGAGGCCGTTGCGCGGGGCGCGCCAGCAGTTGCCCGAAGTGCGAAAGCCTGAGCCACTGCGAAGAGTGCGACGCGGCGTTCGCAAAGCCAGGCCACGCGCTGCCAGGCGTCGCCTGGTGCGTCAAATGCCAGCTGCCACTGGACGAGGCCCAGGCAAAAACCACGCGCTTTAATGCGCCGCGCATCGAGGGATGCCAGCTTCGCTTGATTCAGTCCTATCGGTTGCGAACGGCTAGTGCGGGACGACCGGATTAGCGGACGTTGCTAGTTGCGGACGGAGAAATGACGGACAGCTTGTTACCTACTTCAGGATTACCAGCGGGCATGACAAGACATCACCCCCAGCAGCGAACAAGCGCGTGAACCCATTGCCGGAACTGCCGCAATGAACCTTTCTTTATGGTCCAATGAACACCGGCTCCGGTAGTCAGGAGCCCAAGAGAATCAAAGGATTACCATCGCCGTGTGATGCAAGAGGCCACCGGGCCGTCATGATTTGATGCCGTGGGACGATGGCTCTGGAAATTGTTCCTACTGCGAAAAAAGCACTGGCGGTGGCCAAGGAACAGGGGCGGTGTCGTCGGTGGCGGTCGGCGGCGACGGCACCTTGAATTTGCGTTAGCCAGGTGGGGCTTGGGCTCAGGCGTCCCATTCGGCATCCTGCCCCAGGGCACTTCAACTACTTCGGCCGCCTCCTGCTATGGTATAATCTCAAGAAACCGAAATGCCGCGCGCTTGCCCGGTTTGATTGCCAGATCCAGCCCGTCCACGTTGGGCCTGCTGAATGACAGTCTTTCTCGTCAATGCCAGCTGGGTCTGTACCCGGCAACTTTGCTGGAGACCGCGGAGGCCTACAGGCAACGCTTCGGCCGCAGCCGTCTGGTCGCGTTATGTCGGCATTTGGTGACCTGTTCCAAGGCCGCCCCGGCAACCAAGGTACAGATCGCATATGAGGGCAAGCAGCGAACCCTGCGCACGCGACCATTGTGTCGAACAAACAATGCCCTGCAGCTGAAAACACTGGGCCTGGACCAGGAAGGACGATTGAGCTGGCTGCCCAACCACCTGGTTGCCATCACCTCAAAACCGCTTCAGGCACATTCGAGCTCTATTTGGTGCTTTGGCGGGGGCCTGCTGAGCCGCTGGCGAAGATGAACATGTAATCAGCTTTCGGCTTTACAGATCCAATTGACCGTACGCCTGGGCCGTGGCCGCAAAACGGACCAAGGTGGCGCATGGACGGCGAGATTTTCCTATTATGCACTCGCTCTGGTTTCAGGGTAGCCGAGCATCAATTGCCCCTACTGGTAGCCCGCGATCCAGAATTGCGGGAGACGCATGATCCGGTATGCAGATTCGATACGCATTTTGGTACCGAACGCCCGGGGTCATGCTGCCATCCGTCAGCTGTGCCGCGTGCAAGCGGCTGAACTGGTTATTCTTAGCGGCGACATTTACCCAGCGCGCACGTCGCGTTTCAATTTGCCGCCGCGAAAGATTTCACCGATCAGTTGGATACACCGGCTGCTGAGCGTGCCAGGGCAATCATTGGATTTGCCTCGGGGTTCAATCTGTTCGCCCGGCTATTCACTCCTACGCAATTACCGCCTGGTATTTTGGTGGACGAGCTGGAGCCTGATTCGAGACCGACCAGATGTTGGTCATCGGCTGTCAACAGCACAACGCCCATCCGGCACAAAGAACGGCGAGCTGAACTGACGATGCAGAATTGAACGAGTAGCCAGGCGCCTGCGCCAGGCGAGGCGCCGAGCAGCTGCGCGTCGTCGTACAAGCATTCACCCCGGTACGCGCGTGTTCAGCATCGGACACGGAAAAACCTGATTGATCAATCGCGAAAAAAAGCCGTTCCAACCTGGGTCGATGCCGGAATGGAAATTTGCGTGCTTGGGTGGGCATATCCATCTGCCATACGTTCTGCCCTTGTACGGCGAGCAAGGTGAGGACGGCCGGCAAGCCCTGGACTGATACAAGCGGGCACGGCGGGTTATCATGACCGTTGTAGCGGCACATATGCCACCGATTCAATCTGATCAAGCCTATCAGCACGTTCAGGGCAAACCCAGTGCATCGTCGAGCGCTGGGACTTCACCCTGAGACAAGAATCATGTAACCCGCCTTCGAGTCGGCACGCAGCACCGCAGTGGCGATCAGCCGTAGCTGATCACAATCACCCAACCAGAGGCTCCATGCCGGACCTTCACACCAAAAAGCCTTGCATCGATATTCTGCAATTTCAACAAAGCACGATATCTGGCCAAGGCCTGCGGCCGCACCCCATGCGGAGAAGAAATCCTGGAAGCTCTGTCTGCCCAGGATAAAAAACAAGCCATCTGGGATCGGGATTCTGCCTCCCATGGCAGCGGGTCAGGGCAAACAGGGCAAGCAGATACGCGCGCTTTTATCACAAGGCCCAGGGCCAAGTCCTGCGCGGAGATTAGTACTGCGTATTCGCCTGGTTTCTCAGCCATGCCGAACGTAGCCAGTGGAGGCTTCATCGACTATCCTTGTTAGTGCAAATTGCCTTGGCTTTCAGGTTGTAAATTTCAATGTTGCCCAACCCCGCTGCTGTGTTCTGGCTCTACCCTTGCCAAGGGTGTGGTGGACGTGTATCGCCCAGCCCTAAAGTGATGGACCTGCTGCTTTGATGCGATTTGCGTCGTTTGATGCCCGGGGCCACTTTGTCATGTCGCGGCGCACTGCGAGGCTATTTTCGGCTATACCTGCGAAGAGCTGGTCGGCATGCCGATTGATGATCGGTTGTACCGGATGCATCGAGAATGACCCTTGGCCAGCGGCGCCGAGGAAGTGATTGCTTGGCCGGCAGGGGAAGAACCATTTCGAGAATTCGCTATGTGCGCAAGGACGGCCAGATCGTCCATATCATTTGTGGTCGCGCCAAGTGGTCAGAGGCAAGGTAGCAACTGCGCGTCAGCGGTTGAGCTCACGATGTGACCGAACGCAAAACATACCGAGGCGATGCAAAAGCAGCGGTGTATGCCATTTCGAGGCATGGCCCAACAGCTCGGGAAAGACCTGCCAGCGCTGTTTCTACTGATACCAGATCACGGCAGACTGTTTACCGCTGAGCCTGTTCAGCGTTGCGCTGCGTGAACAGGCTGATGGCTCGCTTGGAATTTCCCTTATTACGCTGATCAGCATTGGGCTTCAGAACGCGTGCGAGCAGGCCGATGGCTCGCACAACTTTGCGCGCCAGATTCATCACGTCCGGCCTTGCCGCTGCTGTCCTGACCACAGACACCTCCCAGGATGATGCCGGGGCCTGCTCGCGTTCGAGCGACAAGACCTAACTTGAAACGGCTTGGCGTGCCACTAACTGCATGCGGCCGGCCACCTTTGGGCCTTGCTTATTCACAGCAATTCTGAGCACCCAAACCGCTATACAGCCAAGGAGCTTGAGCTGCCTGCATTACGTCTCCACCCAGATAGCCTCTGCCGTGCAGCGTATGCAGATTTTGCAGTCACGGCCTGCTGTTTCTCTTCGCTTATGACCAGTTGCACTGGCCTGCCAAACCGCACGCTACTCTTTGATCGCATGGTACAGGGCGTGGCCAGGCCCGGCGCGAGGACCAAGTCTCGCTGTTATATCTTGATCTGGGACAATTCAAGGCAGGGTCAACGATACCCATGGACACGGGGTCGGTGACCTTGTGCTCAGGCAGTCGCAGATCGTTTGCGGCTGTGCAGTGCGCGAGGCAGCATACGGTCTCGCGGGTTGGGTGGCGACGAATTGTGATTCTTCTCGAAGATCTCAATCACCTCGACACGCGCGGCAGGTGGCCAGAAAAGATCCGTGAGCAGTTTGAACATCCCGTTCCAATTGGCCGAGCAAGCCTGATGATGATCCCCAGCATCGGCATTGCCTTGTACCGAGAGCACGCGGACGAACAGCAGGAACTATTGGAATCTCGCCGACCGCCGAATGTATTACGCAAACAGTAGTGGCGGCAACGGTTTGAAGTTGCCGACTGACAAGATCCTCTGGATTCGGCTGGCCCAAGTTAGTACCGGCGTTTGAAAGCGCCGGCGATCAATATGCCAACGCCGCAGACGGCAATAAAAGCGAAGGCGGGCTCATTGCCCAGCGAGTGCTGCCGCCGCCCTCACGGCCTGCCACCTTGCCCTGGGTCTGGGCGAAGCGCATTTGATGTGTTGATCGCGCTCGCCCATGCGCCGCTTCCCGTTCAGTCGATCCACAGGGCCGCTGTATGGAGCGTGGTCCTGCGTCGTTGGCTGACGGTTAGCGGAGCTGCGTTTACTCAAGGGGCCGCCCAACCGGCAATTCATATGCAAACCTGCCCGCCGCCCGACACAATGGACGGCTGTTCGACGATATTTTCCAGCTCGCGGATGTTCCCCGGCCAGGCATAGCTCTGCAGTTTTTTCAGATCCGCCAGCGGACAGAGCCATGGTGGCTTGTTTGGAGTTTCTGCAGGCTGTGCTCGATCAGATGCGTGGCCAGAGCGGAATATCTCGACGGCGCTGCCTAGCGGCGCGACTCGATGGGGGAATACGTTCAGGCGGAAATTTACCAATCCTCGCGGAACAGGCGCTCTTCACATCACGGCGCAAGTGCCTGTTGGTGCAGCAATGATGCGCCCACGGTTCACCGCTGCGGATACGGGTATCGCCGGACCCGCTCGAACTGCTGAATCCTGCAGCACGCGCAGCAACTTTGGCCCTGCAAGTCCAGTGGCAGCTCCACCGGAACCCATTCGAGAAAGATGGTGCCGCCATCAGCCAGTTCCAAAAACGCCCGGGCCGATCTACCGTTGCGGCCGGTAAAAGCACCGCGCACGTGGACGAAGAAATTCGCTTTCGAACAGGATCCTCCGTGGAAGGCCGCGCAATTCACGGCGGATCAACGCCCGCTGGCTACGGCGACTCTTTGATGAATGGCCCGGGCAATTGCAGCTCTTGCCGGTACCTGATTCGCGGTAAATTCAGTACCGGGCATCGGTCGGGGGGACCAGACGGATCTGGCGATTTGCCAGTGCTTGATCGGCTCGCTCGGCCGACGAATCTGCTGGTAGGTTGTGCTTCCGCGCGAATCTCTTCCTGCAGATAGCGTTCTCCATTTCCAATCGCTCCTTGAGCGGACTCGACCTCGGCCAGCCGCCAGCCGCAGGCGTTTCTCTGCATCCTGCGGGCGTTTCGCTGACATCACGAAAAACACCACCACCGCACCCCACCAGCCGGACCTCGTCTGCGAATCGGGGTGCTGGTGTATTCCACCGGAAACCATCGCGCTGCCGTCCTTTGCGCCAGAAAGGACTTCGTTATCGACCCACATGCACGATGCCATCGTTGAAAGCCGCGTAAATCGGGCAACTTGTGGCTGGGATAATGGCTTACCGTCCTTGATGGGGTTATGTATGAAAACACCGGTATGGCCATTCCCGGCAATCAGCTCGCGTTCCTGCCGCCGAGCATGGTCAGCGCCGCGGGATGGGACGAAGGTGGGTGGGTCGCCCTCAGCATGACGCCATAAAATACCTCCCCTGCCGCGCTGAGAATCAGTTGGTTATCCCGTTCTATCTGTTGAAACGCACCTTCGATGCGCTTTCACTTCCAACAACCCGCCGCGCTTGGCAGCCGGTGCCGTCTCTGCCTGATTTCGCGCTGATGCAACCATCTCACTGCATCAAACATCACCAGGCAACAGGGCGCGGTTGACCTGGGTCGAGAAAGTGGAAAGCAAGATTCCAACCGGCAACAGCTGATCAGCCCCGACCACCGTGACAGATCACCGGCTGTAGTAATGCCCCTTGTCCATACAGGCTGAGTCAGAGCTGATCATCCTTGGGAGATCATGGCCAAAAAGCGAAGGAAGCAGGATCTGGCCAAAACCGCCGCTCTCGAGCGAACACTGCAGCAGCCGCTGAAAAGCGCCGGATTGCCATCAAGAAAACCTATTCTTCCAGCGGTCGCAACAGAGGCATTCCTGCTGGCGAAGCAGGCCACGCGCCACCGGCCAGATATTGTGCGCCGGCAGCAACATCACAGAAGCTCAGCCGTCAGAGTAGGGTAGCATGGTCGTCTCCAAAGCAGGTCGGGGTGCCAAGAATCTGTTGCAAGCCTGGGCCCTATTTATGCAGCAAGATGCACAAATTTCACATTTATGCAAAAGATAAAAAAATGCATTTGCATTAATTTTTTATCTTCTTGGGAAAAAAATATCTATCTGTATGTTTTTTTATGAAAAATAATAAGTCAACCGTGCACGGAAGCTTGATAAGGAGTTAATCAGCCTTCATCGTGGCAAGCGAAGCCCCGGCCCGGTGAAAAAGAAGCAAAGCACCTTACCAGTGCACCGGCCTTACACATCAGGAGGCGAGCGATGACACTCAAGAGTCTGGGCAACCCCTACGACGCGGGGACAGGGCCTCAATCACGAGGCGCCACGTGCGAATGTGATCGCTGCCCCCAGCAGGATCAAGGTACCGCCGGCCTGACCGTCGCAGGGCAACCAACGACCGATGCCACCGCACCGTTGATGGCCAGCCCGCAATCCAGCGGAACAGATGATGGAGCGGGCGATCGAGAATGCGGTGGTGCGCCCGTATTCAAACAGAGCGACATGAGCCGCCGGCGCTTTATGCAGTTGCTCGGCGCGGCACGGTCGCCGCGGCGCTGGCAAGCATATTCCCGATGGCCCAGGCCAAGGCGGCGCTGATGGACAGCCTCGGCCCACTGGAAAAAAAACCCAAGCTGAGTGTTGGCTTTGTGCTAATCCACCTGCGCCACGCCGATTCATAATGCGCACCCGCTTGGGGTTCTATTCCAAATACGGGCTGGACGTTGACGTGATCAAGAACGCCGCTGGGCTGTCGCGCGGGACAATCCCTGGCCGGTGAAGTATGACGCGGCGCATATGCTTACGCCCATGGCCGCTGGCGATTGTTCCATGGAGCCGGTTCAAACCCGCCGAGCCCTTCGTCATTGCCAGCGGGTGGAAAACATCAATGGCCAGGCCAGTCGTGCTTGCACGTCAACACAAGGGCAAACGCGATCCAAGCCAGTGAAGGGCTTCCGTTTCGGTTGTGCCCTTTCGAATTATTCCATGCACAAAACCTGCTGCCTGGTTACTACCGTGCGAACACGGCCTGGACCCCGATCAGGGATATCCAATTCCTGTCCGTGCCACCGCCGAAAGGTCGTTCCAACCTTCAGGTGCTGGCAACCTGGATGGTTACCTTTCCCCCGATCCGTTCAACCAACGGGCGGTATGGGAAAAGGTCGGCTTTATCCATCTGCTGACCAAGGAATCTGTGGAGGGTCACCCGTGCTGCGCCTATTGCCTGGCAGCCAGCGCTTCGCCCACGGAAATCCGAACACCTTACGGCGCCCTTTTTCGCGCCATCGCGAAAAACCCCCCCCCCCCCGGGCGGGGGGCCACCCAGTACTCCCATCAGGCCGAAACCGCAAGGAAATTTGCGCCGCCAATCGCGCCGCGCAATTACCTTACCCAGCCCGTGGGCGTGATTGGAACAGTGCTTTCACGGCGCTTTGCAGCGCTGGGCAATTATTCATCGATGAACCAGCCCGGCATCGACTTCGACCCCTTCCCCTGGCACTCGATGGCGTGTATGATTAGCTGACCCACAGCTCAAGCGCTGGGGCTATATCGAAGCAAACGTGTGAACTACAAGCAGATCGCCGAGCAGGTCTACCTGGCGACCGATGCCGGCAAGGGTCATGCAGGGAATTGGGTTACGCCGCGCCGGACATTCAACCTTTTACCAGAACTTACACCATCATGGGTAAAAAACGTTCGACTACAAAACCAAAACCTGACGAGTTTACGTCGACCCAGTTTTGGCGATTCAGAAGCGCTCGATGAAACCGGCATATATGACCCCAAGGCCTGCGTCCCGCATTACTGACCTGCTTTATTTCTGCTGGTGCTCGGCGGGATCTGGGAGGCAAAGCGATCAACCAACCTCTCAGGGCAGCGGCGAGCTTTTGAGCCGAGTACGAAATGATGATGGGCGGCGGCCAGCGATGCTGGTGTACCCGGCCGCCCTCCCAGGGGTACTGGGTGGATGCCTAGGAAGACTGAGGCAAAAACCCCTTCTACGACAACGGTTCGAACGGAACAAGGGTTATCGGCATTCAAAAACTGGGTTTACTCGATTGGGCCGAGTGCTTTGCTGGGCTTTCTCCAGGCGGGCAGCCATTGCCATACCCGCTGGGCTTCGTGATCGGCATTCGACCCTTGGATGATTTACAAGGCGCTTTCAATCCGTTCATTTTTCAGGTGGCTACGCCCAGGTCTCGCCGCTGCCTGGATGGCGCTTGGCACTGTTTCATCATCAAGGACTCGGGAAAACATCGGCCATCTTCGTTGATCGTTTATCTTGTTTCGATCTGGCCGATGCTTGCTCAATACCGCAGTTGGCGTGATTTGAATTGTACGCCCGGCGACTGGAATCAATGTCGCCCGCACCCTGAGCTCAGGCAAGTACACACCGGCCTTTTCGGTCATCCTCCACCGCTTTGCGGCACCGACCATCCTGACGGCATGCGTATTTCCATCGCATCGCTGGCTGGTCATCGTCGCAGCACGAAAAAATTTTTGCTCGTTTGGTGGTACGGCATCGGTTACTTACATCTTGGAAACGAAGGTGGAACAACCTGGATCTGACCCAGCGTGGGTGTTCCCGTCGGATCCCTGATTGATTCGGCCTGATTTTCGCATGCTGCTTGGGGGGACGCATGTGGCCTGTACTCTCGCTTGCCCAACGTTTCTCGTCGGGCCCCTGGCAGGGGGAATAGGAGCCCCCCAAAAAACCATGGCACTGAATATTTTTTTCAACAAGGGGCAAACTCCCCCATTCCCCCTCCCCCCCTTTTCTTTTCTTTTTTCGTTTG
>Ga0163217_1118604_pt1 | contig 12284 bp, 6 predicted proteins | sample SynspAceP_FD_185933 | JGI IMG/M metagenome (GOLD analysis project Ga0163217, IMG submission 185933) | Saline lake microbial communities from Ace Lake in Antarctica - Synechococcus sp. Ace-P (PacBio error correction) | ecosystem: Environmental > Aquatic > Non-marine Saline and Alkaline > Saline ... | reverse complement strand
GACTTGAGCGATGTAAGGAGAGTGGCTTGCGCGGTGTTTGTCGGACTTGTTCGCGGTTACCGGAATTGAAAGGGGTTGCTTTTAGTGATGTCTCGAAACGTTCCGGGGATACTGTTGCTAGTGAGCGTGCTGAGTGTGGCGCGAAAGGCGGAGAGTTTTCGGTTTGAGGCTGAGTTATGCTCTCGCTTACCGACGGAGGTCTGAGTTGTGGCGTATGGTGCGCCGTTTTATATTTTATAAATTATGGTTAGGACGGTCGCATCATGAATCTGTGTCTGGTTAGCACGGGAATTCTGGAATCTCTGTTGTTGTGTCCCTACTCCTCCGCCTTGGTAGCTGCTGCGTTGATTGTCGTTAGAGAGATGCAGAATATTTTGTGGCTAAAGAAAGGATTTGGATTGGGGGATTTCTACGTGAATTGTTATTAAAATTAAGCGAGGCATAGCGTATGAGGTGTGATTAAGGATTATTACTAAAAGAATTCGGCTCGCAGTGAGCATAAAAGTAAAATCGGAGGTTGAAAAGTTCGAGACCAAGCAAATCACCGAAACTCATTGGCCCCATTACAAAGACTTGACAAAATATTCAGTTTGTTAGCGGACTTACCAAAAAAACGCCGAAGTGGGGTTAAAAATGATGCGAAGAATTTGCGACTCTTAAAATAGCAAATGGAGATTGATTTGTGTCTATATTTAGTCGAATTGGACCAGCAGCGGTTATTAGGAACACGCGGAAGAGTGGATCAAAGAGATTTTTTGACGATTGGCTTTAAGGAAACTGGAATTCCCTCAGATAAAATAAGACGATACTTAAATTTATATTTAGCTGTAGTAGGTATGTATGACACGTAAAAATGTTGGGGTCGACAATGTGAAAAACATAAGAAAATTAATGATCTCGCTTCGCGCTCTCTCGCGCTTTTTAACCAAAATCAAAACCGTTTACCATTACCCGTGTGCATAGATTAACTTGAAATACGAAAAAGCATATGGGGGAAATAAATAACACAATTATCCATACCGTTCATTTACAATTTAAAACGCTATGAAAACACCTTCTTTTACTTAACTGTTAGTAACCAATTGTCAATTCACTTTTGCACAATCACCAAGCTGGATCGGAGACAATTTGGAGGGAGAAATTTTAATAAAAAGCGATGTGTGGGGACAGTCCTTATTGAAGGGGCGGAAAGTAATCTCGGTGCGTGGGCTTCGGGCTGACGGATTCTGGTTAGGACAGGTGGTAAAAGAAATTTTATGTGATTGCATTGGGTAAAAAGTGTTGGATGACAGAAAAACGCATTCGGAAATTCCATTTTTTTTGGTTGGCGCGATAGATAAAAAATCCAAGAAAGGCGGATGGGGTTTTAACTAAAAATGATGAGATAATTGTACTTCCTGAAACAGATCACCGAGCATGAGATGGGAGTCCTGATGAAAAAAAGTACCCAATACGGAGGTACCTCAACAAATTTCAGGGGATTAGCCAATATTCTTCAGTGGTTTTGTTCCTTGCAGTGAGTCAAGGGAAACAAGCATTTTAATTGGCTATGCATATCCATAAATGTTTGGTGGGTCACTGTTTTTGATGAAAATTCAGTTTAGCTGGTATAGGATCTGGTATGAACGATGTGCGATCCGATAGGGGTTTTTACAGAATAAGCTTTGATTGAACCAGAAACCTATTGGAGAACCATCCGCACTTGGGGCTGGAAAGAGTAAAGGTTTTCTGAGAGTGAAATGGAATTGATGTTTTTATCAAATCTAATCTTGTTGTAAACAAATCAAAACAGACTACCCTTTGCGACAGGGAGCAAACAACTTAAAGGAGTTTCTCTAATTAGGTACCATTGGGCTCTCAAGCCAACTTTTGTAAGGTTTGTATATAGGTGCTGCTCATCCGAACTCTTGCAACAATCGTTTCTGCGTTTTTCATAATGGACTGTGGGTGGCGCGGGGGACTCTGTATACTTTTCTGATTACGTCGGCGAGCAGTTGAGTGAAATAATAAAACAGGCGAATAAGAAGGTCGAGGAATAAATTAATATACTGGGATCATGTTGTAGTCTCGAAAGGGAAAGTAGGTTTGTCATGTGAGTCCAAACTAGCTTTGAAGAGAAGACGTGGGCATGTTCTTAAAATTTAAAAAATCAATATTCCTGCAACTGTGGAAAATTGCTGGGTGTCTGCCAGTAGCCTATTTTTATTTTTTGTAATCTGTTTTGAGTAGTTTCGTATTATAGGACTTGTGGTCTTAATGAAATGGTCTGGTGATATTTGGAGAGCGCGGTATAAACGGTAAAACCCAAGATGGGGTAAAATAGCTAAAACAAAAGTGTTAGAAGCGCACAGGCCATATTAAAATGGATTAGGTTGAACTTTTGGAAAATCAATAACAATCCATGCTGCCATTCCATAAAACAGATAAGCGCAGCCACTGAATTCAATATTCAAGTGGTTTTTAAGAGTTGACTTTTATTACTTTTTTCGAGGTCATTTCCATAGGTTGATTTTTTTTGTATGATTTCCATTGTTTCAAGGCGTAAGTTCATGGCCTGTCCATTGATTTTTGCATATCCTGTAGATTGGGCCATTAGCCTATTGGTTGGTATTAATTCTTTTTAGTTTCTTTTTTGAAGTGCGTAACATCTGGGATTGGCTCGTGTACGGATGGTGACTTTCTGTAAAACGCCTGTTTATTCGTTGCAATTTCTCGGAGGTAAGCATTATTCCCTGCTAGAAATAAGAAAAACAAACTTCGGCTCTGTGTCTACAGAACCGAAGTATGCGTCGTGAATTTATGCCCATTAAGCAAGTATTTGGCTGTTTGTTTCGGTTCGTGTTGCGGTCTGTACAGTGGAGACATTCATTTCCATGAGTGCTCAGGACATTGTGCAAAGTGCTGGTGGCGCTATGTTGAATCGCTTTCTTTTTGTGATGTAAAGGAAAAAAGCAATTGAGCTCCGGTAGTTGTCAAGCGCACTGCGGTGACGGGGTGCCATTTGGTCCGCGCGACCGTAATTAGTTTTTGCTTCGGACACCTCCTTAACTGTGAAGGATTGAGCTCCAAAAAGCTGATATACAGAGTTTGCTTGGTACAAATGTTCGCTTTGGATCTCCGGTGGATGTATCAGCATGGTACAAGCGTTGCTAATCGCTTACTACACGAGGTCCTTGATGTTCTAAAAAAGGTGCTCAAGGTTGTTACTTGAATAGTACCTGCAGTTCTTATGGTATATGTGAGTGCATAAGGTATTAAGGTAGCTTTGGCGAGGATAGATTTAAAAAGCACAAAAAAATATGGAGAGCAAATATAGCTTATTTTAATTTGGCATCAAGGCTGCGGTCCAATTACCCAAAACTATCCGGCATAAGCTGTGAGGTCACAGACGAGCACAAGGACAAGCACATGTGATCAAAAGAGTGGTGTAAGTAAGTGCCTGAATTTTGGTAGGTGTACAGTAAAACTAAAAAGTTTAGGTAGAGGTAAAAAAAGTGCCAATGTTTTAAGACCTAATTGGCTATTAGTAGGTGAGGGTGGTCTATGAAAAGAAGAGGGTGCCGGCGTAAATTACTAGGGGATTGTGTTAACTACTTGTTGAAAGGTATAAGATTAATAATTTCTGTGAACTGGTTTTAATAGGGCGTGATATAAAGAGGCGTGTTTTCCCCAAACGTTAGGGGTTTGGACCGAGTGGAAAAAGTTTCCTCTCAGGTGGTTAGTTCTCAATTAAAAAAACCAAAGTACAAAAAGCAAACTCTTAGCCTTATTATATCCTAAAAAGACGTTGTGGAGGCCGTTATTTGTTTAAAACGAACGTTAAGAAACGGCTTAATTTGGTAAGGGCAATAATGATAAGATTTGGTTTATCTCATTAAAAAAGCCTGTATACCGGGGTTGATTTTTTGTGCTAAGAGAGAAAACTATTTGAAATTAAGCCCTCGTATTAGCGCTGCATGTATGTAACCTATATTTGGGTGTGGCAGGGGGTGTAGTTTCTTAGTTTCCGAATATTTTATTTAATTTGTGGTGGGCATTGGAGCCCTTAAATCCACCCTATTGGTCTGGCAAGTGAGGGAAGGATGTCATTGAGTGTATATGGTTTGGGCTTATGGTGGGCGTTCATTACAACCCAAGTAAGAACATTGGGCTAGGTTGTGGCGGTGTGAGGGATTTTTTTAGGAAAGATTATTTGGGGCCCAATAGGGGCTCAGTTGAATCATTAATTTAAATTATCTAAAGGTTGATGTTCCGTTCGAATTTATATACACCCTAAGTGACCAAGACGATTTATATGGGGTGGGATTCCCTTCTTATTTAAGGTTTGAAAGAAAGTTTCAGGTACAGACTAGTTCAATGCGAAACTTAAGCTGGATAAAAATCGGGGTGTTTATGGCGATATGTACATCGTTGTTGTGTATGCCTTGTGTTGGGGTGCTGGGAAACCATTATGGCAGTTGTATACATCTGTGGGAATGTTTACCACGGCATTCGGGAATGTCCTGAGCGTACTGTAACGGGCCTTTCCAGAAAGTGTAAATTACTAATAAGCGGATTTTAAACTAGTGCTAGCTATTGGTGTAGCTTTGCAAAAACAGGAGGATGCCCACGTAAAGGAATCATTCTTTTATTAATACTATTATATCATCGCATGTCTATTTTGTAGGTCAAATTAGGCTCTTTGGTTTTGTGTTTAATGTCATAAAAAACAGCTTTTTGTGGGCACGTGGAGTTGCTTGGTACGATTTACTAGCCATCATCCGTTTTATTCATCTTTTTGGGGCCTTGTGTGTGGCCGCTAAGAAAAAGGCTCGAATTTGTATATGTACTTTAGCACGGTAGCACGATTAATGACGATTTTTGGTTTTTTTAATTTTAATTGGGGCTGTAACAATGGGATATAGCCCTTGTTTTCCAAGTCACCTATTCCAAAGAAAACCCCTTCTCAATATTGGGCATCAAAAAATATCCGATTAGAGTAACGTTTATTTGTTTTTCCCTTAATAAACGCTCAGTTCCTCATTAGCAAGCTTTACACTATGGGCAATGTTCAGCATTGGTATACTAATTCTTGGGGAGCATAAGTTGAGTGATTGTTGTTCTTTGGGCTACTTTACTTGTTGTGTAATTTTTGTTTCCGCTACATCAGTATGATAACAATGGATGGCACCTGATGGCAATAATGGTAATGCATAAACTGGTTCCAATAAATAAATGGGTAATGGCGCGACGGGGGCGATTAGCTGAAAAGGGGTGGTCCGTTACTCTTATAGCATTTCTGTTGGGTGTGCGAGTTTAATAGTTTTTTAGGTATGGGAATGGTCCTGTACGGCATTTTTCAGGAAGGTGGTGTTCTAACAAGTATTGTAGTTCTGAAAAACTTCTTCAGAGGGGCAGGTTGTCTAAACACTTACAAAGAGTTTAAAGCGAGTGCACGGCAACCCGCAGAAATATCGTGAAGACGCTACAAAGACAAAGGCAAACTTGGGGTGGGCCTCACAAAAAAAACTAGCGCGATAGTAGGGGTGGTGGAATAGGAGAGTAGGAGAGAGATCGTAGGAAGTCAGATAATAAGACGCTGTGGGGGTATCAGTCGGAGCACCGGGCGGGGAATCAGCCAACGCAAGCATGGACCGGAAAATTAGTTCCATAGCAAAGAACGGGCATATTACCCAAAATAACAGCCCAAGGAAAAGAAAAAGTAAGTAGATAAAAAAAAGCAAGGTGAATCAAAATAAACAACGCGCGGAGTATGGCGCAAATGAAATTCCAGAATAATAGCACATACACTAAGAAAGCAGAGAATGGGTGGGGGTGGGGCGTAAAAAAGATGCAGGAAGAGTGCGGTATAAAAGCTAACGATTTGTCGGGTCAATCCACGGAAGAACGCAGTTGAATAGGACCAAGGTGCCGTTTAAACGGTGAGTAAGCGCGATGATTAGAAGAATTGCTGGGAAGCGTGCAGAAATATAGGTATAGTGTGGGAAAGGTTTCTTTTAATTTGATACTGGTCTTCAAATTAACAGTTGTGGGACAGAGAAAACTTCAAATTAAGGACTAAAAACCACCAACCGGTTATTAGCCCGATATCATTAGTAACAGCGGCTCATTGGGTTATCTTAGTTAGTATCTATAACTTCTCTAAAGCCTTTCCGTGAAAAACATGTTGCAGAAGATGAAGAGCTTCACCCTAGGTATTCTGGGAGTATTGCTTGAAGGAATTTGCTGTGGGCTTGCCATTTAATCCGAGAACCACAAAGTAGGCCGATTGGAGCGATGGCAAAAATGTATTTGCAGGTGTAAAAAGGATGATAGCTCCTCGTCCACCCTAAAACTGGATCGAATATATTGATTTGGTGCCAAACAGCAGGAGCAGACGACCAGGACATAGTAAACATGAAAAAAAGCCAGTTAGCAGATGCACAATTTATTTACTTGCAATAAATTCCCTTCATAGGGATATCTCTGAGTAATGGAGGCTGTTAATCGTGGATAGAATTAGTTACGCGCAGCAGATTAAACCAATGCCGTGGAAGGTGGTTCTTTCAAAAGACCATTAGACTTCAAGTTGGACTCGGGGATGCGCTGGCGACAAAAACCACATATAAAAAACTCGCTATAGGGCGAAACACCAAAAATAGACAATATATATAAGGTTAAGGTATTTGTCGGTGCCAAAGAGGCAGTGATCCGAATAAAGGACCAAAAAAGACATTGTCCCACAAACCAGTTTCCCTAAAAATATTCAGTTGCCGTGGGAAGATTAAGAATTGGACTGGTCTGTCAGTAGACGGAGGGTCTCTTGGGGAATAAGCGAACGACCAATAGGGTTAGATAAAGCGCAGGGCAAATAAGTGCAATCAAATAGACAATGGTGGAATGTGCGCATTCATTTGGAATAGATGCCCATTAAAGAATAAATTCAAAATTAGGTATTTATCCTTCTTTTGCATGGCGTGCAAAAGTAGGTATTTTGATTATATTACTGATTGAATTAATAAGGCAGGTTGTGTGCCTATGACTATTTGGAAAATTTATATTCGTAAACTTGATCTTATGGATTTTTGGATCTTAGAATATGGAACTTGGGTACTTGCTTCTTTTAGGGTACTGGTGACTTGTGTGTAATTGGGATACCCGTGGTTAAAAAGAAGGACCAATCTTGCGTGATTACATAAGTTAGATGAAGGTTATTACGATTTCGGGGACCAAGAAACACCTACCCTTAACAGAGCCGGGGGCCAGCAAAATTAGTCGTTTTTTCACGACGTGCCTGTATATTTTCTGCTAGTATTCTTTTTGGTTTTCTTTTTCTGGCTACTTTTAAGCTGTCATCTTCAGGGAATCCGCGGGTATTTTTTTGCGCCAAAAGCTATTTTACAAAGCTTTATTATCGTTGAGGAATTGCTGAAGAGGCACAGGCTGTGGGTGGGGAAAACTCGGTAGGTCAAATCAAAATTATGACCATGAACTTCCATGGATTGAGTGAGAGCGTCGGGGGGTTATTTTCGCAAAGAATGAGCCATGAAATTACCAATGAATGCTATCGGCATTAAACCTTGGACATGAGCGAAGAGAAGACAAATTTTTGCTAGCATCCAGGGATTCTATAAGAGTGTGTTGAGGTTTGAGTTAACCAAACACTTAAAAGAAGCTAGAAGCCAGGTAGAAACTGCTTATCAATCAACGGGCCGTGTATTCCGTTTTTAAAAGGAATGTGAACGCGAACTTGACGAACCTATACCGTACCAATCAGAAAAGTGTGGATTGTGAGGAGGCATATTGTGATCTGACCAATTCCGGTGAAATTGGCGGCAGGAAAATGTTCCAGATATTAAAATAGATGGTGTACATTGCCGAGGGGTTCAGATGAAAACGTGTGTAATTCGTCGCTTTAAAGCGCGAGGCATTAGGATGAAAGCGTGGTGGACTGGATTGAAACAATCAGCTAAATACCAAACCGGTTATTTAAACCTATGCCACCTGTTGAGTTTATTGAGCCTTCATAAAAAGAATACGCTTTGGTATAGTGTAGATTCACATAACAACCAAGTACAATACGCGTTGCTGTGTGAAGTAATTGTCAAAAGATTGTATCTATTTAAGACCGAAGGAAATTTAGGGGTGTCCAATTTGGTAGGACCTAAGGATCTTCGGTGATAACGTATTTTAAGTTAAAAAAGATAGAATGAATTGGAGAAGTTAAAAAATAAAAAAATGGTTTAAAATGGCCTTCCATACCTATGTATTGGTGCTTCTGTTTTTGTGTTTTGGGCAACCGATGGTGTTGTTTTTTTTGATACTCTCTTCCAATTCTTTTTGGAATTCAATTGGGAACTTAAAAAAAAAAATTTTAGAAGCTAGAAAAAAAACTAAGGGGTGTATTTCAAAAAGATAAAATTGACAAAGACAAAATTATGCATCGAGTAAATAGGTCGAATAGGGAAGAACTCTTTGGAAATTGGAAGGTTGCAAGAGAACGATATACTATCCTGTAAAGTAGGGAAAGAACGTGAGAAGAGATGAATAATTCTTAATTGAATTATCACGTTTTTGTATGTGTTCAAGATAAGGCGGAAACAGAATGGAAGGTGCTAACGTACTTTGAAATGATTTTACTCCAAAGTTGGTTCTGTGGAAAAAAATAAAACTTGATTCGTTAGTCTCAGAGTATTAGACAAGGGAGATACCGATTAATGTATTAAACGAATCGGGTGTGGTTTGGGAGTTCTTTGGAGCATAAAGGCTAATTATATCCCTCCTTTACCATTCGGGGAAAGATATCAGACATACATGAAATAACCACCTTCCATAACGCCTCTTAGGCTAGCTTGGGAATTTGCTATCATATGCTCCCTGAGGAGAATCCTCACGGAAATAGCAATAAAAAAGCCTTGACAATTAGAAAAAGGGAGCGGGATACGTTCTTTTCAGTCCCGACGGCTTGATCCGCACGTAGTGATGGCTGTTACCAATCCTCTTTTAAAAATAATGTTGTTAACCATGTCAGTGCTTTCTCACCGTATGTAGGTGTATTTTCGATATAGTGTCTCAGTGCTTTAATGCTCCTGTTGGTAATTACACGGTGCGAATTTGTAAGCCATTTGTATATCGGTATATTAGATTTATTTTATTGCTGGTGTTCTATATTGTTTATAAAACGAGACAGTCAGTTACATTACCATCACGTTGCTGCATTAACAGAATTTTGAGATGGTGGCGAGTTTGTAGAGTTAAATTGTCTCTGTGGAGTTGAAGATCATTGACGAACCTTTGTTGAATTATGCAGCCGCTCCTGTTGGCTTAATTTTCAAAAAATTATGCACTTGATTATATGGATGCCAGCATTGTGATAGCTGGATCATGTAGAGTGGCAGGGTGAGCTAATTTATGTGGTAGGTTCGTCAACTTAACTGCTGCGTATGGGCCAACTAGGAGGCGGCACATGTTAACGAGTTACTTAACGGCCTAAAATTGTTGCCGTGTTTTGAAGCTCTTATATCTTTAGGGGGGCGGCCAGTGGTGAAGGAGAAGGGTAAGATGGATCGCGGCGGGATCTGTGGGTGGTGTAAGTCGTGGGTGGGGTCGCGGGTGAGTGTGTAGGTTAACTATAGGTCTCAGGTGCTTTAGAAGATTCTGTGGCAGTGGGGAGGGAGATCTGGGTCACGGGTGGCTAGGGGTCCTGGCGAATTGAGGTACATAATCTCGTTCTTCCGGTTCTTCCGTCACGGCGTCGCTCGGGCGGTTGGGTGTAGGATTTGTGGGCTTGCATGTGAGTACTGTTAGCTCTCATATGAGAGCATGTAGTGAGGATTTGGGTGAGCGGGCTACCGTGCGGGGAGGGTAGTGGGTTGAAGGTGAGTAGGGGTGTCGACGTGCTGGAGCGGTTGTGGGGGAGGCGTGTCCGGGTAAGGAGATAGGGTATGGTGTTGACTTACGGTTTCTACAAGTTGTGCTGCAGTGCATACGACAAGTTGTGAGTAATGGATAGCACCTGCATTTTGATAGCTTGATGGGTATCAATAATCAGGTTTTTGTATGGGGTACGGCTGCTAAAAAAAAAGTTCGAGGTCTTTTTCCAGATGCTATCGAGTGCGGCAATTTCCGTGTTTTGCTAGAGGGTGGTGTATGATGTCTGGTTTTAAGAATATTTAACAGGCGTTATTTTTACGTTCAGGAAGGGCTTTAAAATTCGCTTGGTATGGCGGGAGATGAGTGAACTGAATATGGTCGGAAATGACAGCCACGGTGGGGAGCCTTATGGGTATATTTTTTAGAGGGATTTGGGAACATCGAGTATCACTGTGTGGAATGGTTAAAAATAAGAAGACTTTTCCGGCTCCTTTTTCTAAAGCTGCTTAAGGCTGTTTTTTGGGCTATTGCGGTTCCCGGCATAGATAGCTTCGGGTATTTTCAAGGTAGCTAAGAGGGGTTGAGGGAATTGGTGTATTTTCTGTGTGTCGATATCTTGTCCGAATGGGTAAAAGGGTGTGTTCCTTCGGATGCGGCTTCGGCAAAGACTCCCAAACCAACAGAGGGTGTCGTTATAATGCGTTCTTCCTGATTGTTAATTTCGAAACTGAATTTTGTTGTTTTCCATTGTTTTTCAGATAACTGTGAGTAAGAGAGATCATTGAAAAAGTACGGATTTAGTCTTCATTCTGTGTTCCACTTTGTGAAACTATCTTGATAGTTTGCAATTTTAAATATATTTCTGCGTTCTTTCTCTTTAAGATGAGTATTGTTCTTGCTTGCAAATTTTTAAGTTCTGTGCTCTATTCGATAGATTTTCCGATGTATAATTGTTGTCTTTTGCATATGTCATCTTTTGAAATACAAGCCTTGAGGTTTTTTGTCTTAGCTTCTTAGATTTCTGTTTTTAGGTTCCCAATGAATTAAGAAAGAATGGTGTATCAAAAAAAAACCATTTCCAAATAACACAAGGGAAACAGATGAAAGCACCAAATAATAGGTATTGGAGGCAATTTAAAAAGCCCATTTTTGATTTTTTTAATTCCTTTAGAAATTATTTTTACTTTAAAAATAGTTTAGAAGTTAGGTCTAAATTGACACTAATTTTTCGTTTATAATACTTTCTTGACAATTTTCAACAGCGAACCGTATTGTACTTGTTGTTAGGATGATAATATCAGCGTATTCGAGAAGGCTCAATATAAATTCAAACAGTGGCATAGGTTTGAATAAACGGTTTGGTTTATTTTTAGTGATTGTTGGGGGCAGTGCCGGAAGTCCCCAACCACGTTCATTAAGTGTCGCGCTTTAAGCGGACGAGGATTAAACGTTCCATCTGATATGCGGGCAGGTGTACAGTATATTTTTAGATTAATGCGCACATTATGCGATTCAGGGATTGGTCAAGATCAATATTGCCTCGCACAATCAGTCACTTTTCTTGGATGGGTGTAGGTTGATGGTTTCTTGTCGTGCGGTTACATTCTAGAAAAGCGAAATACACGGGTTGATTGACTAGAGGTTTCCGGGCTTGCTGCAGTGTTCTTTTTAAGTGTTTGGTAAGTAAAGCAAAATCTGGTACTAGAAATTTGGATTGGTGATCGAATTTGTTTTTCTGGTCGCTCCATGTAAGTTCATCTGCGCGCAGTAGATCATGTGTAAGTAGTGCATCTTGCGTAAAATGTAACCCCCGCACTTCACAAGTAGGAAGTTCAGAATATATGTGAATTGGAGCTACCGTAGTGTTTCGCCCACAGCCGTGGCTCCAGCACATCTGATAATAAGCATTTGTAAATAGTTTGGGCAAATAGGGGATTTGAATGTTGAAGTTTAATAGTGAAAGAAAAAAGACTATAGAGAAAATGGAGTGTGAAAAGGAACGGACTAAGTTGGCTGGGTCGGCGTTTAGGGGGTAGCTGTGGTTTTTGCTTCTGGGAACGATTATAGATTGCTTGTAGTACATAGATTGGTCGTTTTTAAAGGGTATCCAAACACGACGAGGGCAAGTTCAGAGCAGGGAGCAGTCAAATTCGAGAGGATCAGGAAGTCCAGATCAGTTTAGGGGGATACTTTAATTTACAAATAGGTCATAGGAACACAGGTTGCCGGCTTATTAAGTTCAAAGTGATAGTATTCAAATAGGCCTAGCTGTTGCGCACGATGCAAAAAGAGGGAGGAGGTAAAACGCGTGAGAGTTTTGATTGTATTGCTGGTAATGGCATCGTGATGTCGTGTTAGCCTTGTCTATTGAGTGCGCTTAGTTTGCCTGGCGGTGTTATCTAATATTGGCGTGGTGTATGCTAGGAGTCCGT
>Ga0163217_1059662_pt1 | contig 12284 bp, 10 predicted proteins | sample SynspAceP_FD_185933 | JGI IMG/M metagenome (GOLD analysis project Ga0163217, IMG submission 185933) | Saline lake microbial communities from Ace Lake in Antarctica - Synechococcus sp. Ace-P (PacBio error correction) | ecosystem: Environmental > Aquatic > Non-marine Saline and Alkaline > Saline ... | reverse complement strand
CCGACTGCAACATGCCGAAAGTGACTGATGATAATTTATTCAGCAAACTATATGAAAAGCTATGCGACCTTCCCAAAAACAAGGAGAAAGAGCGCCTGCTTATCATCAAAACTTACAAATTAGACAAAAGACCTGCTTGAAGATCCTTTTAGGACGATGGGCGTATTAATTTCTTCTGGCGCCGGCGGATATCCAAGTAAGTAGGTATTATTTGAATAATGTCATCTGAGACATGGGCTCTAGTAGAGCAGCAGTAAGGTGTAGCAACAGACGATAAAAAATTAAAGAGGTGGTGCGACAGGCTGTTTTTGCAGTAAACAGCACAAGACAGCAACCACAGATCAAATACTGCCTTGTTGTATTACTGATTCTACTATTACATGCGCTATTAAATCTTCTGTCCTTGCCAATCACAGTTGCCACTATGATGCATAAGTGCAAAATTGATTGGCAAAATTCGGGTAGTACTTTGAGTCGAAGATCTTAAACCAACCATCATCGATCCCAAAACTGTCGTGGCATACCGTTGAAGAGCGGCATATTGCGCATCAAACTTTCGATACACAAACGGATATTATTACAGTCCATGGTTTCATGCGACTCCCAGCCCGTGCCCCATTTCACCAATTATACTGCATACCTTACGACGGTAATTTAGCCCAGTTTTGCATGGTGTGCAAGCTGAATTCATATCATCATCGGTCCATTGGTCAGCGTAGTCACCTTGGTTATCACCATTAAAAGACATGGAATCATAGTGAGTGAAAAGTGGCAAGTTAAGTACTCATCTGAGCCCGCGGGCCTACTTCATCAAATTAGGCCAAACGGCAGGTAGTTTCGCTGCGCCCAACATTGGTTGCCACCGATAACAATAATCGATTGGGATCAATATTACGGAGTCTCGGCGTAGGGCTCGCAGTCGTCATATAACGCAAATTAACTTGCAGGCGATGGGGCGATTGTTGCCTCATCAAGGTGTGTTTCGTTTAAGACTCAAAATTAACGATGAGTGCGCTTTACCAAAGATAGTCGCGGAGTATCAGCCCAAAGACGCTTTAGCACCACCATTGATTGATCCAGTTTGTTAAGGCGTTTTCGTGGTGGGTTTATTAGATAACGACATAAGAAAATCAGGTAGTGGAAAGTGCGTAATCACCGCATTTCGGATTACTTGGAGTGCTTGCGCTACTTAAATCGACTTTTCAACCTGTATCGGGGGTCGATGACTAAATCCTGCTCCATTTCAAGTAATTTTCGGTGCCAAGTAATTGGATACGCCACGTGGCGATAGTCCGAGCCGCGTAGGAATTGACTTTATCGAGATTTTCGGCATTGAGCGCGGCAACCGTTCGTGGATGTTGGTTATTTTCAACATTTGCCCAATGTTAAACCCCGTTCCATGCCCGTGGCTGCTGTTCGCAGAAATGGCGACAAGGTTTGATGATCGATAGGGCTGTGGTAAAAATCTGGATCCGCTATCGTGAAAACTGTTGGCGGTAGTTGTGCCTGTTGGGAGGGGGAGTCGTCACGTAGGTGCTGAAACCCGATTGTTGCCGGCGCGCCAGCTGCACGGCCTGAGATGTAGAGAATATCGTAAAGACAGATAGGTGAGTGCGCGATTTTGGTCTCGCCTTGAATAGTGAGTAGTTAGGTTGATCTTGCCGGCTGATTTCGCTGAAAAGAATGGATAAGTGCGTACAAGGAGGACTTTACGCGATCTAAACGCTCGTAAAGTAGCCGTAAACTAAACATCATTTTAATGTGAAAACGTTTTTCATTCATTAGTAAAAAAAAAGTTCGCTAGATCTGCGACCTGCTGTTATTTGTATAAACTGCGACCTGTAGGCTATTTCTTTTATAGAGTGTCAACGAATCTGGTTACAAAACTAATACAATGTACGATATGTAATGTCAAATTCTTGACTTGCTAGTGCTTGGCCGTTAATTAAGATTTCGAAATCGCGTGAGTTCCTTGCATGAATATTGCCTAGTGGTAATCGGGCTTTATGGCATGGCGTTTTCGAATATTGCAGGTTGTTTGGGGCGGCTATTGTATGATTTGAGTTTGAAAACTACTTTAGCCTTTGTTGGCCTTGGCTGTGACAAAATGCAATAGCAAATATCGATGACTAACCTTTAGAAGGTCACAAGGCTGGTGGATGTAAGATCGAATTGAAATTCTAAGGTAGTCACCTAAGCGTATTTGGCTGTTAATGAGCTGCAAACAATAGGGTGCAAGTAGCCAGTTGTTGCTCAGTAACCAATAACTTCAAAGACTTGCTATGTCCGGTTAACTAAACTGCGGGTGGCGTGTGTTGGATGAAGCCAGTGCAGCGTCGATGACTGGCATCAACCTGCCAGCTTTGGCAAATGTTTCAGAGTAAGCGGGTTATCTTTATGAATGTCATTTAGATGATTGGCTACTGAGCGCGTTACATACAAACTTGAGTCATCTTTTAACGCCGTTAGTAGCGGGGGATGTTTACTGCAGGATCGCGCATAAACTTTTTAAGTTGTATACCCCAGGGCAGGCGAGGGCGAGTGCCTCAGACACCAAGCGGTCGAAACATGTTCACTTTCGTCTTGGACCCACATTTTCTAATTTGGCGATGGACAATGAATCAGGGTGTTCAATTATGAAGGTCGTATAGCAAATTCAGCCGAAAACAAAATGAGTCAGAAAAACTAAGTAAATCTAAGGGATGTTGGGATAAGGACCAGCCCATATACACTTAGGTAATCAATACTGGCCACGCGGCAAACTACTGAACTTGTTTGTTGGGTCCAGTTTTTGCCATACCGTAGGTAACTGCGTTGAGTAAGGTCTGTTGTTGGTGCAAATCAGCGGGGTAAAAACGGGGTGTAATTACTGGATAATATGGCTTAGCGTTTCTTTTGAGTCGAGCTTGTCCTAAACCTAAACGCGCTAGCTTTACAGAACTCAGTGTGTTTAAAGTCTTATCTAATGTTCCCTGAGACATTTAAAGCGATAATGTTCCAAACAGCGACGATTACCTAACTGATTTTTCATGTTTTACCTAAACAAAACCCAGACTTGCTGGGTTTTTTACTGTAAATACTTATGCTGCAAGCTTAAGTATGGACTCCTTGCTAGCACCAGGCCCAAAAACAGATTTTTTGTTGTTTGTGACTGTTTATCCCGGTGTTTCTTTATTGTTTTTTTTTTTTTTTTTTGTTTTTTTTTTTGTTTTTTTTTTTTTTAAGCCCAAAAAAAAAAAAAAACATTTTTCTTAATAGTAGCCTGACTTAGCTTTGCTTTGACGGTCAAATAGGCGGTAGTCCACTACGGCCTACCATAGGCCAATTATTGCGGCCAGGTCATGCCATTCGTCTGTGCCCAAAAAGTAACACGGCTGATATCTTTTTCCATGACGTAAAAATATCTCAAATAAGTCAGTGTAACGTTTGTCTAATGCTGCCTCGGCTTCCGGGGCTTAAACCCTACTTTATAAGGAATTGAGTTTTATCTTGTAAGGCAGTTTTGATAACATCTGCACCACTTCAGCACCTTCAGGAAGATCAATACGATTATATCACTTCGGTGAACATGACTTTTACCCCAGTTTCGGCATAGGCAATTATAGAATCTCTTACTTCTTTAAAGTCGGGATGAAATAGCTGAGTATTACCTTGCATGCCCACGCCGGTTCAATACGCAAACTTTGGCCTGTAATCTGTATTTGACTTACGCAGCACCCACCAAGACGTTTTTGTGGATTGTTGAGGTTGTAATCGTGATAGTTAATTCAGCCTCGGGGACGGCTTGCATGAGCTATTCAAAGCTTTTTCGATCATGTCTCGCAATAGATCTTGTACCACTTAGAACTGGCGCATAGTACCGTCTTCGTTAAGGGGCTTCGTTGACCACATCCCAACTTTGTACACGGCCTTTGTAACGGCCAACCACAGTGATCGATATGATTCTTCAAACGGCCCCGAGTAATACCTCGCGACTGATCTTGGCCATTTGCGTCTTAAATATCCAGGCGGGTTGCCTGACTATTGCCACACGCAAAGTAGACCGCCGGTCATAATAGATATTATTCTGTTGAGCAAATTCGACAAATTTATCGGCAAGCACAAGCATACTGTCCAGGTTAAGGGATTGTATACGCTCCCATTTCATTATATTTTCTGGGGTAGCCGGCATTGAAACTTGCTCGATCAGGCTTGGTAGTGGGACTGGCCTGGGGACCTGCATAGTTGAGCATCCAATGGCGGTGCCGATTAAAAAGCTATTTTTATAAGCGTGTTTCAAAATGACTGTTTGATGCAGTTTTGTCTGCAAGCTCATGCTGCAGGCTGACAGTAAGCTGCAGCTGAAGAGTGTGCGCTGATAATGGGTAAAAATGCTAGTTCATATTCCGTTTCTCTTGTTTAAATAAGGGCCTCATTTAAAGCCCTTTATGAAGCTGTTTTAAAGTCTTATTACGCAATATAAAAAGACCTTAAATTCACCGAGCTTTTGCCTAATTAGCTCAGCTTTATCGCTCAGTGCCATCATCGCGATAGGTTTTAAGGGTTAATTTTGCCTTGAGTATCATAGGTAATTTCAGCCATTTGACCGAACGTAAATGGGTGATACCACCAGATTAAGCTTGAGTCGTGGTAAAACAAAGTACACTTGCCTATCAAACTCAGCAATAGATGGTGAAGTCGTTCCAGCCCCTAGCACCGGCTCTATATTAGACGCCATAAGTAAAGGGGCCGTAGGACTAATCCCCAAATGGCGTAACACAAAAAAGTGAGTCGATTACCCGGTTGGAATAGGGAGAAGAATATTTACTTTATATTTGACTGGTGTGCACGAGGCTCTCAAATAAGCGTCTTTAGTTCTATGATACCTAAGCTAAACCAGAGGACTGTGCCACTCTCATGGCGATCGCAAGGATTAAAAGCTATTACTCTGGGCTCTCTCCATACACAAACTCCAACCTATCATCGCCTCACCTCAGATACACAACTGGCCACGCTCGGCCTGGCGCGACTCTAAGGACCCAGTTGAGCTTCCATAGTCAGGCAGGTTCGGCTAACGCTGGTCACTATCACATTCCACCGACATGTGTGTGTGTACGATAATGCTGGTAATGGCGCCATCCCCCTATAAAATACCACCAAAATCCATGTAGAAACTGGCCACTCCTTCATCTTCGAATACTTGCAGGGATCGACTGGTAGTAACTGCCTTTAATTGGTCAGCGCTGGAGGTAAAAAAGGGTCCTAGTTGGGCTGTATCAATCCCGCACTGCCTCCCACCAATTTGGAATAGGTCGGCGCTTTTTTTATGCCGGAACACGTAGACAGTAATATTTTGTCGCCTCATTTTTAGCACGCACTCATGGTGCTCCAATCTGCTCCTGGCTGCCCCAAACGGTCACGTCTTTGACATTGCAGGCCACACGATTAAATCCACTGCCGGCATTATCGGCGGTCCATTGAGACTCACATCGGTAGTCTGCATTCCAACCAGTGAGATCACGATATGTCGTTAAGGGATAAATACCCGCTTCAACTATCGTGTGAAGGGATAGATATTTAGATCTTTGCTCATCAAACGTCATTCGGGCAGTAGGGCCTCCAGCGCCGACAAGTACTAGACTACTGTCAAACTAGGGCTGGTAAATTGCCTTGCTCTTCAGGCTTGCAAGCCTTCCTATGAGTAGTCTACGTAGGGCTCGTGTACTTCTTTCAGGACATAAAAAAACTCACTTGCGAAAAGCTCCGCCGCGTTTCAAAAAAGTGACGGCGTTTAATGGGAGCAAAAATAGTTAACTTGGCGACGGTTGCAGCATAAGTCTTTTTCAACTTTTTTGATTCCATCGCTTTTACTTAATCTGTAGCCAGAATAAAACACGCGGACGGCCAGAAAACGGGATGTAGGAAATACACTAACCGACAATTTACATGGCCCATTAAGGGTGTCAGTATACTGGCTAGTGCTCAGTTCTACCGCCTTATCGACAATAATCCACGATGCTTGAAAAAATAGAAGAGCCCTAAGGTTAAGCCGACGTTTAAGCCTACGATCATGGCTGAGGATATGATGTGCGCAGTCGCACGGCGGTGGGTTTTTCCATTTCGAGTCAATCTGCAACGTCCGGCAATCATCGCCCACAATAAAAGGGGTCGAAATACCATAAAGAAGCCGTGCAATATTTGTGAAGCAGAATACTAAGCCAATGGGCTTCTGCGGATAGAAAAAAGAATACTAGGATAAAATTAGTGTGGATTAAAACAATGACTGGCACCAAACATTCTCGTCTTGCCAAATTATCCGCCAAGACTTAAGAAAAGCAATTGTCCGATGATTCATAAAAAAAATAATCCGCGCCAGCTTGGCATAAACTAAGCCACGAAGTAGCAGATCTTCAGCGGCACAATGAAAACTCTGATAAACCCAGCCTGTTAAACCGGCGTTTAAGCAGATTAATAAAACTGTTAAAACACCAATATTTTGTAAAAAGGCGGCAATTGTCCAGACGTCGAGGTAGTTTTCCACAAAATAAATAGATATACATGCCGCCTTTTCAGCGCCAAAGTAATAAACGACTAAGATGGTAATGATTAACTGATGACCACGGGGGTTACCCATTTTAAATCTTGTTCTTCTAATTACAGTCGCTTTTGCTCTTGCGGTTGAGGTACCACACGTTCTTTTGAGTGGTTAAACGTGATCAGGAACTATGTAACGATCTTCCCTGCAATAGCCAAAAAGTCATGACTTTTTCAAAACCAAGGCTTTATCCCTATCACCGGCAATCACACTAAGGGGCAACAGCAATACTTTGAATAATTTGAATTGCGGGCAATCATCACGGCCACCAAAGCCCGGTATGAGGGACATACTGTTACGCTCCTTGCATATGCCGGTAAATCCACTCTCCACTGAGGGGGAATAAGGCAGGTTGTTGGCCTGAGGCTGACGAGTATGCAATAAAAAAATTAGGTGTATAAAGGCGGTAGTAGATCTTACCATCGGGCCACAAATCCGGACGGTACTAAAGGCCAAAGTAAGCTAAGACCCCCAAAAAGGCCACGGATGTCCAGAATACAAGGACGAAACTTACCACAACGGCGTTTGAGTTCGGTTCGGCAATCATTGCCCCATGAAAGAGATTGGGAAAAATGCAGCTACAAGTGCCACAGGTGAAAATAACTTTTAGTGGCTGATTCGAACGGATTTTATAAACGTCGGTATAAAAGAATGCGATGAAAGTGACGAGGGTAAATACCAAATGCGGCTAAATCACGAGGCTGTACACCGAGCTTTTTCTCATAAACTTTAAACTTTCAGTTGCTGATCATCTGTAAGTCGATTTGTTAGTTTTTGTTATGCCAGAATTGATAAGTTAGTGATTTTTGGTTATTGTTAATTTTCGCTTTTTGCATGTGGTTTATGTGGCCCCTTATTAGAATCTCATTATGCAATTAATATTTCCTTTCAATGGTTCTCTCGTCCATTGAACCTAGCTCATATTGTGGCCTTTTCCTTAGCGGAAATTCTGCCGCTCCAATCGTTGTTTAATAGAAGGTCCATCCAAATGGCCAGCTTGGAGATTCGAAGTAGAGTTGTACTGCTATTTTTCAAGCTAAACATTATGTTTTTTTCACATAAATTTAACATGCGAGTGTTTGGTCTTCAATTACTTGAGTTTATTCCTAAGGACCAGTTGGTCTGTCTGCCAGATAATAATTGAGGTAAGAGTGTTTTGAACACGCCCAACATACACGGCAAATATATACGCTCTCTCTCACTCCTATATTAGTGAGGCTATGTGGGCGACCATTGGTGGCTCTATCATTGCTTCTTCGCATAGTGAGGGTGAGATTTATACGGCACTGTTAACGGACATGGGAGGCGCTTCATTTAGTCCTGATGATTTCGCACCGGTTTAAACGAGCTCAGTATGCTTACTATGTGGTGCGATTGCTCGTTTACGGCTGGGCAGAATTAGGCTGATGTTTACCGGTGCGCGGTAAAAAACCCGTGCTACACTGGCGACTGCTTGTCTATGTTTATTGTCATGCTTGGGGTTCGGGTATCCTGGTTCGTCCATGGAGTTTATTGTTTATCGAGTCATAGGTGGTTTGAGCGGTTGGCGCGGCCTCGGTCATGGCGCCCGCTTATATTTAGTGAAATTGCTTCCGGCCGTTTACGCGGGCGTTTATCTTCTGATTTCAAACAAGTTCGCTATTATTAGCGGTTTATTTGCGGCTTTTGTTAGTTAACTATCTAATTAAGCTTATGTAGCGGTGTGCTTCCACTGCTGATTTTGGCTGGGCTTTGCGCCATGGCGCTGGATGTTTTGGATTGAATTGTTATCCTGCAGTTTTATTTTTAGTTTATTTTGCTGTTCAATATTCCAGAACCTAAGTCCGCGTTACTTTGGTCTTACGTAAAACAAGACTCATCAACGCCCTCTGAGATGTACTCGAATCGTTTATATGGAGAGGCGGCAAGGGCAAAAAAAAAAACTATTGAAGATCTACAGCGCAGTAATCCTATTGGTGGCGACTCTCGACCTCCGAACTCCCGCACAAATTGCGGCCTCTCTCAACCAAAGCGGGAAAGTCCCGCAAAAATCGTCTACGCAATACGGATGTGTTACGGAGCGCAGCTCCGCCGTCTGTTTTTCGAGCCATTTAGTCGGTCCCATGTGCGTACATCACATGTATGCACACTCTCTCGTCATACCGCACTATCATGGTTAGGCTGGCTCGAGCGTGTATCTGAGTAGTCTAGATTGCATTACATCCCTACGATTATAATCACTATAGCAGCCGGCTAACAGTGACTCAAGTCACGAGCCTATCTTGCTGCACCTGCGTTTATTACCATGGTACTTCATCGATAAAGTTTCGGCCGTTAAAGCCTTCTTATTGTTGGTTCCTCAATTGGGGCATGGACAGTGACCTTAAGCTGCTTGGTGTTGCCTTTATGAATTCAATCTGTTGATATAAATCGCGTAATTTGGATTCGGCGCCGAAATGTGGGACTTTTGCGCTGTCTTCGGCTAATGCCTATGTGTTTTCTTCATCTGTCTTCGGGCGCCTGTATGTGAGTGATGTTGGTGAGATGTTCCCCAATCAAATTCCGCGGTCTGGCTTTGGCACGTTTGCTGGCCTCTTTCAATGGGGCGTTAATTTGCGATTACGATGGACTTTCCCCCATTTATGCTGTGCACTGGCATTGGGATGTTAGGCGTGTGCACTAACGTCCTTTATGCGGTTTCTGCCCGGCACTTGTCATATCTTTTTTGTGCTGAAAGTATATTTACGAAACGAAAGGGCGAGAGCTTGAGGAATATGCAAGGTTAAGGCCCTCGCGTCAGTTTATTAGTGTTAAAGGCCGCTATCATAGCGGTTTTTTTGGTGCGCCAAAGTATGGCGCGATGAAGGCGCCTCATTCTGGGGCGCTGTCCTGATACGTGAATTTGTGGGTGTGCCGCGGTTCAGATGATTGGTGGTGAAGTCCCACTATTAAGCCGACAATAGGGGAATAATTAGTGAACGGGCAAGGGGTGTTCACCGGCTTGAGGTGAAATCTGAAGAAAGCTGAAAAGCAAAAGCCACTGGCCCTGACGAACAAGAAATCGTATATAGGCGTTCCCGTGAGCGTGAGAAGGCCAATATCTTCAAAAGCCCCAATACTTGTCCAGACACTGCGGACGTAGATACGGCGAGGCGTAGTGTGAAGGTCACGCGCCATTACCTTGGGAAGGTCTGTTGCTCTGCCTAGGCTACTCGTTATCGCGAGATATCAGGATGGGCAATAGAAGTCTAGGCCGGAAGCCATAGTAGGTTCGATGACCATCAACTGAAGGGGGGGGGGGGGGGGGGGTTCTGAACATGTTAGATAGATATGAGAGGCGGACCCGCTCGTGACAACTGTAGGGCAGAAATGGTTATTGCGATATAACTGCTTATTGTTGAGAGTGCAGACAGAATCTGCAATGGGTAAACGAATAAGGCACCCAAAAAAGTCACGGCGACGTGAGGTAAACCTCATGAGGAGACGATGGGATTACTCGGATAGCATTACTATCAAGACCGAATATGCAAGGCTTATCAGCGGGTGATACGCAATAAAGGCGCGGCGGGTGTTGACCGGAAGAGTGGAGAATGACTGAAAGGTCATCTACAACCACACTGGCCACAACAAACAAAGCGGCATTATTGCGTTGGGCGACTACCGTCCACAAGCTGTGTTTTAAAGGCTGACATCCCAAGCAGAGAGGTGAATCGGGCGCAACAGGTGAACTACAGGATTCCAACGGGTGTTGACAAGGGCTCACGTTTCGACCGACATTCACCGGATCAATCATACACCAAGGTGGCTAAGTCCTATAGTCGAGGAGCACTTCCCGAACAGCAGTTATGGAATCTATAGGCCAAATCGCAGCGGCTGGACAAGCCGTCCAGCGGCTCGTGAGTTATTTGGAAGCCGGTTATACGCAGCGGTAGTGGATATTGATCTAGTGAAGTTTTTCGATAAGGTAAATTCACGACATTTTGATGTCGCGAATAGCGCGTCATGTGAAGATAAGCCTGTTATTTGAAGTTTAATTCGTGCTTATCCTGGTGGCGGATATATCGGATATGGACAGGCTCAATATGAGGCAAACACTGGGCACACCGCAGGTGCGGCCACTATCACCTTACATATCAAATGATCATACTGAACCGAACTTTAGGATACGGAGCTTGAAGACGAGGGCATAAGTTCTTGCCGTTACTGCGGGAGACTTAATATCTATGTCAAAGTGAAGCGTTGCAGGGCAAGCGTGTATTGCAAAGCTGTCACTACGCTGTCTTGCGAAAAAACACCTTGAAAACTTGAAGGTAACCAACGAGAAAAGTGATGTGGGTCGGCCTGGTCGGCAACGAAAGTTCTTGGGATATAGTTGTTTGCCAATCGAAAACAGAATATCCGCTGCGAATAGCACCTGCGTCGCTTAATGGGCTTTCAAGAAGAGATGTGAAACAAACGACACTTAAGTAGCGCCCGAGGTTGGTCACTTTCACCGACACGTGGAACAAAGCCTTAACTTGGAAATCTTACGAGCGGCTGTGGATAACTTACTTCCGTCTACATTAACTGTTCATAGCGACGTATACTGAGTTTCAGATGCTGCGCTACGCCGACATCTGCGTAAAGATACCCTATGGCCGACAATGAAATCGTGGTTTACACCGCTATAAAGCGGTTAATTGCATGGGAATAGATGAATCGAGGGGCAGACGCCCCCAGTGCACGGGTAAATGGCAGAGGCCCCTGTTTAACTCAGGTGCTTCGCAACATGAACAACGGCCACGCCCTAGAAAGTTTCTTCCGACAACCTTCGCGGCTGGCCTATGCGCTCTAATCGCATTACTATCGACGTCGTCAAGTACAAACATGAACCGCCGTGATACGGAAGCCGTAACGTCCTCCGGTCGGTGTGAGAGGACGGAGAGTGTAAACTCTCCTCCTTACTCGATCCAATTTGTTTAGTTTCAGAAAGTCTATTATTTTTAACCCAATCAGATAAATTAACTTGCAAGTACGAAAGCTTATCGTAACATAATACTACGAAGTATTCGTATATTAATATTTTCGTAGCTTATGAGGGAGAAAAATATATGATAAAATTCCAACGCCAGCAGAATTCAAGGGTAAAATTCTTGATGTACTGTGAAGCCTTTGCACGACGGAAGCCACCACCAAGTGCGTTCATCTATCATTTGAATGAATCACAAACGTAGGGTTAGGTTACACCACGACGCTCAAACTACCATGCAATTAATGGGCAGAAAAGGACACTTTTCATAGTAGCACGAAAGGAAGGGAAAGCCATGTTTACTTTCCTTTGATTACCGAGCTTAAACACCAACAAATAATATGTTAGACCGTTTTATTACTCCATTACTTATGGCCAGCCTTCAGCGTTACTTCTCTCTCAACCGTATTAACTAGCTGCCTGCCTCTAATTATCACATTTGATTGAAACGAGTGCAATACTGTTAGGCCAAGATGAAAAATCCAATGAATAAAACATTTTCTAAGCACAATTAGAGGGCAGAATAATGGATAAATTAAGCGCACTAATGTGATAGTAATGTGAATCTATGCCCTTGGTTGGACTTTGCTGGCATTCACTTTGGCAATGTTTGTGGTTTATGTTGGTTGGACGGATCAGTTTAAAAAAAGCCCAAAAGATTACGCACCAGGCAGTCGCTATTTTTGGCAATGTTTAGCACGGCGTTATTGCCTTGGTCATGGA
>Ga0163217_1010764_pt1 | contig 12284 bp, 4 predicted proteins | sample SynspAceP_FD_185933 | JGI IMG/M metagenome (GOLD analysis project Ga0163217, IMG submission 185933) | Saline lake microbial communities from Ace Lake in Antarctica - Synechococcus sp. Ace-P (PacBio error correction) | ecosystem: Environmental > Aquatic > Non-marine Saline and Alkaline > Saline ... | reverse complement strand
TGACTTAGCCTGTGTCAAAGTTTTTTTAAATTCAGCTAAAATTACGCGCCCTTAAAAGGTCAGAAGGAAGGAATACGTGACTCACACTCAACCGCCATCTCAGTCGCTCCAATGCTTGATGGCAGACAACACCTGTCGCTTTTTTTGCGCCACTTCACGGCACTTGTTATATTAGAATGGTTACACTTGGTGCATCATCTTTGTAAAGAGACTATTTGGTTAATCAAGGAAGACTCCTGTGCTTTCGAACTTGAGGGGGTCTTAATCCCCGTTGATATGGCTAAGTTTGTGCTGTATGCCAAGGCGGGGCTATGACGAGGTCCAATTTAATGTGGGTTGTCATCTGACAGTACATGGCGTTTGGTGCGTGTTTATGGTGAGAAAACGGTGGGGTGGTTGTATTAAAGTATGAGGCTGCAGTGATATTCCCGGTACGTAGAGTCGAATGGTATGACGAATGGCTGGAGTTGAGATCTTAACTTCGTTTATCGAAATACGTCCGGCAGTGGGTTGCGTACTTTTAAGTACATGCAAGAAGAGCCGTGGCTAAAGGCTTGTTAAGAAACCGTGAGTGCCCTTGTGGTCTTGAAGCGTGCTATTCATCTCAAAGAGAGTTTCCCATTTAATTATAGTTTAATGGCGGGTGAAAACTTATATTGATTTGCCGCACTGAACTTACGAGCTGGATGGGTATGATAGGTCGAGTGCTATAGAATCCTTAATATTGCCGAGGTAGTAAGCGCTTTTATGCCCGTGTTACGTGCTTAAACAGAGTCAATATTGTATGGGCCGTTTTACCCTACATAGATGCACAAATTAGCCAGGCGCCCAGAGTGGGAAATATTGCCGATCATAATGTTAGACTTTCAGGCCAACCTGGCGCAGAGAACATGTGGCTCGATTTAGCGCAGGTTACAAAGTTGGAAGGGCAGTAGTTATTATTGAATGCCACTGGTTTACTACTGGATACGCGAAAAGCAGATCTTTTTCTTAATATTAACTATTTTGACCAATGTGGTCAATTCACTATTATTGACTTTTACTCGTTTGGCTTATGTGATCACTTTGTGTTTGTTTATTATTATTCAAAAAAAATAGTTTATTTATTTTTGACAAACTATCGCAATTAGATGATTGGATTAAGCAATAAATATTAGTACGTTAAGAAAGTTGTTACTTAAACCAAAGAAAGTATCTGTTGACTATCTAATGGCTGTTGCTGCTTTAATACTGTTTTATTTGCGGTAGTGTTATGACAACGAAGTATGTGTTGACAATCGAAGGTTCTAGTGTCCAAGGTATGGTGTGGGCAACACAGAAGCTGCATTACAGTGTGCAAGTCGTGTGAACGGACCATGTTGGAGTTTAGGAGGAACAAAGCCTATGTGCTAAAGTCATATTCAAGATATTAAGCGAATGGGTGATAAAACAGTTGCGGAATAAGGGTTGATTATGATTATCAGTCTCTTTTATGTTTCATTGGGGCAGTCGTTGCTTTAGTGGGGCATTGCTTTTTAAGCCTGATTGGCTTAGTGCCACAATCTGCGTTGTAGGGCCCCACTGTCCTATGTTGGTCGCGGTTCTCTATTGATGTATTGACGTTGTGTCTTTTTCGCCTCTCTGGTTGCCAGATCCTATATTGTTTTTATTCAGTTCAGTCTTTTCTATTCTATTTACTTCTTGAAGATTGTTTGCTCTGGACATCTATTGTGATTATGCTTTTTTCATCCTTAGAAGGGTATTTTTTTCGTCAATTAACCAGTGTATGTAGTGAAATGATAACTAAAAACATGTCGTTCCCAAAACTAGATTTAATTAAATTTCATAAACAAGTTATTGTTTCATATCTTGGGCAATGCGATTGTAAATAGTGAAAGTACTAGTAGATTTGATGCTAGAAACTTTTTGATCATTTTGGAGTAAGCCCATGGGTATGATTTCAGATGTTAGACATAGTACAGCAACATTAATGCCATTCTTAGTTAAGGCAAGATCAGCAAGTTATTGATTGTTCATCAGAAAATGGATGGACTTGTTGAATGCGTTCGGTCGCGGATGATTTAGCTGAGCAAAAGCCTTCAACGCAAATTGAAAACACGCACACAAATTGAAGGGTGGCGTCAGCGGCATTACAGTGATACATTCGTGTAAGATTGGCTCGTGCAGCTGCTTGGCTGAAAAACGATCAATGCCAGACACAGTTAGGTGTCTTTATCGCAATCTGAGGTTTTAAGCATTATTGCTAACTTTTAGGTGATTTGCAGGCAGATATGCAAAGCTTCAGAAATTAACTGGAAGCGCGCGCTCAAACGATCTTAAGTGATCTGGCGTTCGTTGCTGTTCGTTTGCACTAAGGACAATAACATGTTGACGTATCGAAGTGGCGTAGCGATTTGCAATTGAGCGCCGCTTTGATGACTTAAGCAGTACAGGTTGGTGCCTACGACTTTTTCGTTGTACAAATCTATTAAGCAGTCAATTTGTGCAATTGGAAAGGAAGAGGAAATGACAAGAATGGCGATGTTGGTAAGAAGCATGCATAACACTGTGGGTTCGGTGAGTGGACCTTTGCTGCACCGTTAAATTTCAATAGGTAAGGAATTCAAAATGAGACAATCTTATTTGATGTTATCGCTTTACTAAGATAGAATATAAGCAAAATTTCTGTGTTTGCGCAGGTTTAGCCAAGACATTGGAGAGAGCCCAAGATGGTTATTCGAGTTGCGCACTTATTTGTTTAGTGTGTTACCATGGTCATTCTGCTTGCGTATATTATGCGGGCTATTTCTGCCGTCTCGCTTAGCGGGGCCCTGTGGTTAAGAATCTTATAGCGTTTTGATTGCAATCGTGCGAACCTACAGTGTTGGCTTGTTGCCAAAAATCAATGACTGGATAGAGTTCAAATTGATCACATTGGATGACTTTATGGACCTATTTTTTATTGTGACCTTGTTGTTCAGAGTTCTGGTAATTGTTGGCTTCGTCTGTCCGTAGAGTGTCTAGGTGCATATTTTTCCGTCTGTGCCGGAATTATTGGGATATTTGTGCTGTGAGTGCGTTTTGGCGATGTTACTATCGCTACTAATGTTTCATTAATTGGTAGAACATGCGCACAAGCCTAGGCACTTACGAGTTACAAAAAGTCTGTGAAGATTGGAGAAAAATTAGTCTATTTTGCTGGAATATTCTACTCTGTTTCTTAAAAGGATGCATATGTTCGATGGTTGGCGTGATAGTTGAGTCGCTTTTTGTTTTTAATGTCAGGCACACTTGTGATACGCAGCTCAGGTAAGATTATTACCAGAGTGACTAATTCATCAGCTATTTTGAATTGAAAATTCCGTGATGAGCGGTCTTTTAGTGGGTGCTAAGGTGGTGGTGGTTTGGAATTATGCCACATAAGTGATTTTGAAATATTCGACGGACATATTGTCGCGGAACTTGAAAATGGTGCATCTAGCTGCAACTTGTTATCCACCCAAAAGATTAGTTTCGCCAGGTGGTTTCACTTATGCTTTTCGGTTTAGTAAGCCATAAAATATGGCAGAAGTGTTAACTGTATTTACACTCAACTGGCGACAAAATTGGTTCGAGCTCGTGAGCATAGGCGTAAAAACGCATTAGGAACCTACATGCAATCGATTTTATAGCATTAAATGATTGCTTATGCGCTAGTTTTTTATATTGATGTGGGATGCATTTTTGTCGATTTCTCTGAGAGTGTAGGCTGACTTATATTGAACCCGAGTTGATCAACACAGCGCAACTGAATAATTGAGAAAAGTACCCGGTTATATACTATGACATCTATTTAATTATGGTGACTGAATTCTAGATTACTCTAAGTCCGGTGGTTATTATCTATGATGTACTGCCCCAGTGTGTTGATTTGAGATGACTGCCGTTGGTTCGGGTGCTCGAAATACTCGAGTTGGGCCTTGCCATGCGCAAAGATCGTGAGGTCGTCACAGTTCATCAATCCATTTGAAAACAGCTATTTAACCAAGCGCGCCGCTATTAATAATAACATTGTTGGATATTACCTTCGGAAGATCTCGTTATCAAGAAGGTATCTATCTCGATCTGTATCGCGGAACGCTTGTCATATCGCCAAGGGACAAGGCCAGTTTTATGACGCGCGCGCGGCGAAGATTATACTTGAATGGCTAAGCAGATCGAAACGTTTGGGTGGTTTGTCGCAAGAAGACTCAGTGGCAAGTGTGTGTCAGACGTTTAGACACCTCGCTTGGCGGGTGATGCGCAGAAGGCGGCACGAGTCAACCAGCCTTTACCGCGAAACGCTAGTGGATTAGACAGGCTGGGTGAACTGACGATACTTTTTACGAGCGGCGGCGCAGTTGGGCATTGCTCTTTTCTCAAGCGTGGCATGACCTTTCTGTGTGTTTAGAGAAAAAGAATGCCGGGTATTAGTTTCGCGTGTACGTGAAGCTGGAGGCCACTCAAGAGCCTATATGAGTCCCTTTATTCTCCACGGCAGTGTTTTGGTTATTGGGATCATTCTTTGGTGATGCAAACTTATTTCTCGGCCAAGCGCATTATCATATCAGAACTTCCTTATCGGTTATACAATGAAAACACACACTTCCATTGGTATCGTAGGATTGCTTAGCGTTTTTCAGTCAGCAGACTTATTGAGGTTTATGCTGGTGGCAAGCTGGAAGATGGACCAAAGGTGGTTTGTTGAGGGACGGTACTATATTAACTTTAATTTGCAACAAAACAAATCCATGTATACCATTGCTTTAAGAGCATCCTCTTCCACATTCCCCTATTAAATTGCAACGAACCGCCATGGATTATCGCCGTTGAGTGTGGTGGTGGACAGCAGCTTTTAATATTCCAGGAGTGAGCCTTTTTACGGTAATACAGCGCAGTTGACGTGTTAACTGACTCTACGATTCTTATTTGTATTATGGTGTTTGACGATGTGATTAAGCTTTGATTTTGGCATCTTAAATGCTAATATTGGCGGATGGTGAATGTTTTATTGATAAAGATGATCCAACAGAAGGGCGTGAATTTTATGTGTGTTTCCTTGGCCTAACTCTCGTTTAGCCTTTGGATTACCTATACTGGTATTTGGTGATGTATATCGAGGTGTTTTTAAGTTTTTGATGCGACGCGTGAGTGATTATTCAGAGCTTTCACCTTAGTCCTGTGGAGATCTTTGCCATTCGACGACTTTTTAACTTGGTATCGCCCGTGTAAAAGTTGATTTAAGACTTAGATGTATTATTCAACTTGATTTAAAGGCTTTGGGGTCTTGAGTCACCTTTTATCTTTCAGGGCTTTTACTATAAAATTAGTTTTTCTTTTCGGTTATGAAAGAATCGCTACCTATGTTGTATCAATAAAGGTTAGTGATTTATGTCTTAGAAACATAATCTTCCAGTCGCGGTCGGACATAATGCCCTCAATGCTGACCATTTAATCAAGTGCTGCAGCGCTAATCGTCGGCAATTAATTGGTTAAGTGGTTATTTTGCGGGGTTGTTTTTTTTGCGCAGTCAAGCCAGGCAAGGCTGCCGGATTCAACAGACTCCGTAGCAAAAAGCGACTACACTACTTTTATTCGGATTCTCAAAACCGGTAACGCCAACTGTTGTATGAACAAAGCTAACTGAGCAACATATTGCACGACTTAGTAGTATGGTGTATAAAGCCAAACATTGAGTCTCGGCTATTTGTCGCGATTGTAGTACCATGTGTGAAGTGATGGACTGTTGATGCAGTAGAGTTACTGGCTTTTTGCCATAAAAAAGCCACTAGATTTCCCATTTGCCTTTGCTTATTCGCTTAGGTGCAGTAGTATGGTTTTGTCTGTCAGCAGTAACGACTTTGATCAACGCTTGCTGATCTCGCGCCAAAGATTTTAGTCGCTTGATTCGATTATGATTACCCCGAAGTAGCGTTAATGTAGTGGTCAGATGCATTGATGGCCAATATTGTGATTGAGATGGTGCAGCTTGGCAGGGAATTCTCAGTTAACACCATGCAAAGTGAAAGCACATTGAATGGGTGATACTAAAAAATTCCCTTCAGGCGTCTTTGGCGAGTCAAAAATTTCCGGTAGGATTCAGTAAGATCTTGCCGATATGAGGTGTCGTGCAGATTCAGGTTTCAATATCAGCCGGGCGTGCTCGGTGTATGGTTCATTACGTTGCCGTTGTAGAGAGTTAGGTTACTTGAATTGTTGCATTGACAAAAATGAGTGATTAATTGTGAGCTCGCCACTATTTGGTGATGCTTGATTGAAAAATAGAGCTACTTGTTATCGCTTTCCAAGTTATTAAGAATTATGCGCCATGGATTGACTCGCGCTTACGTTAGAATCTAGCAGTATTGCGTGTTACTTTGGCGAGCGTAATAATTGATGTGGTACGCGATTATCCGGAAAATTAAGCGCACAACAGCTTTTGAGCCTACGTCCTATGGCACTCGTCTTCGATTTCTATTGCCTCGGTCAGGCTCGAAGTTGAAGGGAGTTACCTAACGCGTAGTGTGGTTGAATATGATGCCATGGTTACGTTCATCAGGGGGGCGCTTCAGGATTTTAGCTAACGCTTGAAGAAGCGGAGTCAGTTTGTTGTTGAAAAAATGCAACTTTCGTTTGCCAGAGAATCCCGTACCTGTTTTAATGTTCGGCCTGGAACGGATATTTCGCCCTTTCAGAGCATTTATTTGCAACCAACGGAAAGTGACGAAGCTCAAGGAATTGGTTTTCTTTAGGTAACCCCATTATACCAAGATTTTCTATATGATGAGTGGCAAACCGATTTGTCAAAGATGGCTGTTGCGACAAGTTGTCTGGCTTTTTCTAGTCAGAAGAAAAAGTGGTATGTTGCACATCGTTTGTTAGGCAAGGTGCAGGAGTGTTATCCAATGGTTGCAAGAGGCGCGATATGACGTTTGCCGGTGGACGAGATCATTATGGCTAAGATGTAAAACAGCACTTATGTCCATTTGTTTTCAATTGCATTGGTTGTAAACATGCCGAGCACTGAACAGTTATATTATGAATGCGTGTTGCTCTCTAACAGCTATCAAGGATCTTTATTAATGACAACCATAATACAACTGTTGTGCAGGCAATTAGCTGATACGAGCGATGAAAGCCCGCAGTAATTTTTGGTCGACCATCACTGAGACTTAAAGAAGACCTTAGCGGCCGTTTTAGCGTGACAATTTCAGTTGATTCGCTTTCATGGATTGCTATCAGAAAGATCGACCCGATATTTCGTGCAGAGCAGCAAACAAAAGTTAGAACTTTGCAAGTAATGCTTCGTGAACGATTTACGGGCAGTAATTATCACGCCACTCAATGGCTCGCAATTGTAAAGTTCGCCAAGACCGTTTGTATGCGTATTTCGTTTGACTACTAGACAGGGACCTTTCCAATTTCATTGTTGTTAAAGCCCACATTAAGTGATGCATCACTGCATAAAGCCGGGTATCGTTCTTTGCGACAGACAGGTGATGTTAATCGTTAAGTATTGCTGTACTTAACGGCTTGAATCGCCAGCTGCCAAGCCTATGAGAATGGGCGAAAGAGAGAATCAGTGAGCATTTTTACAAAACACTGCTATGCAGGACAATTGGTTAGATGGTGAGTTGAAAACTAATGATTAATTGCCTTATTTTAGTCATTTTATTTTCTAAACTTAAATTTACGTGTCGGATGTAGATATTTTGTTTTTGTACGATTGAAAATCGTTCCGTTGGGCTCAGTTTCGTGGTGTCGTAACTCATGAAAGGGGGCCAAACCTTGGTTAGCGGCCTTTGTTTTCTTTAGCACTTAGCATGCGATTTTCAGATGGCACCCGAGTTATCCGTAAGCCAAATCTGGGTAGGCTTAACTTCCAGCGTGATGCCGCAGGTTAATTTCGGGCGTCTCTTAGATTAATCCAGTTCCTTGATTGGTGTAAGTTTAATCAAATTACTTTTATTAAGCGATTCTGTATATCCGCCAACTTAAAACAGTTGGGTTGCCAATCTCGGTGACTTAGTTAAAGTATCCGAATTTTGCTTGTTACGCGTTGAAGTTAAAATTGAACGCTTGTCGCGAGCTGGATATTAGCAGAAGTGGTCACAGCGCTTGTTCTGGCCTGTTTGCTTCCTACTTGTTTTGGCCATGGTGGAGCTGAAGGTATCTGCCCGACCGCCGTTACTGAACTTGAATCTATGCTTATCTAAGCATGTATCACTGGCGCGCATTATTCGGGCACTGTCCCATTGGTTGGCGAGCTGACTATGTTGGCGGATGGTTTATCCGGTTAAAAGGCCCCCAAGGTAAATAATCGATATTCGGGTGTAATGTGAGTTTTGAGTTTCAGGATGTATCGTGAATATCCGATTGAAAAGAACTCATGCGTGAGCTAATGAATTGTTGGTCGTTCGGCGAAAGACTGAGGCTAATGAGTATTTGATGATTTTGTGATCTCCGCGCTAAGTGCAAGCTACATAGTTCTGCAAAATTTTATGGAGCCAGAAATATGCCATTAATCCTTGCAAACAAGCAGGTACTTTGCCTAGCGCGAAGAGCTTGCTCAGTTGAATGTGCAACTTGAAAAGTCGAGGCTCAGAGGGTCTCTTGGGCGCTGGAAATTTCCGGCAATTTTATGGATGTTTTTCTACGTTTTGGTTGCCACAGCTGCGTTTGAGTGCAATGGGTGACAAGTAAAAACCTGAATATTCTGTGTGGTAACAGAACCACGGGCTATTTTTTTCCCTGGATACTATCTTTATTCTTGATGGTTGCTGGAAAGCTAAACTTAACCTGAAGTCTAACGGCCATGTCTGCAGCTTGGGCAGAGGCGTGAGGATGGCAGTTATGGGAACAGGCAATCGGTATTACGTTTATAATCAGCTCAATAAAGTGCAACCATGCGCAAACACCTTAGAAGAGTTATTCGGTTAAGTTGGTTCGCTGGGCTGAGCCGCAAGCAGTTGATTATGCGAGAACCCAAGCGTTTGTGCACCGCTAAAAATCAGTTCAGTTATTCCTATTTTAATGAAATAAGCATCTTCTTTCATTAACCTCAAAAGCAAATCTTCCTTATCATTCCACTCTGGGAAAAGTTATGTGTCTATCGGCACTGGCTTATACTCGTCGTTAGAGGGAGGTATGACATGAGCAAGATACGCGTCTCTTGGTTAGAAAGAGATGTGGCTACAGAGATTTGGCGATCGGCTATCTTAATCGCTATTCTTAAACGCGGAATTGGCTTTTTATGCCAATTGATTGTTTTTTAAATACCGCCACAAGCCTTGTTTCAAGGCCAGAATCATGTATTGCTTCTGGCTATTGAATTTACTCGTTCTGCTCTGTGGTGGTAATTTAAAATAAACGTAAGTCGCTTTAGTCTTGCGGATAGTGTTCATTCGTGTGTCAGACGCGCCATTTGTTGTATCACTTTACATGGGATTCTGCCGATTTCGTATTTCCTGTGATGATTGGCCTTAATCATTAATGCCAGAATCGGATAACTTAACCAAATTGCGCCACATTAGTTGAGTGTCCTAAATTGTGCTTAAAGACACAGATATTTTTTACGTATAGCCAATTAATAACTTTGTAAGTCCCTCGTTGCGATGGAAAATTACGCACGCGAAGATATAGGGCATCTTTTTGGCAGTTGTTTAGTACGCAAAAGTGTTGAGGGAAGGCTCCTGGTTACCACTTTCACTGACAAAATTTTCCCCATATTCTTGCATGGAGGGAATAGATGTTTCTGCTTTTAATAAACTGTAAAAACAGTCGTACCAATTCGGCCGTTTAAATTCCAGACAAGTTTAGCTTTACTAGATACTTTCTAAATTTAGATTTTACGCGTTTTTTTAATTTTAGGACGTCACTTTTTTGTAATCGATACCTGTTTTGTTTGCATTTGTACTTGAATATTCAAGCCTGAAAACATTTGCCAATGCGATCCCCCTGTCCCCCGCGTTTTTTACTGTCGTTACTTTGAGGTAATTCCAATTTGACTGGGTTTAATGCTTTACCCTCCCGTTTTATGGCTTAAACCAATATTTTGTACCTTTATTCGACATTATGTATTTGATTTTTGTAGAGCTGTGCGTTCATACGAAGATTTATGACTACTGCGTTAAATAGCATAAGTACTATCAATAGCATAAATTACACTCAATGTGCTGGAGTCTTTTGACTCTAGCCAATTTGGGTTTATGTTGCTAGATTTTACTTCACCAATCTTTATGCGGAGTTTCTGTAATAAATGAGCGAAATATTATGAAATGATGAAATTATTTTTTTTCGGAGAAAGGTCAGAGTCACGGCACCCAGTGAGTATTGATATCTTAGTCAGTGTGTGATGAAGAATTCAATACGTGATCGCTTGCTTTGTGACTTAATTGTAAATGACAAAGGTTTAAAGTTTTTCATGCTATTTGTGTTGAGGCATTATAATAATTATGGCGATGGGCTCAAGTATTCAATCTTGTGATGTGGTGATTGGAAGGTGATGATTCAGGTCTGAGTAGCCAATCTCTGGCGTTCAGAATGGGCTAGAAGAGCACGGATTATATGTGCGCACTAGTCCAGCGGGATATCTCCTGAAGAGCCAAGTTATCAGGATTATTGATATCAATGATATAAAACGACGAGTTAACCGAGCAATTAGTCACGACATAATGCCCTTTTACGTTCATTAAACAATTATTCTTAATTCAACGGAACTTGGTCTGGCAGAAATATAATCTCTGCTGCAAATTGATGGGAAACATTCGTAAAGGATTTTTGTGAGGGAGTGTAACACAATTTTCGCTGCTTTTGGGCTTGAGTGGGGTGTTTGTGTGTCGGAGCCGCTCTGTGGATAAAGTGATGATGGTGTTCTATTTTTCGGAGTGCAGTGGTTTGCTGCCACATCAATGCAAAGTTAGAAATTACCTAATGCTAAATCGTGATTTTGTAAACCGTGCCTAGCATTTAAACCAAACATAATTTTCGACCGTTTCTCTTTGCTTTACCTCATAGTTCTGCTTATTGAGCCGCTCGTTTATCTGCATGGGTTAAAGAATTAGTTGAGATAATAACACTTACTTGAAGATTTTTGCAGGTTTCTGTCGCTATGAAATGTTAATTTGTTTCATAGTTGCGTACGGCTGCGTTTAAGAATTGGTTACGTAATTACCTCGTGCCGGTTCGTTTAATATGTGGTGCTTGGCAATGGTTAAAAATCAGACTCAGATTGATGTTCGCAGGTTGATATTCACATTTCGGTAATTAACGATGCTCGGGCCAGTGTAGGCAACCAGTGTACTTTTATGGTTGCTGATGCTTGAGGAGACTATTTAGAGCCAAGGTGTTTAGGCGCATTGGTTTGACTGTGTTGTTTTAATTTGCCCTGAGTTTTTTGTTATCCACACATTCCCAGGTTTTTATCGCTCCTTTTAAGGGCGGCGAACACTCTTGCATTTGGGATCTTTGGTTTAGTTAGTTAATCGAACAAAATCAAGCCCGGCATTTACGTCTTTTCACTACATAGCCACATTTGCGTTTAAACGAAGCAAAGAACCTCCCAATAAAATTTGAATATTACGACTGAGTGCAAGAAGAAACAAATCGTGGCGTTCTAGACATGTTCGTACCTTGCTAACGACTTGTTAAGGCGCGTAACTTACATTGTGTACAACCCAAAGTGGATTTGGTCCTGAAAATAGTCAGTTGTATGGAGGCTTTTTACGGTGGGCCAACTCCGCCGGGTTCATTTCGCAGGATGTTTTATATTTTCCCGTTGCCGAATAATTCGGGCTTTTATTGGACATTGCTGCATGGGTGCTAGAAGAATCGTGTGAATTAGGTGTGGCTGCAAGCGGCCTATGGGATTTGTTTGAATTAACGGGATGGCAGTTAATCTTTTCCAAGTTGCCCATTCTTCGAGATCCATCTCTTTATTTATGTGGGTAAAGACGTTATCATCGGAAGGTATTAAATCCCCGGAAACCAATAGAACTTGGAAATTTACTTGAAAAAGTATGTTATGGATAGCTACAACTTTGTGGTGAAGGCGTTGAGGAATTTAAAAAAGGCTTTAGGGGTTAATAAGTCTTCAGCTATTGATTGTTTTGGTTACTGGATTTTTTCATCCCCGATGAGGCTTATTTGCAGCAGGGGGCTTCTTGGATAGATTTTAACGTGATTCGTTTCTTTTTGTGAATGGGGAAAAAAAAAATCATTTTTTGGGGGGGGCGCCCCCCCAAAGAGGAAACAGAGGTAAAAGTTTTTTTTTTTTCCGATCTCTTTGT
>Ga0163217_1028049_pt1 | contig 12285 bp, 15 predicted proteins | sample SynspAceP_FD_185933 | JGI IMG/M metagenome (GOLD analysis project Ga0163217, IMG submission 185933) | Saline lake microbial communities from Ace Lake in Antarctica - Synechococcus sp. Ace-P (PacBio error correction) | ecosystem: Environmental > Aquatic > Non-marine Saline and Alkaline > Saline ... | reverse complement strand
GGTTGGTTGTCAACGCGCCTTACCCGAGCAGAAAGGCCTATTTACTGGCGCGATAGGAGCGCATCGCTTTTAGCTCTGACATTCCACGCGATACAAACCAGGTCCTGAACCTAGACACTGCGCCTCTCGTGCCTGCGCTGGTCTGCGCCCTGCGGTTGGCAAGGCGCCCTCCCAGGCATTCGTTGATCTGGCACCGCCTCGACCAGTGAATACACCGTGCGCTAGCGCGATAAAGTCAGGGGCCGAATTCTTGCAAACCGGCAAGCCCCTATGTGCCCGGCCATGGCACCCCCCGTTCACTGATGCACCTCTCGCGCTTAGATTTTGTTCCCGACTGCGGCGCTGCCCGAAGTGCCGTGGGGACAAAGTCTTACATTTCTGTCATCGCTCGCTGCTCCTTGGCGCGTGTACGAGACGGCGCGAGAAATACAACGCGGCAGTAAAATTATCACCGCTCCCTGCTCGAAGGCGTGCCGACGTGTGCGATGTGTCACGGCAAAGCGATGGCAGGGCCTTGTGCGCGACGGTCACGGACCACGGCGGCGGCGAAGATGGTCGGTGTCAAGCGTGCCGCTTGAGTGCGTCGGCGTTGGCGGCTCTTGCCGAACCTGCAGGGTCGTCGACTGCCAGGGAATTACCGGGCTCAGGCGTTCCTGTCGATCCTATGGGCTCCGCTTGATGGCGACCACCGGCATCACCGCGACAAATTTTACGCGGGGAATTGCATCCCTGTGCAGCCGTGTGCACCATGGGAACGCGTGACCCGATCCGGCCCTTGCACTGCTTCCGGTCCACCCGCCCGTAGCCTGAAAGGCGGGCTGAATTCGCCGTCTCGCGTGTGGCGTGCACGCCAAGAGCCGGGCCTGTGCGCTTACGTCTCCGTTGCACGAACATGCCTTGGCGCAGGTGAAATCCGCCCGTTGTCTGCTCGCGGCGTGATGGCCGGCCGGACCTTAAAACTGTGGTGATCGAAAAAGAAAGCCACGCGCTGTCACTAATCCGATAAGCGATATGCTGCCTGAGTTCTCCTCCGGTGCCTGGATATGGACTCTCGGTCCGAGGAACACAGATCGAGGGCCGCGTGATCACCCCTGCAAGCTTCGCAGCCAGAGGCGCAAGCCACGCTGTCAAATCGCTGTTGCCGCGCGATCCCAGCAGCGCTCCTTTCCCTGGTCTTGTGCGCGGGCACGCCTGAATCTATAGATGCGCACCGCTCTGACGTGCCTTTTGGTGCCCATTCTTTTGCTGGTGCGTCCTGAAGACCAACGCGGTGGGGTCGTTCACCATCTCCTCTCTGCGCCCGCCGAAAATCCGGTTGCCGACCAGACTCTTCCGAAGAACGAGCGCATTTTGAGTGGCTTCGAAGAGCAAACTAGTAACGGGGTCCCTGACCTGTGCGCAGAGACCCTCTCGTACGCTTGCCGACATATGAAATGTAGCATTAGCGTTTTGCACTGCCCTAGCCCGGCGTCGGCAGCAGGATTGACGATAGTCCGTAATTCGTTGAGCTGCTGTCTGCTTGCGTTCAGGCCGTGTTTGCCACGTGGCCGCAGATCTCAGGACACCGATAGTGTGCGGGCAGTAGACGGGGAACTCCCGCTCTCCATAAGGAAGATGCGACCCGCAATCCCGACGAGCCAGCACCAGAGGGCCTGCCCGCCCGTGCTTTGGCATCGACGTGGCCGAAGGCCGCTACGACTTGCTTGTCGCGGTGGCAACGGTTCCACGGGCCTTGGCATTGCTTGGCTCAAAGTCCGGCCCGGGGCCACGTGTCGAAAAGCTCGATCTCGACCACCGAGATCGCCGCTATGGGTTCCATTGGGTCGATGGGCATGTTTGCGTCGCAAAGCCAATGAGCGTTACCGAGAGATGACCGGCAGCCCCGTATCACCACGTCCCTTTCTTCCAACTATTTGAACCGCTTGTGATTGGTCCCGCATAATATCGAAGTCCACGCAGGTTTCCAGGGCGCGACACGGATAGCCTTCACCATCGCCCATTGGACGGCCCCGCCGGCTGCCGGCAAAGGGTAGTAACACGCTCCCAAGCCTTGTCGCGCCATTCGGGCTTTGCTTTATCTAGACACCGGGCTGCCCTTTACCGCGCCGTCGCGCTGGCGTCTTGGCGGTGGAGAGCATCGGATGGGCGCGGTCGCGCAGGCCCTTGGATATCCATCCGACTGAATGCGGAATCATCTACGCCACACAACCGTCGCGGATGCGCCAGCCGCGTGCGGTTATCCCGACGTGCGCGCCGCACTTATCGCCTTTCAGCGCAGCTTTGCCCGCCGGGAACGGCACGGTGCGGTCTTGACGGGCGAGATATTGTGCCACGGGTCAGTTTGCCCTGACGGCGGACGTGAACTCTTCGTCACCGCCAGCGACTTTGCAAATCCGTCGGCGACCAGAGCTCAGCACTTTCGCCTGAACTCAAGTCCAATGGGCGGTGTCGTATGCCGCGATCCTTGAGAAGTGCGCGCCATCCGCGAACGACGCGACCAAAACCGGCAGCAGGCACCCCTTGATCGTCTCGCTCGTCCGCGCACCTTGATCGACACACGTCTATGACCGCGCTCGCAGAAGGCGCTGGCTCGCAGGCCATATCACCATCGTCACCTGCCAAGCGCGCTTAGCCCGAGCGTTCCCCTTCTTCTGGTCGAAAATTACTCGGCGGGCGCGGGGGTCTAGTTCCTCCCGCATTCTCCCTCATCGCCGCAATCTTCCGTTCGCGGACGCGCCACACCCTCAGTGCAGCGCTTGCACCACAGATCCGTAGTGCAAAGCGGGAGGTGTCTCGTGCGGACCCGTTTGAATGCCCTATCTGAGCAGAGGACAGGGTCGTCTATGTGGCCGCCGCCGCATCACGAAAGAGAGCTCTCTTTAATTGCTGGCTGCATGATCTGAACGGCGCTATGCACCAAGAAAATGGACGCAAGGCAAACCCTGGTCTCGAAGAACAAGGTATTTGACACCATCCTTGACGCCCTGCGTATTGGCCCCGACTCTAGCGGCTCCTGCAACCATTCGGAAGTCTTCGTTGTCACCCAACAAAGACACCGCCCCCAAGCTGTCCCGAAGGCCGCATAACGTGGCAGCAGCAGACTGTCGACGGCAGCCATGTTCCTCTGTTCGCAGCCTGGGATGATTGGCGCTCAGAAGCATCGACAGGGCTCCCCGCCCGATGAGATCCACGTGGCCTGAAGCGCCCGTTGGCCGGCGTGAGCCCCGACAATTATCGAAGGGAATTACCTACCCTATGTGATAGCCACACCTAAAGGCGAGTAACACACGTCTGGCCGCCACGCCTGATAGTAAACTTCAGGCATAGACCAGCGCCAGCGTCAGTGCCCCTTATATCGCTCGCTCCTTTGCGTACTACGTACATTCCAGCACACATATGGTTGCCGCTGCAGAGCAAAGGTTGACCCACCCCAATGGAAGGCTTCGAGCCTGCCAAGTTTTGAGAAATCTCGGCCTGCGTGCCAAGGGATTGAAATTCCGTCGCCATTTTGCCGTGTCTGGGCTACTCAGCGCTGCCGAAAGGCGACTTAGTGAATCGTCAAGCCAAGCGATACGCACGCACGAATTCACACAAATAAGTTCATAGTTCACACACGTGGCCTAAATCTCCCTGTCCAGCCCTAGGGCTTGCGATTAAAACGTCGCCGCTGTGATTATTGTGCGGGCCGAAGCATCGAGACACGCGTGCTGAGAGCATTAAGACTTGCGTTAGCAGACTTGTGCGGTATACCACGGCCTGTTGTTTTTATGTCTCGACTGCCCCGCACCCGGGCCAAACCGCACCAATCCAAAGACACCGCGCACCCGGATGCGGAGACAACTCCGTCAACGACTGATATATGAAAAACCCTAAGCAATTAGAAATCATAGCCGCCACATGCCAAGGCAAACACAGAGTATCAAGAATTCGAAAGCCCTTCTGAACGAATGCCTTCGAATTTATGATTACGCCGAGCATAAGCAATTAGGAGCACATCGGTTGTACGTCAAGCAAAGGTCATCGCTAGAATCCTCACTCTCGAAAGCCGGTTCATGGTCCTATGCATGACGTCAGGACTACAAATGAATTGAGAGAGGCCGCATCGATCGTAAGAATTGTGCAGAACCGCGAGAACCCAACTGAAGGTTGCCGCGAATAGCTGCGAAGTGTTCCTGCGCGCCACCGGTGGAAACGCCCGTGCGAAGCCGTTTCATTCTCTGCTGTGGATATTGCTCGCCCGCTCGAACGAAGCCGTGGGACGCGACTGCAGAAAAGGCTTATTGCTGACGAAGAGCGTGGGATGCGCGATACTATTGGCCGCCGTGAACGTGGGTGGCTTACTATGTCTTGCCCTCTGCAGCCGCACTTTTTGCTTGGTTGCTGTCTTCTTGCCTACCGGCTCTCTAGAGCGGACTTCGACGTCCGCCCCGTGCGCGACGCCTGGCCCGCTGATGGGTCTGAAGCAGCCTTTCCAAATCCTGAAGATGGACCGCCGCCGCGGCAACATCGTTGTGTCGCGCCGTTGCCGATCCTCGAAGAATCCCGTGCAGAGCAGCGTGCTGAAGTCATCGGCACCTGACCGAAGGGTCAGGAAGTTGACGGCGTGTTCAAGAACATCACCGATACGGTGGTTCGTTGATCTGGCGGCCGTTGATGGGTCTGCTGCCCACGTCACCGATATGGCCTTGCGCCGGATCAACCACCCGTCCGAGATCCTGTCGATCGGCGAGGACCGATCAAGGATGCAAGTCATCAAGACGTCAACAAAGAAACTCACCGTATCACCTTGGCCCCATAAGCAGCTGCAGGGCCGATCCGGGGATGCAGCGAAGCAAGTACACAACTTTATTCCAACCACACTGGCCCGCCGGACCAACATCACGGACTACGGCGCATTCGTGGAGCTGGAGCCAGGGCGTTGAGGTCTGGTTCACGTGTCGAAATGTTTGCCGACCAAGAAGAACGTGCACCCGGCAAGATCTTTCCGAACCTCGCAGAAAGTCGAAGTCATGGTGCTGGAAATCGACTCTGCCAAGGTCGCGTTTCCCTTGGCCTTAAGCCAGACTCAGCGTAAACCCATGGGAAGTGTTTGCCAGAAACCCACCCCGAGGGCATGAAAGTGAAGGCGTAAGTCAAGAACATCAGCCGAATTCGGTCTGTTCGTTGGCCTTGAAGGCGACATCGACGGCCGATGCGTTCACCTGTCCGACTGTCATGGGATGGTCGCGGCTGAAGACATCAGTCGGCGTGACTTCCGCGAAGGGCGACATCAGTCAAAGCCAAGGTTTCCGAAGTTGACGTCGAGTGAAAGAGCGTATCTCGCTTCGATCAAAGCTCTGGACGCTGACCCGTTTGCCGACGCCATTTGCGGCGTTGAAGCGCGGTTCGATCATCCACCGGTTGAGGTCACCAAGATCGGAAGACGGCGCATCGAGTCGAGTATGAGGGCATGAAATCCTTCATCCGTCGCTCTGACTGTCCGTGACCGTGCGAGCAGCGCCCTGAGCGTTTCGTGCCCTGGCGACAAGATCGACGTGCGCGTCACCAAACATCGACTCCCAAGACCCGCCAAGCTGGCCTGTCGATCAAGGCACGCGAGATTCGCAGAAGAGAAAGAGGCCATCGATCAGATGGTTCCTCGACTCCGGCGCGTCGCTGGGCGATATCCTGGGTGCCAGCGCTGAAAGGCGACAACAAAACCCGGACCGTCATCTGACGATCTGAAATTAAGAAGGCCCGCGGTTGATCGCGGGCCTTTTTCAATTTCCATAACCCGAATCGCTGCTCGAAAAGGCCCCGCCGCGCAGGGGCGCGCCCAATTGACCCTCAGCAGACCAAGTCGGGTTGGGTTATTTGCCACCTGGGAGCTTGATCGGGCCGGTTCTTGCCGGAAAACCAAGAATTTTACACCTTTTACGTGTATGCGGGCTATTTCTGACTGGGGCATCCGCGTTATGGTCAAGCACCGATGGCAGGATCTGCCCATTTTAGCTGTTTGTGCCTGCCGACGGTGACACATGATTCGCTCGGAACTTAATGTCAAAAATGATTGCCTGAACAGAACCAACATTCTGTTCTCAAAATCGTGTGACGTTTCGAACGCGCATTCGTAACCACGAGCTTGAAGAGAGATCACAAGGTCGTCTACGTTCCAAGGTTGACCGGATAAGGTTGAAATCCTGCCGTTGCCGACGCGACTTCGGGATATGAAAAATACTTTGCATGCATGCGTGCTACCGGACGGAACCCGCAGGCGAACGCGTGGATAATGTGGCCTTGACGATCGAGAGAAGCATGTGCCCATTCTTTCAAAACAAGTAAGTATGCTGCGCGACGTCTGAACGGCCGCGTAACGCGCTGCCTTTAGAAAACAAATAAAGTGGCGATCAGCGACCGTGACTGAAACCCTGAAATACGTCTTTTGCGGCCATTGTGGCCGTGGTTCTTGATTCCTTGTTGGGCTTTGTCGAACCGCCGACGCGACGACCTTGCAGGCGTGCCAACTGCCGTTTGCCAACCTTTTGGCATTTCGCCGCAAATCACGCTGCGCGTTCATCGTTGATCTTGCTAGCGCCGTCGGTGCCTGTCATGCTGTGGGCTGGTCTAGGGAATTGCGATTCGCGAATACCTCCGAACGCGCAGAAGCCCGCCGCCCTGTTTGCGCGCCGACAGTTGAGCGTCTGCGCGCCGAAAGTCGCCCAGTTACGGTCTGTCAGTGCCAGCCCGAAAAAGTCGGTGACGATGTGCTTGCCCTGTTGGACGCCACCCAAAGCGGCAGACTGCCTAATCTATGAGCAACGCGTGATCAAGAATTTGCGGCCTCTCTTGCTGGAACTCCGACGGGTACTGTCGTTGTCGCAACACAGCCGTGCGCTTGCGGATGCCGATTGATATCGCGTTTTGGTTTTTCTTTCAAAAATCCCCGCGCCAACCTCAGTCGCGTTATTAGATTGCCGCAGCCGACCTTGCGCCCTGACCGTCCCTGGGGGCGTGCGTGCAAGTCTACGCTTCTAGTGCCGGTGGAGAAACACAACGGATCCGATGCGTCTTGATATATCCCCTTGCTCTGTCGCTGCGCGTTCGGTGTTCCCGTCACCCTTTTTGCAAACTGGCACGGCCAACGACAATTGTGCTCTCCGGGACGGTTTAACCCGTTGGCTAAGTTGCCAGTTCCGATACCCGAGCCACCGGTTGTGCCTGTGACATGAAATGGCTTGTACTCTGAGCATCAGTGTGCACGTGACGCCAACAGAAAGACTTGGAGTACGTGCGGCTCCTCTGTCGCTACATCCACAGGAGTGACTCAGCGAAGTAAATTCTTGTCGACGCTAAGCCGCCCAAAACAGACAACGTTGCTGCCCAGAGACAGGCACAATGGCCTGACCTTTGAGCACTGGTAAGATTCGTGCCAAGGGCGCAGCATGTGATGGTCTTGATTGCTCTGGAATGTTTGGCCACGTCGGTCGGCGTCTCTACACAGTCCAACGCTCGCGCGAGAGCGTGGCGTATCCAGTGCACTGAACCGGCGTAGTCCAACCACACAAGTCAACTCGACTGTGTCAATTCTGGCGTTCGAAAGCAGCCCGTGCGCGTCAAAGATGCCCTGCATTGGATCCAGCGATTCTGCGCGCCTGCGTGTTGCGCCAGGTTTCTAACCCCCTGCCGGTATGGGTCAGGCCGAGCACGCATACCGTGCTGCTCACCTCTAACAGCTCCTTACCCTTGCGCCGACGGGTTTAGCTCTATGCTCACAATTTACTTGGGTATGGCTCATGTGGCCTGAAGAATCAGTTTGCCAGCTCTATGAATGGGACCGTACGGAAAAGGTCGTTTGCGATTTCGGTTGGGCGTTCGTTTCAGAGACATTCTGCGCGCTGATCCTAGCCCTTGCTGAGGAAGGAATACGTGTAAGTGCCTCAAGTACTGGATCTCGCAGTTTACTTGCTCGAGATGAATCAGAATCTGTGGACCCACTACGTCGGCCGTCCCAGCCAGCCCTATACTTTGCCCGAACGCGCTTACCCGACATCTGGGCCCCGGTGCCAAGGTCTATGATAATCGCGCGGACCCGTAGTCTTTACACACCACGCGGCGCGCATCGTCATCGACCGAAACCGTTGCTGGCCGAGTTCATTCCTTTGTGCGCGACCGCATCGGGCCCAAAACCCGGGGTCTCATCGCTGAAACCGGGGGCAGGGCCAGCCGGCGCTGGCCACCGCGACGGTCATGCCGCCAAGTTTGCGTCTTGAAGTGATGTTGTTTACCATGGTGTGTGCCACTACAGGTTGAACGTTCAGGCTCTCCAACGTGATCCGCATGCGCTACTGGTGGGAGCAGGTGGACAACCGAGCCAAATGCCGTGCCCGGTGATCCCTCTGGTCGTGGCACGTTGAAGGAACGCCGCTTATGAATATGACGCGCTGCGCGACTGGGTGACCAACGTTGCGCCACTTTGTATTGCATCCCGCGCACTGTTGGCCTGGCCCTCCCGCATCCTTCCTTCATAGTGCCCTCTCGACCCCGATGGTCCCCGGATTTATTCACACCCATTAGCATATCGGCGCGCACCAAACGGAAACCCCTCCGAACAGATGCCCACCGCCTGCTGAGGCACCTGTCGCTCCTGACCACGCTGATTGCGTTAGCTGATCTCGGTTGGCGGGTTCGGAACGTCCATGGGTCTGCCTTCGTTCCTTTCCCTTGACAGACAAATTGCTAGGTGCGATGGCGGGTTTTCTTGTGAACGAACATCGTGGTGGTCGAGGCTGTGCCTGGCAAAGGCAGTGAATGCCAAGAATCGACAGCATTGCTGCGTCCTTGTACTGGCCGGGCGCCCGGCGTTCTGCCACGGCAACCGCACCCTATCTTGCTGCAGCAGGACGATGATTGGCCTCATAGATCCCTCTCTATGTTTCAGGCATACTCGGCCGGCTGTTTTATTCCCGGCATCGGGCCAGAGCCAGCCTGGCTGCATGGAATCGTGGGCCGCCGCGCAATATGTGCTCCATCACGCGATGTGATGCGCTTGGGCGTTCCAGCTGTCCTGCGCGCTAGAAGGCATCATTCCCGCCGCTTAGAGCCGGTCTGACATCGCCTCACGCTGGCCCAATGTGATGAAGAATCGCACCGACCCGTCTGCCCTACTGGGCGCCTGACTTGTGTGATTGAACATGTGTGCGTTCACGGACGACACATAATGAGCATTCACCACGATCGCCAAACAGCACCTTGTGTTTGCATATGAAAAATATACTGACCCTTATTGAGCAGGGTCATTCATCAGGGGCGTCCCCCAATTGTCGTTATTTGGGACGACGACCAGCCTCATCAGTAACGCCTGCCTCTTCTGTGCCTCGTGCAGGCTAGGTTTGCGGCGCAGGTCCAAAAATATACCAGATCAGATCCAGCAAGGCCTTGCTGGCCATCAGAAATTGCTGTATGATCCCAGGAGTCCCGGCTCTGGCTGTGCACTTGGCTGGACGTCACCAGAGACGGTGCCAGAGATGGTGCCTCGCTCGGTGTTTTCAGGCGGCAGATCGGCATAGGGCAAGGGGCGCGTCGTGAGTTCCGTGCACATAAAGCCGGTGAAATTCGGCTCCGTCATGGATCATCTCTCTATCCTCCAGATTCTACACCAGTGTAATCTGCCCGTCAGCCGCTTGAGAGCGCCTTGTCGTATCATGACAACAGGCAGCGCCGTCTGCGGTGATTGTGCGAGTCGAAGGGTCGCATAGGTGAAAGCGCACTCAAATCCTCCGCCCAGCCTTCAGCGTGCGTGACATGTCCGCGGGCAGGCTTGGTGCCCAGGGGTGTTTATGCCATAGCCTTGGTGCTGAACCAGGTACTTTTGTAGCTAGGTTCCACTAGTTCCCACACAGCCACCCGCAAAGGGCCTGCAGTGCAGCGCCGAACGGCGGTTGTTGTCAAAGCATCCAGCCGCGCGCTGATTCGCCCGCGCGGGATAGCGGGACAGCGCCGTTCTTTGCGCGAAGACACAGGGTCGGCAGACAGAGCGCACAAGCGGAAACGGAAACGCGGCGCGGATCACAAGGTACCGCATACAGCGCGCAGCACATGAGATGGCACGAGTTGCCAAGGCGCGGACTGGGTTCCGCGTACAAGTTCACCTAGCGGACGCGCAGCCTTCGTCAGGCTTTCAAAAGCGGCTGCGCGCACATGGGCACCAACTGCTTCCTGGGTTTGTGAGGCTCGGCAAATTCCGAAACTCTGCCGCGTGCTGTGTGCGTCAGATCGTTTGCCTAGGGCTATTTGCCGAAAAACGCCAGAAAACTCTGCCGTCATCAACGGCGCAGGCACCTGTGTGGCTTCCTTGATCGGCAGCGGCAGGTGTCGCCGCGCCCGTTCCGAAAGAACCCTGTCATGGCGTTTGGATTGAGCCACGTACTCGCACGTGCTGCCCAAGAACCGTTGAGAGGGGTCTTTTTCCATGCTGATCCAACAGTTTGGGCGGGCGGCGTCAGTCTGGGGCGATCCAGTTCAAATCAGCGTCCGCGGAAAATCGATCCGCGCCCAAACCAACTGGCTTACGGTCACATTCCCCGCGGCCACAGGCGCAAGGTCAGTCGCGCCCGGGGCGTCAGGGCCGTCCGCCCATCCCCAGCCATGCCACGAACGGATGCGGTTCATCAGTCGCGGCTTGCTCCCGGCGACCCCACGTATGCAAGGCGCGCGCAGAACATGGGTCTTGCTGGCGTTCAGCGGGGAAATTATTGCATGCAATCGTGTGGATGATCAGGCGTTGCGAATTATGGCCCGCACATATGCAGCATCGTTCCCGAGTAGGCCGGACGGTCGGTCAGCCTCGTTCAGATGCGGCATCGCTTTAGATAGAAACAGGCGCGCCGCAATGCCATGGGCAGCACGGCGTCTGTGTCCAGCCGAGGTGCGTTGATCCGCCCACATAGCTGGCTTTGCAAACGTGACGGTCATCTGCGGTTTGCGGGATCCAGCGGGCAATTTAGATCGAACAACCTACGTGCGGTCCACAATCAACCAGTTCGCAGCGCGGGCCAGGGGCACAGGCTCTGTCCGCATTGCCGGCCCGACAACCATCAGCGCTCCCTGGCATCATTCCATCCAGTCTGGGTCCCCCATAGCGCATATCCCGGCGCACGCGCAGATAGTGCCAAAGCTTGCTATCGGCACAATATATAGTATCGAGCCGCTTGCGCGGCCCCCACTTCTGTCAGTCGCACGGGCAGCGGGTCTGTAGCTGTTGAGCGTGTCGTGCAGTGCGAGGCCGGCCGATGATCCGCCACCGGACTCAGACCCGCGGTTGCAGTTTTTTGTCCAGCCTAACCTCGTGTGGTTCCATGAGGCGATGCAGTGTCCGATAAAAGCGGTCGATAAAGTAACCGCGTGTATGCTCCCAATCCCAGCATGTGCTCCTTGCGCCTGACCCGCTTCCCTGATCACAGCGCAGACACCGTGATATGGGGTGGATAGGCCAGCATCAAGCGTCATCCCCGTTTCAGCCGCTGCAAGGGCTATGCAGTGAGCAACCGACTCGGGTCCGCAGCGGCACGCTTTGCCTTTTGCCTCTCCGCCGAGTCGGCCAATCTAGAATGACGCGTGTGTGTACGGATCTGTGCCTTTCTGGTCCATTCAGCGCTGCGGAATAACGAAAATCCACATGCCGCGCCAGCAAAGCGGCGCTATTCTCGCAGTGTTTGCCACAATGCCACCGCTCGCCTGATCTCGCGCCTATGAACGACGCGTTTGCCGCGATGGCGACACACTTCAGTGTGCTTCCAGTTCGATCACGGAAACCGGTCCTTCAAACGCCTCCAGCGTGCGCTGCGGGTGTTTCTTCTTGTTGGTGCGCTTGGAGGCTTCGGATGGGGCGGGGCGGACCGGAACGCGGGGGCCAAAGAGGATTGCGGCGGGCTGGGCCTTTCATTTTGGAGCCCCGGGCTTTGTCGTGTCGAAGACCGGAGTGTTCACTGAGCATGGCTCAAAGACCGCGTGACGCAGCAGAGGCAATCGCAAATATTCTAGGATCTTCTGTCGCCGTGCCCGTCGCTATCATCGTCGCCCACATTGATCGCCTTCAGAGGATATTGCCCGAGCCGATGCACGTCGTCCAGCCCATTCCTGATCGCTTTGGCAAATCGTGTCAGCACATAGCCCGCGACCCGGTCCTTGTGCCCGGATGCCAATTGCCAAGCTGCACGCACGTCGCTATTCGGCCCCAGATGCGCCTGGATCGCACGCAGCCCGGTTTGTGCCGCCGCATGACCGCCGCCGTCTGTTTCAGCCGGCACC
>Ga0163217_1072402_pt1 | contig 12286 bp, 8 predicted proteins | sample SynspAceP_FD_185933 | JGI IMG/M metagenome (GOLD analysis project Ga0163217, IMG submission 185933) | Saline lake microbial communities from Ace Lake in Antarctica - Synechococcus sp. Ace-P (PacBio error correction) | ecosystem: Environmental > Aquatic > Non-marine Saline and Alkaline > Saline ... | reverse complement strand
TCCTCCGATATGACCGTAGATTGAAGCGATTATGACGATTTCAGGCAAGCTTGACCGTTAGGGGGACAACCTCTGCCGCGGTTGCAATGAGAAGCGCGCAGGTGGCAATTGAAGCCAACTCCAAGCCAGGGCAACCGCTATGATCCTCTACACCGCGATCGACTCAAGAATGGGCAAAGCCGTTACGTCTGTGCACGGCGAACTGGAAAAAATTCTTACTTGTTTCAACGACGGACCCCGCGGCTAGGCGCAGTCTTTTGTGATGGCCGGTATTGTATTGGGCTTCATTCTTGTGACTGAACGGCGCGTTGCCCCGGACGCGGTTAATGCTGCCGAGTCGAAGCCTACTTAAAGTGCAAATTTCTGCCCAGCTGGCGGTGCGAATCCGCGATATGGCGACATTCCGAAGCTGTGGTAAAGCCTAGCACGCGTGATTGGGCACTGTCGCTGTCGAGACCCAGCAACTCGTGCGCGAAGCCGCCCGCGCTTTCCAGGGCAAGGTTGCGGTTGGTATTGATGCTAGACGGTCGGTTAGGCGACGAAAGGCTGGGCTGAAGAAAAACCGATGTTATGGTTACATCTTGACCTAAATCGTTCGAAAGATGCCGGGCGTCGCGGCGATTATTTATACGGAATCATTGCGGGGATGTTGCCATGGGAGGCCCTATATCGATGGCGGACGGCGCATTGGCGCGCTGTAAATTCAGTCATCGCTCCGGCGGGTAATCTCTTGCTGATCTTCAAGCGCTGAAAAAACGGCGTGATTTCCGGGTGCCATATTCGGGCCGGGCGCTTTATGATGGTGCAATCAACTACCGAGCATTGAAGGCGCTTGCTAGTTCCAACTGGTTTTTCAAATTCTCGGGTGGTTTGTGGGGGGGCGGACAGCAGTCAACGCTTTCGCCGCCCCTGCGCGAGAAGAGAATAATGCTAAGACCGTATCATTCCTTCCTCCGATGTCGCTGGATGGTCGCGTTGTCAAAGGCGTTAATCCGTTGGTCTTGCGATGCAGGGATTCCGTAGGACGAGCAATGCGTATGACGCCGGGGGCCGACGAGCATTTGTTTTCTTGAGTATTCATGCACCCACGAAACCGCGGAATGTTCGCGATCTCGTGAGCGTACTTTGCCGAACCTGCTAACTTTCCGCTAACAGTTGGCGGTGGTGTCCGCGCTCTGTTCGCAGATGTGCGTGCGCGTGCTCTTAGCCGGCGAACAAGGGTTAGCTTTAATTCTGCGAAGTTGTCCGACAGATGTTCATTGCAGGTTGCTGGCGATCAGTTTGGCAGTGCAATTGGTATCGTATGCGCGATCGCATGCAACCGTCCGCTCCCGGAAAGTGGGAAATATTCACCCACGGCTGGGTCGTAAAGCCACGGGCCTCGACGCCCGGTCGAGTTTGCAAAGACCGTCGCAAAAAAAGGTGTGTGGAGATCTTCTTACCTCATGGTCGAGACGGTACCAAACAAGGATTTACATTGCCGTTGAGCGAGCCATCTTCCGATGGCAGTTCCGTTCTGTGTCGTTCCGGCGGGGTGGGCACCGCTGAATCATGGTCGATGGCAGTCGATCCGTGGACAGGGTCGGCGCTTCTGCCAGTCCTGCAGAGGGCAATTTTTCATTCGGCGAATTCACGGTCGTTCTAGGCTTACAGACACTATGTCGAATGCTGTATCCTATGAGCTCTCAGGATATGTCGAAGACTTTATCTTTCATCCTCAGTCTCCAGCATTCATGATCCCTCTGGCAGCTGGCCCGCCATCATCGCATAGCAAGGGCCTCGCTCTGCTGAAAAGTTCGGCGAAGAGGCCATAGAAGCAATTATTCAAGCGTTAAAGGATGACAAAGAAAGCTGACCTCAGAGCGGCGGATGTGCTGTATCACCTTTTCGTAATGCCCATGGGCGAGATGTGGCGTTGTCGACGATTCGCCCGAATGACCCCCGCCCGCCACACCCCGAAGCCCCGGTCTTGGTTGGAAAAAGAATTTCTGCTGACGCGTCACCAAACTTGAAGTGGGCAGTGCCGCTCGATTTTACGGCATCGACGAAGCCGTAGCGCAAAATCTTTTGATCGCGGACGGGTTCCCCAAGCGAGTCTTCTCCAATAGACTCTGAACTTGATTTTTCGGGCAATATATATATGTATATCAAGCTTAACCCTTTGCTTACAGCCTTTTGCCGCAGCGACAGGTAGCTGGACCCAATTTGCATCAGATAGTGCAAGATCGGGAAATAACCTCCAATGCCTCGGTCAAACAATTTCGGGGACGCTTCGAACCGCGAAAATATCCGACCATATCGATGGCCCTCTATATCGGACAATCGCGCCAAATACAGTGCAATAAACCACTCTCCCGTCGATGCGTGGATGGACCGGAACGATATCGTAGCTTTCGTTTTAGCAATACTGGCGAATTAGCGTAGCCGGCCGCGGGACGAGGTTCATGAGGCCCGACAAACGCAATTGCGTTGTCGTTATCTATAAAAATCTTCGTTCAGTGAGTGTCTGAGTAATGCATAGGTCTTACTTAAACTTTAATGGCGCCAAAAAAGCCCCTTCACGTTAAAACGGTGAGGGCTGGAAGGGTACGGACGAGGGACGTTAGGTATCAGCAGGAGTTCAAGCTCGTCATGAGACATAAGAATGATTTGCTTCAGTCAAGAAGCTTCTGACATATCGTTGCACCAAACAAAGACATCACTGGTTTTTTGCCATCCCTTTGAACGATTAAAATAAACTCAAAAGTTCGTCTTATTCCGCCAATTCATTTCGCGATTTCGAACGTTCATGTGTCTTTTTCTTAAGTTTTTTGGGTTAGTACACGGTCTCGGGCACGGGGGTTAAGCCGAATGAAATTGTTTAACAGCGCTTACATTCTGCGGCTGCGGGAAGCATACAGGAGGTTGATACGTCGGGACGTTTTTAATCGTGCAACGGAGCCTATATTAAGCACAGTCAGCTGCGCGCACCTGTGCCTAATTAAGGGGCGCTTTGCTGCCACACGATAACTGCAGGCTTTGCAATCCCTACAGGGAGGATAAAGAAATGCTAGCTATGGTCGCGCCGAACCGCATTACAGCGCTGATCGCAGATTGCGTTGACACGTTGAGAGAGCCAACCGCCCGTGGTGCTCTATGTACAAGCATCCACCGTCTTCTTTGGTCTTCTCGCGCAAACCCGGCCCCTCTCCACAAAGAAACCAGCGCGAGCGGGGCGGTTACCGCTTTCCTTCAAGTGCGGATTCAACGTTGCTTCGGGCTTCGCCGTCTAGACCAAGAACGAGAATACCCCATGGACTGAAAGCTCTTTTATCAGCGTCGGCAGATTCGAACGCGCAAATAGGGCTGTCGATCAAAGCGCGCCGCTCGCAAGTTTTCGCGAGTGCGCGGTTTCGGGCGCGCATGATGGGGCACTCCAACACGGGGATGCGGCCCAATACTCTTGCTGACGCAGAATTCGCCACATTGATGGGGGGGGTTTTTTTTTTTTTGTTTTTTTTTTTTTTTTTTTTTTTTTTTTTTTTTTCCAGTTTTTTTTCAACCGATCAAGAACAATACCCGCGGGGCCTCTGCAACCGATGCAGAACATCCTTCAGTTTGAGGCGCCCAGCTTAGTGGCTTTTACTTCCAGCACCGGCACCCTGATGGACCGAGCCTGGATCAAGCGAGACGGAATTTCCGGGGGCAACGACTAGGTCTATGCAGCTTGCGATTGCCCTTCCAACTTGATATTTGCGCGTGGGGATCACCATCAATTTATTTTTCTCGCTTTTAGGTTCGAGCGCATCACGACGATGAAGCCGAAACAAACCAAACGTGTGGTTCGCTCCGCTTTTTTCCTGCCTTTTTGTACAACCCACTTAGGTTTTTTCATGACCGAACCTTCTATCTTTTATCGCAGGGCAAAATTACTGCGGTTTACACAGGTTTTGCCTTGACGCTTAGACTGCACCGCTTGTAATCACGCCTTCACAGCCGGTGGCCAAATGCACTTGGGTTAAGTGGCGACAGGCCGCAAGGTTGTGCAGGGACTGAACTCCTCGCGGGACGCACGCCTGGTTCGATTCCAGGTCGGCCCACCACTTTATCTCCAAATAATGCTGAAGTATAGCGACATACTCTTTTGTCGCGTTTGGGTTTGAGCATGTTTGTTGGGACACACGTTAGCTGTTGAGTTTGCTTCGCAGAATAGGTGTGAGTGTGGCCAAGCTTGAATCGGATCAGATATTCATATCGCTATTGTGGCCAACGGGCGGGGCTAGCGTATGAGCACTTGTTTTGCCGCTTCGCTGCGCCAACAACGAGCCAGTTTCAAGGCAAACTTTATGTTAATGGAGGGCCTCAGCAGGGCCCGTTATGGTCCAGATCGGGATCAAAGAATCCTGATGTTTTATTTTCAGCTTTGCAGCATCTCCGGCTCTAGCATCGTCCCTTTGAAACGCATCACTTTGGAGACCGCGTTATCCTATGGCAGATAAATCGAAAATGCTCAAGCGCGCTTCCCAAGGGGGAGTCGTTTGTGTTCTTTGACACAGATACATTGCTCAGGTGATCTCGCCTCAGTTCCGTTTCGATTTTGACGCCGATGGCCCTCTATGCGCCGCACCAAACCTTGGCCCGTTCCTCAGCACTTTATGGCCCAGTACGGGCCGGGGCCTGTGGAAATTCTCTCTATGATAAATTTGTGATTAATTTCGTAGCAGTCTCGATTGGACAGCCGAGTGGATATGGAGCGCTATTTATACTTTCACGCGCTCTCTTTTTTTATCGCATGTCCCATGAATTGGGCAAGAATTTCTTCGCAGTACCTTTTGGCAATTCGGGAATGATCCGCGACAGACATCTGACGCGCCCTTTTGACTCCTGGCTTCGATCAGGATTGCTGTTACGCTATGTGTGTTGGGGGGATGCACGACGGACAATTTGCAGACTGGGATGATGGAGGGGTCAAGTCAGCTGCCACTATCGTATTGTATCCGCTGCTTTACGCGCCGGTGAACCAGATTATGTTGTTGATCTATTGAGAAAGATTGGCAGGGGCTAATAGGCTAAAAATGTTCTTAAAGGAATTCCTGAGCCGATAAGCGGATGGTCATAATTTGGCGCGCGCAAAGTGCGGGGCTCTTTGGTAGACAATACCTGCCACCGCAAAGAGCAAGCATGCGAAATCGTCCTAAATCAAACGCTACTGGCTTCGCGGTAGGCTATAATGCGAAGGTTAGACCAGCAGAGACATATAGCGGTCTGTACTGCACCTACGACTCTTTGTGCGTCCTACATCGGTTCACTCTTACCATATTGAGACATTTAAGGGAGATACTGATGACAGATGCCTAGCAATATATGGTTTCGATTACCTTGCAGATTGGGCAACTTGACTCCGGCGACGGTTGCGCGCAGACGCGATCGCTTCATCCCTATGTGTTTCCGAGATGCTGCCGACGCTCTTAGCAGCATGATCTCAATTAGTGCAAGATGGGTGGGATTTATTATTTCCCGACCTTGACAAAACCCGGGAGGCCGTTCGTCTTGCGAAGAACGAGATCGGCGACGCCTGAGAGCGTTTGGGGCTGTTTGTTTGTTTCGTTGGGCATGTACGAGTGTGATATTTCCGTCATGTGGGCGCCGGTAAGAAAATTATCGCCTTGTGGTGTGTGCCACGCTTCCGCGGCAACCGTGACGCAGTTCACGAACGATTCAACGTTCGGCTGGGCCTCGCGCTATAGTTCGTGGATTTTGATGATATCGATGCGTCAGGGACGCGAGTTGACGGACGATCACGCAGCCATCTTGGCGAGGCGATCGCGACCCGCGGGCTACATTATGGAACGTAACGGGCATTGCAGCGTTGCAGGCGATGCGGGGTACGTGATCATCGATTAAACAACGGCGACGCCATACCTGTGTCCGTCCATGAACTTGGGCGACTCTCGTGGTCCATTCTACGAACATACCTCACCGGCAACGGAACAGTACTTGGAGGTGTGCATCGTTCGACTCGGCAAATTTGAGTGGTCGGCGAATTGACCAGTTCCGTTCTTAGCCAGCGAGCCGGCTTACACGGCTCAACTTCCACGAGGACGTTTGGCGGCGGGCTTTACGTTTCATTTGCATTCCATTCGGGGTGCGCGATACCTTGGGGTGACGATTGACCCAGGATGCGGATTACACGCTGATGGGCCGAGCGTTGTTCGTTCGGATGGAAGGATGTTGAAAACGGCACAGAAAATCGCGAACTGTGGGCTCCGGGGAGACGATGACGGTCGACTATGTAACTATGCGGGCTTGCAATCATCTCCTATTTCGAACGCGCGAAAAAGTGTGCCCCAAAGGGCGGTGGTTTGTTACCTTTGCTGTCAAGGCGGTCATGTGCGTCAAATGTGTGAACCGCGTGGGATATTTTTAGCCACGGTCGCCACCCTGATACGCGGTCGTGATGATCATCCACTCCGCCTCACCACGCACCGCAGTGAGCCAAGGAGCAGCAAGAAGCTGCCGTGCGGGGCAAATGTCGTGCGGTTGTCGATCGGACGAGGATGCGTGGATTGATCGCCGACTGATCAAGCTTTTCCATAGGCCACCGCTTAACCATAAAAACCCCGCCAAAGCCTTAATGCGGCGGGGGTTTTCCTTAACAGAGCAACCTATGGTTACGCCTTAGTCTATCTCAGGGACGGTTAGTCGCTTCGCGATTTCAAACTGCAAGGACCTGGCGCTAACGTTCGACCTCTCGGTTTCGTGGGCATATCCATGCTTATTCATCTGCCGCGTGCGATCTCCATTGGCGAAAAACCTTGGTGGTTTCGGAATGCTAATACTTACCAAGCTTCCGGGCAGCATCGGCAGTTGTGGGCGCCCCGCCATAGCATCTTAAACGCATCTTTTTAGAGCCTTGCTCTAACCGCGGCGTTCGTTAATTCCTGCAACCCGATTGCAAACCATAAAGTTTCATTCGCTCCTTCGGCTCACACCGGATCAGTAGTGCCCCCAACTTGCTAAGATCGCCGCACTGTCACATCACGGTATTCCCGCTTCATACGAGACTTGCACCCGTCGTTGTGTCGCTGGAGACCATTGCGTTATACTAGACGCAGTAGAGTCGCCTGTCTGGAACGGCTCGAGACAGCGATTTTTAGTGAATCTAATTGATCTTAAAATTTCCGCGACTTTTTCGGACGTTTGCGCATGCTTTCAGCTTGCAGACGCGGCGCGTTCGTATCCCCAACGGTGGTGGCCGTATTCGGAGCATCGAACGACACCCTGCCGTTTCGGTGATCCCTTAGCGGGGCTTGTGCGCCAATGCACAGAAGCAAACCCGACGCAAGAATTGCAGAAATTTGAAAATTCTCATTATTTAACATTCGCATATTGTGATCTTTTCCTGAATAATATCCCCTGGCTACTTTGTGGCTTCAGGCCAAGTTCGCTGCAAGTCCCTGTGCGTCGACTCTTATTCATGAGCAAATACTATGCTCGTATGTCTTTGCTCTTGAACGGGCACACGTTTTGATGGCGATCCACGTGGTATTGGAATCTATGCTGTTCCTGAATGTTTCACCGCCTCAAGCCTCTAGTAAAAAGGTTCCATGAAGCCTAACTTTTGCACTGTCTCTTCTTCCTTTAAGGAATTCGCCTTGCTTGACCGTGTCCCTAGCGGTGGCGCAAATTGGCGAAGTCGCGGTCGACGCGAAGATATGGCCGCCGAACTGGCGACTGCGCGCCACGCCACGCTCTGACAGCGGTTTTAGCAGCAGGTTCGATCCCTAACGATACAAATCAAGGATTCATTGTCGATCTACGCTGGAGTGGACGATCAGGCGCGGACTGAAAAGCCAAGGCGCGCTGACGGGGCCAAGGCCCTATGCCGTTTCGGGATCTGGTTACTTTGCACACGCAACGATGGCCCCCTCACCCACATTGCCGCACGTCGCGCGCGACCTTGATCGAGCTGAGCGTTTGCGACGGAGCACCGGTTTCATCCGTCAGTTTCGTTTGGCGCAGGCTGACGATCTGATTTCAAGGGCGAGCGTTTTGGGCCGACAGACCGCCTCAAATAGGCTAAAACGTCGAGAAAGTGGAGCCCGGACTACACGACCTCTCGTATTTTGGGACGATGTTTGCGCGCCGAGGAAAAAAACAATCGCCAATCTGACCTTATCGTTTAAAAACTCTGTCGCGCCTCTCAAGACCGATCTTGGGGGCGACATCGCGTTAATCCAAGCCGAAGCGAGGCACGGCCCCTCCCTCCCAAAGGCGAAAGCCAGCGCCGAGCCTCGGCGGCTCCCAACGACGAGTCAAGCAGAGCGCATAACTCTGTGGGAACGGCCGCACCGGGTGCGTACCCGTGGCCATGGTCACCCGCCCGTTGGCGAAACCTCGGCCAACGCGAGCGAAAGCCGGCGTCTAGGTGGCAAAACGTCTACGCCTCAGGTCGAGGCAAAGTCCCCCTGCCTCGGCGCTACAACAGCAGGCGCCGTCGAATCGGAACCTGCGGCCCCTGCTTGCAACGAAAGTCACTGCAGATTTTTCCAGCCGCCGAAAGCGCACTTACGCGCGTGGCACTGAGCCGCGTCGGCCCGCACGTGCAAAGACACTTGAAAACGCCCGCGGTCCCTCGTACAGATAGCAGCTCTTGACCGGGCGCAAAAGCCAGCCCGCGAACAAAGGCCTCGGCCCTTTGCATTTCTGAAACCCTCAGATCTCTCCCGTTACCGCCACCGCCAAAGAACACGCAGGCAGACGTGCTGCGGTCACGCGGACAAAAAACCGCGCCAAGACGAAAACGAAGCCCCGACCGGATGAATGTACTTCCGGGCAGCAAAACGACTAAACTGTCGGGGGCAAGCCACGCTTTCTGGCACTGGCACTAACCAAGCGCTTTCGTGTGATTTCTGGCAGGTGTTGGGCTTGGCTTCCGTATTCTTGACGACGGGCTAACGCTTTCGCGGGTATTTGGCAGCCGGAACCACTCAAAGAACAAGCATAGCGTCAGCTCCCACACCCTACGAGAGGCGCACGCAGGCCACGTAAAGCGCGTTGCAGCCCCCCTGCGCGACAAGCGAGCGAAACGATACACGGCGCGGCACTTGCACCCCGCCGCCGCGATGGAAAGCGGCCCGTTCTTTGATTGCGACGCCTGCCCACACCCTCGCTCGGTTGGAAAATGATTCCGCGCAGGAAATCGAGGCGAAATACGCCACCACGGCATTCTGGGCCTTGCGCCAAAACACCTCATGGTCCCTGCGGATTTTGAGTTGGATAACGTGATCGCAAGGGTCTTGATCGGTCAGCAACCTCCAATAACAATACGGCTTGCCCAAGCTTGCGTCGGTTTGGCAGCGATGTTGCGAATCATTAATCGGCACCGGCCCGCGACCGCGGGCACACCTTCAAGTGGTGATCGCGAGTGGTCATCCCAAGCGAAAAAAGGTACGTGAAATTGGAGGGATGGAGTGCTTGTTTTGCCGGTCCGGCCAGCCGCTTCCCCTGCACCTTAGCGCGGCCTGACGCACCTAAGGCCGCTGAGTGATCGAGGCTTCTGTAACATTCCGCTCCGCAAGTTCAGCCCAAATTCGCAGAAGAGCCCCGATGAACGAACAGACAGCACCAATCCAGAAAAACATCAACCTATGATAGCAACAAACCGGAAAGCCTGACCGGAAACTCTGCTCGGAACTCTGGGACAGCGCAGTCCGGAACGAGCTCGCGCCCAACTCCGCCCAACGCACGGTCCGCTCGTGATCAAAAAGCCGCAGCCTGTCGCCAACAGGGGCCAAGTTGACGCTGCAGCCAAAAAGCGGGGCGGGCCGAGCGCTCAAGGCTGCGCTTCTCAGGAACCGGTCAACAACGCCACCGATACGCGACGATACCTTCTTCAAAACGCCCTACGCGCCCGAGGCAATTTTTCCGCCTTCGTGCGCACGTGGCCGAACGACGCGCAACCGATGCCGGTAACTGTCGCCAGCGCGGCAAAAACGGGACGCCTCAGGTGGTCAAAAGAGCCGCCGTTTCCCTCCCAAACATCGTTTCAAAGCAAGCGCCGTAAAAAATGCGATCACATTCGTCTTTCGATGTGTGTGATCGGGGTTTCGGCAAACCTTCCAGTTGGGCGCGCATTGATACGGAGATCTTAAAGTCAACGGGCCTCACTCACACTCACTCACTCGTTTATGGACGGCGGCCGCGTTTTTTCTGCCATCGGCTCGAAAGCGATAGCTAATATAACCGACGTGGGCGCGATGTGTAGTAACTGATAGATGGCCGCGCGGATAACGGCTTTGGCCGCTTGGATCCCCCCTTTGTCATCCACGGACCGAGTTATATCAGGGGCAGCGGCCGTTCCCTAGATCGACCGAGGTCTTCACCACCGCCTCAAATTTGAGCGGATTTAAGAGCGCGAGCGGGCAATTTCGCCAATGCTCGCTCTAGCCCATAGGTACGAATTTCCCGAGGCCAATTCCGTAGTAGGCGGCCAAATTCCAGGACGCCAAACGGTAATAGGGGTGGGGTTTGACGGCTGATTGGTATCACTCGCCGAATCTATGTAACTATTGTTCGCTATGCAATTGGATGAAAGATAAACGCCCTTTTTGCTTCGTTGCAGCATTGAGATAACGTTCCACGCTCACCGCGCAAGAGATAACGGTTGAACCTTTCCCAGCAGGCCGATCGCCGGACACGCCTTGAATTCCGAAGGCTATATTCAGAACTATAGCTGCGCAGCCGACCCAACAAACTGGGGCTGTATGGTCAAGGATTTTTGCAGGTGCAATCTAAGCACCACTACAACCGAGACAGTGTGTGTTCCGGCGGCAGCTTTGTAACGGACGCCGTCGCTGAAATCGTCTAGCGCGCTGGCACTGATGACCGGGATGCGTGTTATTGGCTACGTGTGTACAGACCTGTTCTAGCCTTAAACCGCCTGATCATGAGGTGGCTGCTTGCCCCCCGCTGTATCGCGAAAGTGCATAGCCAGATTGTATGGATCAGCCTAAACGAGACGGGCGCTGCCATCTGATGACCCGTTCGGACCAGCCCCGACAAAATGAAAGTTTGCCTTATGAAGGTTTCTTGTTCCAAGCCTCGATCATTCGCCGCGGCGGATAGCGGTTCCAGATTCGCGTCACGCTTGGTGAGGGTCCGGTTGGCTGGGATATTCTCGACGGCGGGGCATCCTGATCGACCAGCCCTTGGGCTAGGTGGGGTGCAGAAAACAAGGACCTATTCAGCATGGTCGGCGCCGAATTTTGGCGTCGTGATGATTTGTTTCCTCATCCGGCTAAGAGCTTGAACCGCGCCTTGGTGGAACATTGCGGAAATTCGATTGTGAGGGGCTTGCGTGGCATTTGCAGGTCGTGTAAGCGCTGGCGGCCTGAATGGGCATCGCCATGGCCTAATGACCAGCCCGGGTTGTGGCGATCGCGATTGGCTTGACGCTGTCGTTGTCATCGGACTTGCGAACGTGCTTGTGCAAAACCTGTCGGAAAAGGGGCTGATGCAGTACGGCCCGGGCGGTACGGTGTTCTCGGTCCTGTAAGACGCAGGATATCGCAGCCGGGTAATTCCGATCCTGACCTCCTCCCTGCTCGTAGCAAGCTTCCGCCACAAATGCGGCCCGACGGATCGATAATCGATCACCCAGGGATGCAGCCATGGCGAGGCTGTCGGGCACGGCCAGCGGTTGCGTTCAAGGTCGACGAACAGCACAGGCAGCGATTCGCTGGTTGCAAGGGCTCCGGGGTGGGATACACTGGGTGACGTCGGGGCATTGCGGGTTCATCATCCCAGGCGTGTTTTTCCCGCCCGTCTTGCTTTATTCACGGCAATCTGGGCGAGAGTACAACACGCCGTGGCGCTGCTGATCGTCGTAGTATTTATCTTTTGATGATTGCTTGGTGGCCTGTCCCCCAAGCCCTTGGGGCCTTTCTCGCGGGGGTGGTTCTGGGCCAGCAGCGAATTCGACCAACGAGGCTTGAACACCTGTGAACCTTCAAGGGCTGCGTGGGCTGTTCTTTTCACTGTTTGCCAGCCCCATTAATCGTTGATTTACTATTTCGCGAACCCACATCAAGTCGGTAGGCATTTGCCGCTGTCGTTTCTGGTGAAAGGGGATTCTGTACGGGTTGGGGGGGCACCCCTATTTTCCAAAAAAAACTACAGCCGCGATCCCAGATGGGCTCTTTTTTGCACTTGGGTCTGTACAGGCGGGTTGAGTTCGGGGTTTGTTTGGTGTGCAAGGGGCTTCTTCGGGGGTTGGGGGCCACAAGGAATTGGCTTGTGTGTGTGG
>Ga0163217_1054747_pt1 | contig 12286 bp, 20 predicted proteins | sample SynspAceP_FD_185933 | JGI IMG/M metagenome (GOLD analysis project Ga0163217, IMG submission 185933) | Saline lake microbial communities from Ace Lake in Antarctica - Synechococcus sp. Ace-P (PacBio error correction) | ecosystem: Environmental > Aquatic > Non-marine Saline and Alkaline > Saline ... | reverse complement strand
TGCGAGACCATGGCCACCCTACGCCCGGGTTCTCCTTACCGAGAGCAGTCAGCGCCTGCGGCCTGATCGCCTTCACCTGCGGCGGTTGCTTGGGGATGGAGCTTCATATCGGCAGTTAGAATAGGCACCCTTCACTTTCGTCGATGACCCCCCGCCCGATAACAGTCGCGGTGAACCGTGATCGGGAACTGCCGCCTGCTCCAGCGCCACCTGGCGCGCGCGGATCCGGCCAGCGCTGCTGGTTCATTCCCGGTTCGCGGCCGGGGCCGTTCCAGCGCGATCCAGACAGCCATACCTGGGCGCCTCCGGCCACGCCTGGCCAGCGGCTGCCCGAGGGGTGCCGGTCGCGCTGGACGGCTTCGAAGCGACTCAGCGCCTGGGGCTTGCTGGGACCTACGGCCCAGGCGATCGGCAGCTCCGCACAGCCTTCGACGCCGCCACCCCGATGCTGCCGTCCGAGCAGCAGCCACCACCCGCCTCACCCACGAGCAGGAGCCAGGAAGGCCGAAGAGATTTCCCGTATCGCCACCTGGCGGAGCCGGGCTTCTGGGAGCACCCTCCTTGAGCGAGCAGGCGGAGCTGCCTCGAACAGCTGGGCTGCGACGCCCTCCGGGTCAGAAACAGAACGCGAGTCCTGCAAGGACCATCGCAGGGAAGAGGGACCGGTGGCGGTGCAGGCCCCTGGTGGAGGGAGATCACCGCCGCAGCGCCTGGGCGAATCCGACTGGTCCGGGTTGGTGCGGCGCTTGCGCCGGCCTATGACCTGATCCACCCCAGCTCGAAGATTGCCAATGACCGACCTTGCTGGTCCGCCCAGAAAACAATTGGGGTGGGCAGCAACTACCAACCCACGACCTCGCTGATGGATCACCCAGCCCAGGCACCAAGCGCGACCGATCGCCGCCATGATCCGCCGCTTCAAGCGGCGAAGCGGCGCGAATGGATGCGTGCCAACAGGAGCTGCTGCTGGCCTTGGACGGCCTGGCTCGGCCCTGGAACCTGGCCCTGCCTCAGCGGCAGCCTTCACCCGCAGCGGGTCAGTTAGCTACTGCTGCTCACCGTGTGGAATTGGCCGCCGAGCAGGACCTCAGCCCCGGCGGACGCCTACCCTTCCGAAGCGCTGTGCAGGCCTGCCCCACGGCACCGCGATTCCGTCGCCGCCTCCGGGGCCGTTGTGCTGGGCCGATGTGGACCATGGCCCGCGCATGCCCTGCCGGCGCAAGGAACAGCTCCCACTCAGCGGCCGGGTCCGTGGACGTTACGGTGGCACTCGAAACCCTTGCCAGCGGGAAACCCGCTGGCTGCAGCACGCCAGCGCTCGGGGCCCTGCAACGGGTCTCCCCGCGATTGTCTATGCGGTGTCTGGGATACTGCTCCATACCACTGCCGCGGCCTGGTTGATCGGCAGACAAACTGGAACGCCGAATCGGCTAGAGAGCGCCCCCTCTGATCTCCGAGGAAAACCCCCCGGTGAGCGCAAAACCTTCGCGCCCTGGATGGAGCATACTGCTCAGCAAGATCGAAGCTCCGAATACGGCGGCCGCTTGCTGCGAGACCCTGCTTTCCCTGGTGAGCCTTCGTGGGGGCCAATCCGTGAGGTTCGCTTCGAATGACACCTGGCCCTTGACGTTTGGATCGGCCACGCCGTCCGCGTCGGTTGCAGCCAGGGAACCCGCGACGCAGCGCGAAGCCCACGGACTGCACAAAGCGTAGGCTGGGACAGACTTCTACGCGCCTCACCGGCCAGCTGCCGCCGCTGCAGGATCCCTGGCCTGCGTTGATTCTCACCAAGGGAATCGATCAAGCCCCCGTTCAGCATCGGGGGGCGTCAAGGCCGTCATGCCCGAGCGAGGGGCTGCATCCGGACGCCTGCGCGATCAAGTTGGCCAGCAACAGGGCCCTGGAGGCCTGCTGGCCATTCCCGCCGAATCTCGCAGCCGCGCACGCATTGCAGGAAGTTGCTCCAGCTCGGCACTAGAGGGGTTCGATCGAGGTGTAGTGCTCACCTCTTCGGATGAACCGTCGTTGCGGATAGAGGAGATCGCCGTGGTCGGCAGAACACCGTTTCGTGAGGTGCGGCGAAGATGAATTGGAGGCTGCTGGTTGAGGAAAATCGGTTTCCACCAGGCTGGCCCCGGCAGTGGGCGCTGAGCTGCGGATCTTGCGGTGAAGCCATCTTGCTGGCCGTCAGGCTGGCACCAACACCGTTGTCGAAACCTTAGAAGGAGGCATTGACGTAGTCGATCGGGCCCTCGGCCGCTGCGACCACCAGACCGCCGCCAGCCGCAACCAACCGAAGCCTGGTCTGAGCTCGAGCACCAGATCGATGTCATGTATCATCAGATCCAGCACCACCGACACATCCGTGGCCGCGATCGGCTGGGGCCTGTGCCGGCGTGCTTCGAGCACCACCACCTCCTCATCGGCACCACCTTGAGCAACTCCCGGAAGGCGGGATTGAAGCGCCTCGAATGTTGGCCCACCTGCAGCTGCGCTGGGCGACCTCGGCAGCCTGGATCAGCTCGGTGGCCTCCTGCCTGGTTTTGGCGGCGTCGGTTTTTCGATTCATCCACGTGCACGCCGGCCCGCAGCCAGCCATGCCGACCCGATGGTTGCAACAGGGGGGGCGGACAGCGATGCACACCGCCTCGACATGGGGCAGAGGGCTTCGAAGTCGGAAAACCAGGCGGCAGCCGAACTGCTCGACCGCCAGTTGCCCGCGACGCTCGTTGGAGGCGCAACACGATCCAGTTCGCCATTCGCGCACAGGCTCAGGACGGCGGGCGTGGTGCCACCCATGTTGCCTGATGCCGATGACCGCCCACCTTGACCGAGTTCGATCGGAACGGTGGTCATCGCATCCCCGCACTCGCGTCAACGCGACCATCCTTCGACCTGAAGAGATCATTATCAGATGATCAGGGATTGGGCTCGTGGGCCCGTCTCTTCGGCAGCCCGGCCCGGGTGATCAGCACCCGCTCGAACCGTGGACCATCCATGGAGCTGATCTTCGAAGGTGATCGCCCTTTCCAGCGCATTGCTCTCGCCCCGGCTGGGAATGTGCTGCAAGCGCATCCAGCAGGAAGCCAAGCCAGGGTGTGGTGCCCTTACGGCTTCGGGCAGGCGCAATCCCAGTTGACGGTTGAGCTCGCACGGACCTCGAAGATCGCCCAACCACCCCAGCCAGCTGTTTCCGGCATCGAATCTGCTGGGGAGGATCGGCCACGCCGTCTGAACTGACTGTGTCCTAATCGCCGGGACGATCTCACCGGTGAGATCGGCCACCGTGAACCAGGCACCTCGGTTGCCTCCATTTGTTCAATCACCACCAGCAGCAGCGCGCTGCACGCTGCGGATCAGGGGCAGCAGGCTCAGCCAAGGACGGTCGTTTCCTGAAACGCGGGTTCGTCACCGGTGAGAATGAGGGGCGCCGGGTGGTTCCCTGCAGCAGGCCCGGTGCGATTGGTATCGGCCAACCGGCGCAGATCAGCAGGCCGCCGGACATTCGTCGAGGGGAGTCACGATCACTGGAAGCTGGGCGTGATTGGGTGCATGGACGGCTCCATCACTCGGCGAAGCCAGGCCATCCGAGCGGCAGGGTTGGACCCATGCCGGAACGGGGGCACCATCACTTCGCGCACCGGTGTTTGCGGCAGGGAAACACCCCTTCAAGGAATGTTGGCGTTCATCGGGCATCAAAAGCCGGTCACGCTGTTGGATTCGATTCAGGGGTTTCAGAGCTCCCCGCTTGAGAGCCCGGCCACAGGGCGTCCAAGTGGCGCGGCAGCCCCAGCAGCTTCAGCAGGCCATCGGCCAGGCGTTTCAAGCAGCGGAGAGGCAGGGCGAGAGGGTGCGGTTCGCCGGACTCCAGCCCGGGTGCCAGGCGCAGGGCCGACACCTTCCGGTGTGCTTCAACCCAGGCTTGGGTAACAAGCCGCCCAGCGGTGGCCAGGCAGACCAGACCAGGAAACACCAATACAACGATCCAGGGCCGCCCAGTCTGGGATCCAGGCGGACGGGCCAGCCACGGGCCGGCCCCAGCCAGGGCCACCAGGCCAGGGCGGCCCCCAGCTGGGTTGGCTGGAGAGCAAGGCCCGCCGCAGACGCTTCTGCGCCGGTCGACCGCGGCGGCACCGGGGATGGGCCTTCAGCAGCCAGCACCTGAACCCGGCTCGGGGCGCAGCCTGATCATCGGCGAACTCAGCGGACGGCGTAAGAAGGCCAAGCAGGGGGCGCTATCAACCCGCGGCGAGGAAGCGCGAACAGGACGGCATCAAAATAAGCTGCGGGGACAGGGGGAAGACGGTCACTCCACGGTGACGCTCTATGCCAGTTATGCGCGGGCTGATCGACATCAGACCGCGATGGGCCGCGATGTGATAGCTCAACAATCATCGAATCACCGTCAGGCAGAGGGCGAGCAGGCAGCTCGTCAACCGCAGGCACCGCAGCAAGACATCGAACAGCTCTGGGTCAGGTCCGGGCCGGCGCCACCCGAATCAGCTGGGCATCGCGGGCCTTGGCCTCCTGGCATTGGAGAGCACCTTGTCGAGCGCTGCCGGGCACTCGCATCGACACCACCGGCACCGGGGGAAATCGAGCAGGGCGATCGGTCCGTGTTTCATTTCGCGGCTGGGGTACACCCTCCGCATGGGATGTAGCTGATCTCCTTTGAGGTTGAGGGCCCCCTCCAGGGCAATGGGTAGCTTGATGCCACGCCCAGGAAAAATCACATCCTGAGGTATCGGCAAACAAATGGGCCAGCTCGGCGCAGCGGCAGTCGTGATCGGCCACCAGCGCCTTGATCTGGGCGGGCAGGGCCGCAGGCCCACACGCCAGGGCGCGCAGGTCGGTCAGAACTGCGGCTTGCTTGCGCCGCTCGGCGAAACGAGAGGCAGGCCGTAGAAAGCCAAACAGCTGGCCCAGGAAGGTTCTTGGTGGCGGGCCCCCCCCACCTGGATGCCGCAGCCCGATATCAAGGATGTGCAGCACCAGGCCGACCAAGGGAGCTTTCGACCCGGTTTGGTTGGATGATGCCCAGCTGGTGGAGGCGGAAAGCGGGGTTCAGCGATCCAAGGCGCGTCATGCGTCCATCAGCAGAGCGGCAAGCGTGTCGGCGTTCTCCTGACTGGGTGGACCCTTCCCCCCGTTTCGGGTGGGAGCTGGTGGGCCATCGGGGAGTGGGGCATAGCGGAACTCGCCTGCGTGGAACACCGCTGGTGGGAATGCCGGCAGCTGCTCGAGCAGGTAGGCGCCCACCAGGGCCGGGCAGCGGCTGGTGCCGCAGGCCAGGATCTGGATCCGCATCGACCGATCGAAACACCTGATCGGCCAGGGGCAGGGGCACAGGGACGGGAGCCCGGCGACGCCGCCAGATTCCGGCAGGTGACGGGCCACCCAGCGCGCCGCCGTTTTCGGCCTTGGCTCGTGGATCTCTTGTGCATGAAGTGGCGGAAAGCTGCGCTTTGTCCGCCCACGTGTTCGGTGCCCGTGTCAGCAGCTGGGCTGCGCTCACCCGCTCACCGGCCTGGTTGAGAGGGCTCCGATTGCCCAGCGGCGTCAGCAGGGCCCACTTCGCCGTCCTCCATCGGCAGGATCGTGCGGGTGAAGCCGGCCAGGGCGGGTGGTGTCACTGGGCGCAGAGGGACTCCCCTTCACCCAGACCGATCAGCAACGGTGCCTGACGCCGTGCCACCCAGCAGGACCAGGGGCTTCGCCGCAGGACCACAGCCAGGGCGAGGGCCCCCTGCAGAGGGGTAAAACGTGCTGCACCGCTTCGAGCAACAGGGGCCGGCGCTGGCAGTTCACCCGGCGGGCGTCAAGCTCCCCAAGGCGCTGGGCGATCAGGTGAGGAATGACTTCCGTATCGGTCTCGGAGCGGAAAACAACAACCCCGGGCCTGCAGCTGCTCACGGCAGCTGGCGGTGATTCTCGATGATGGCCGTTCTGGACCACGGCCAGCCGCTTGGCCCCATCGAAGATGGGGGTGGGCATTGCGTTCCTCACGGCTTGCCATGGTGCCAGCGCGTATTGGCCGATTGCGCCACCTGCCCGCCAGCGCCGAGCTGGTCGAAAGCGGAGCTTGCAGTTTGGACCAACTTGCCTCGGCCCGCAGACAGGTGAGCGCCCGCAGACTGCCGAGGCCTCCTGCGCGAGGCTTCGACCGTGGCGGAGGCCCGCGGAGTCCATAGCCCCGAGACTCAGTTGACGAAAGGCCTTCGAGCAACAGGTGGCAGGCCTCCCTGGAACCGCATCACCGCGGACGATTGCCACACCATGGCCGATGGGCCGGAATTGGGCGTTTCAAAGATTGACGGCGCTGACAATGCGACGCAGAAGGGCAGAACTCACAACAAAAAAAAACCCGGCCCGAGCCGAGGTGGTCTGCAGGACGGAGCCGGACTCAGTAGGAGAGGCCCATTGCTGCGGCTGGATCTCGTCACAGATAGACGCGAACCACTGAGGAAGTCAGTGGGGCACGCTGTCTCACAGCGCTTGCAAAAACCGATGCAGTCTTCGGTGCGTGGTGACGAAGCGATCTGGGACGCTTTGCAGCCATCCCAGGGGGACCATCTCAAGGAATCGAGACGGCAGGCCCGACGCACTGGTGCAACCGATGCAGGTGTCGTAGATCTTGAACGGAAGGGGACATGCCCTGCCTGGTAGCGAAACGTTACGTGGGTCAAAGTACCCCACAAGCGAACGGTCCGCTGGGGCAAGCCGTCGCCGGGCCGTCACCTTTTTCAATCGGCCAAGCCTGAGCAGGGCGAACCGTAGGATGCGGCCTGTCTCACTCAATCGGTCATGGTCACAGGAAGCGGATCTTCGAGAAAGTGCGCTCGATCGTTTGCCGAAGGCAAACTTCACGTCGACGCCGCTGAAGTGAAGCCCGAATCGGAATTCCAGAACGATCTCGGCGCCGACTCTCTCGACACCGTCGAGCTGGTCATCTGGCCTTGGAAGAAGCTTTGACATCGAGACATTCCCGATGAATCCGCCGAAGGGCATCACCACCGTTTGGTGATGCCCGTGAGTACATCCAGGGACCAAGGCAAGGCCTGAGGTTGTTGATGGTGGAGGGTCTCCGCCGCGTTGTCGTCACAGGGCTGGGCGCGGTCACACCGATTCAGGCAACACCATTTCCCAATATTGGTGAAGGTTGAGCACGGGTCGTAACGGGGTCGGGGCCGATCCCACACTGTTTGATGCGATCCCGCCATGCCTGCCGGCGGCGGCGAGGTCAAGACTTTGACCAGGGCAGCTATCGAGCGCAAAGAGGCAAGCGCTGGGATTCGCTTCTGCCAGTTCGCCGTTGGTGGCTGCCAAGCAGGCGGTGGCCAGGCGGTCTGGCGGATCAAAGAGGCGCGGCCGAGCGGGTGGGGTAGGCATCGGCTCCGGCGTGGGTGGGCTGCTGATTGATTGGGAAACCCAGGCCCATGTTGCTGGCTGATCGGTGGGCCCGATCGGGTCAGCCCGTTTGCGTGACCGATGATTGTTCCCAACATGGCGGCTGGTCTGACCGCCCATCGCATCCGGCGCAAAGGGACGAGCACAGGCAGCTTCCACCGGCCTGTGCCGCCGGCTCCAAACGCCATCGGCGATTGCCCTATCGCCTGATCCAGCTCGGCCTGGCCAGATGCCATGGTTTGCGCGGGAGCCGAATGGCGATCACCCCCTGGGGGTGGCCGCGTTCGCCAGTGCCAAAGGCCCTCTCTGCGCAATGGACGATCCCGCCACGGCCAGGCCGCCCGTTTGATGCGGAGCGCATGCTTCGTGATCGGCGAAGGGGCCGCGTTGGTGGTGCTTGGAAAGCCTCGAGCACGCCCCGTTCCCGCGGCGCCACCATCCTCGCGGAGGTCGTCGGCTACGCAATGACCTGCGATGCCCATCACATCACTTCGCCGCTCACCGGGTGGCGTCGGCGGCGCGAAGCCATGCGGCTGGCCCTGGCGATGCCGGCTGGAAGCGGAACAGGTGATTACGTGATGCCCACCGCACCAGCACCCAGGCCAACGACAGCAACGAAACCCTCAGCTCAAGTCGGCCCTCGGGGAGCACGCCAGAACCATTCCAGTTGAGTTCCACCAAATCGATGACCCCGGGGGGGGGGGGGGGGGCCCCCCCCCCCCATTTTTATTTAACTGCTGAAAAAAGGCGGCAGCGGGCAGAGCATTGAGGAAGCCGTTGCCGCCGTGATGGCGATCGAGCACAACCTGGTGCCTCCTACGAATCAATGCACATCCCCGATCCGGCCTGGTGATTCTGGATGTCGTTTCCCAACAAGCACGGGAACTCAAATTTGAATGTCGTGCTCTCAACACCTTTTGGGTTCGGCGGTCACAATGTTTGCTCGCCTTCCGCGGATGAGCTGAAACCGCCGTTCCGCTCCCAGAGAACCCCTCCCCAACCCTTCTGCCATCGCCCATGGGTTCGCCGCCCCCTCCGTGGGACACCCTGTCCATTCGACCTCTCTTGCATCAACAGCATCCGCTTTCTGGCGATTTGATGCGGTCAACAGGCATTCGGCCACCCCAGGGCGCCCATGGGGCGCCGCACCGATGGCCTATGCCCTCTGGGACAAGGTGCTCAGCACAACCCGGAGAACCCGAAATGGTTCAAACCGTTGATCGCTTCGTGCTCTCAGCGGCCACGGCCTGCGAGGTGGTCTATTCCCTTCTCCATTGACGGCTTACAAAGAGCGTCGGCCTCGAAACCTCAAAGGCAATTCCGGAGTGGGGCTCCAAGGACGCCGGGCCACCCGGAAACCTTCGAGACCCCGGCGTTGAGGTCACCACCGGCCCGGCTCGGTTCAGGGCATCGCCAACGCGGTGGCTGGCGATCGCGAAGCCCACATGGCCGCCAAGGTTAACCGGCCTGGGGGTCGATCTTGGTCGGACCACTTCAACCTACGTGATCATGGGTGACGGCTGCCAATCAGGAGGGCATCTCCAGTGAGGCCGCCTCCCTGGCCGGCCACCTGGGCCTGGGCAAGCATGATCCGCCTCTACGACGACAACCACATCACCATCGATGGCGGGACACCGGCTGTGTCCTTTCACGTTGAGGACTCGTGCTCAAGCGCTTACGAGGCCTACGGCTGGCACGTGCAGCACGGTGGCCGATGAGCAACGCATGGACGACTCGGGCCGCCATCACCAGGCGATCGAGCGCCAGGCCGTCACCGACAGCCCAGCCTGATCAAGGTGGACCACCACGAGTCGGCTACGGCTCACCCACAAGGCCAACACCGCCGGCTGCGCACACCCTGTTTGCCACGGCGCCGCACTTCGGGGCGATTGAGGCCGAGCTCAACCCCGCACGGCGCTGGATGGAGCTACGGGGGCAACTGCGAGGTGCCCCAGCCGGCCTACGACCACTTGGCGCGAAAGCAATCAGCCGCGGGCAGGCCGCCGAGCCGACTGTGGACCGCACCCTGGCCACGTACCGCACCAGTACCCAGCTGGAAGCGGCCGAGTTCGAGAGCGATGCTGCGCGGTTGAGCTGCCCCAGGGCTGGGAACGCGACGCTTGCCGTCCTTTCAACCCCAGTGACAAGGGCCTGGCCACCGCCAGTACTCCTAACAAACTGCCTGATGTGCGATCGCCCCCAGCCTGCCCGAGCTGATCGGCGGCTCCGCCGACCTCACCCACTCCAACCTGACACGACATCAAGGATGAGGGCCAGCTTCCAGAAAGTGCCGGTGAAGCCCAACCCGCTATTCTGCACTTCGGTGTGCGCGAAGCACGCCATGGCGGGCGATCTCAACGGCATCGCGTACCACGGCAGTTGGTTGATCCCCTATGGCGGGCACCTTTCCTGGTTTGCCGGTTACATGGTGGGGCCATGCGCCTCTCGGCCCTCTCCGAACTCGGGGTGATCTACGTGCCACCCACCGATCGATCGGGCCTGCGAAGCGGCCCCACCCACCAGCCGGTTGAGACGCTCGCCTCGCTGCGCATCGATCCCCAACTTGCTGGTGATCCGCCCGGCCGACGGCAATGAAAACCAGTGGTCTTACGGAAGTGGCGATTGCAAACCGCAAGGCGCCCCAACCCTGCTGCGCCCCTCAGCCGCCAGGCCATGGTTAACCAAGGCGAAACAGCTCAAGCGGGCCCAGGGTGGCCAAAGGGCTTACGTTCCTCGCAAAGACTGCGATGACACCGGAGCTGATCTTGATCGGCTCAGGCACGAACTGGGATCTTCTGCGTCAAGGCGGCCCCCCAGGCGGCTGAGCGCCGAGGGCAGGAAAGGCGGGGTCTCGTCTCCCCTGCGTCGAGCTGTTTGAGAGCAGGACGCCTCTTATAGATACATTTGCTGCCGGCCGCCTGGCTGTAAACGCGGGGTGGTGGAAGCTTCCGGCTCCTTCGGCTGGCACAATACAGCGGCTTCGACGGTGCGACCGTCCGATCGATCGCCTTCGGTGCCTCGGCCCCTTGGCGCTGTTCTGCCTCGAGAAGTTCGGCTCACCGTGGCCAACGTGGTCGCCCGGCCAAGCTCTTTGAGCGCTTGTAGTCGTTGATTGCTCAATCCATTTGAGTGTCAACTCGTTTGAGGGTCAAAACGGCTTGAATGTGGCCTCGTTGGAGCAAAGGGCTTCCGGGCGGGAATCCTCAGGATTCTTCCGGCGTCGTTGCGGGGAAAACGCAAAGGCGTCACGGGAATTGAGCGTGGAGCGACTGTCACATCGTGCTCCCCACCTACAACGAACTCGACAACGGTGAGCGGATCCTCCAATCGCTATGCCGCTGCCAGCAACGGTTCATCCTCGAGATCCTGTTTGTTGATGATGATTAGCGATGGCACGGGGGCGGATTCGCGTCAGGGAGCTGGCCCGATCAGCAGGCTTGGTCGCCTGCATCCGCGGGTGGGACGGCAGGGGCTGGCCAGCGCGATCAAAGAGCATTCTCGGCTCCCCGGTATGTGGTGGTCGTCAATGGACAGCGACGGCAGCTGAGCCCACTGCAATCGAACGGCTGTGCGCCAACTGATCGACAGTGGCTTGCGATCTTTGGTGATCGGCCAGTCGTTTCCATTCGCGAGGCCGCCATCGTGGCCTCAGGCAAGCCAACGGAACCCCCCCCCCATCCATTCCCAACCTGGCCAATGCAATTGGCCCGCTTCAGCTTGCCCCGCTATCGCCGTTTGAGCGATTACATGAGTGGTTTTCGCCCTCAGGCCGGAGCGCACGAGTCCTTTTGGCGGCGGGTGATGTGATGGTTTCAAGTTCTCTACGAGTTGCTGCATCAGCGCGGGCAGCTGAAACGTGAGCGAAATTCCCTTGAATTTCCAGGCCGGTCCACGGAGATTCGAAGCTGGATCTGGCCATCGCTGCTGGGATACTCGGATCTCGATCCTGCAACCCCTGTTTGTTTGCGGGCCATTCGCGCCGTCGCCATCAGCTTTGCGCTGGTGGGCGCCAACAGGGCGTGGGTCATTCAACTTTGCGTAGTCGTACAGGCCCTGATTGGCCTGGTTTCGTTGCGTTTTTGACCAGGCCCTGCCGGTGGCGGTGCTCACAGCATGGCCACCACCAACTACCTTGATCAACAATGCCCTCACCCTTTTCCGCTTTCAACGGCAGAAGGGAGCGGCCCTGCTGCGGGGCCTGCTGAAGTTTCTCTGGTGGCCTCCTTGCCGGTCCTGGCAACGTGGTGTTGGCTTCGGCCTTTTACAGCCACGTTTCAGCAGACCGGCTCTGGGGGCCAGCTAGCCGGAATCCCTGGTGGTCTTTGTCTGGAACTATGCGGCTTCCTCGCCGCTTCGTCTGGACACCCCCTGAACGAAACGAGCGGAAACCAGGCCAGATAATAAACGTTGGGCCAAGTTTTCGGTGGATGGGTTATGGCGGGGTGAACGATGCAGCAATCGGCACGTGAAGATTGCTGCGCTCCAGGGCCGCTATCTTGCGACTGAGCGAGGATGGCTCCATCTGATCTGCTCTCTGCCTGCTTGAAACTTCCTGCTTCACCACTGGACCAAACAGCTGCTGAAAGGCTCGGGCCCATGCTTATTGGCTTACATCGCAATATATAATTGCAATTTTACCGCCAGACCCATAGTTTCGTCAACTCGGGTAGGGTCTGTAGTCTGGACCGTCCCCACCGCGCATATTCCACAGGGCGATCACTGCGGGCGATTCCTCATCTTCCACGGAGTCAGCCCATGCCAGCGATAACTTGAATCAAAAAGTGGTGCTTGTTGCCGGTGGCCGCCAAGAATCTTGGCGAATGATCAGTCGCCAGATCTTGCCGCAAAGGGGCCAATCTTGTTGTTCACTACACAGCCC
>Ga0163217_1038959_pt1 | contig 12286 bp, 16 predicted proteins | sample SynspAceP_FD_185933 | JGI IMG/M metagenome (GOLD analysis project Ga0163217, IMG submission 185933) | Saline lake microbial communities from Ace Lake in Antarctica - Synechococcus sp. Ace-P (PacBio error correction) | ecosystem: Environmental > Aquatic > Non-marine Saline and Alkaline > Saline ... | reverse complement strand
CGGCCAAGTGGCGGGTGTGGACGCCGGGAAGCCCGCGGCCAGCTCAAGCCTGGCCCTGGCCTACGCCAGCTCTAGCCAGGGCCGCACCCGCCCTTTCATCCTGCTGCGGGGATGCTCCGCAGCGGCAAAAGGCCACCTTGGCCGCAGAGCTGGCCCCCTGTTACTGCGAGCACCTGGCAGTGACAGGATTCGCAAACAATCCCACGGGATGCAGCCACAGCAGCGAACCAGGGCAGGAGAGGGTGGAGGCTGTTATTCAGGCCGAAGCCAAACCGGCGTACCGGAATGCATCCTTGCTGGGAACGCCCGGCCTCAGCCTGGAAGCGTGGGCCAGGCGCGTGTGCTCGACGCCCACTCACCTGCGACAAACAGCCGCCAGCCACGCGATCGCCCTGGCCGAGCAACAGAGATCGCCCCTGGTTGATCCTCAAACCTCCACAACGCCCCAAGGGGCTGATCGAGCAACGGCTCAAGCAACGCCAGCTACCGATTTGACGACCCCAGTGACGGCCGATGGCCGATTCCAGGCCCGCCCAGCGCGCCTTACCGCCAGCCCCTTCCAGCCGCAGAATCGGAGAGAACCTCCAATTACCACTTCCGCTACCACCCCAACCCGCCCGAACCTCCAGAAGAATCAGGCAACAGCGCCTGTGATCACAGGACCCCTTTGCCCTGCTGATGGAGATTCTGACAAGGCTGGCGGCGCAGGGGGGCTCAAGCGGTGAGGGCCCGCTCAGGCTTTCAGCAAGCGTTGATCCCTGGGCCAGGTCCACATCGAGGGAGGAGAGTCCATCGGTGTCATGGGTGGTGAGATTCAATGTTCACGCGGTTGTAGACATTTGCCCAGCTCCGGGTGGTGCCCATCGACTCGGGGCAATCAGCGCCACCTGGGTCAGAAAAGCGAAGGCTTCAACGAACGAGTCGAAGATCAAGCCGCGGTTGCAACTTTCCGTTATCCACGCTCCAAGGGCGGGCAGGTCGGTTTCCCAGGCTGGCGATCTGCTGAGGGAGAGAGGGGCTTGGGCAGCATGGGCGCTTCCGCTGTTCAACAGCTCCAGGTGGCAAAACAGGGAAGAGCTCGCCATTCCCTCTCGCCTGCCCTGCGTCAGTGCCGCCCTGTTGATGGTCACAGAGCGCGTTGGAGACGGTCGATCAGCAGAGTCCACTCTGTGTCGAGATCCGTGTCGCCGTCGGCATCGACGCCGATGCTGCTTGCGCCGCATCACCTCAGTGTTGATCCGCTCGGCATTGCGACGCGCCAGCCATGGGCAGGGTGTGGCCAGGGGCGGGCCAGCCTCCTGAGCTGAGCGGGCTCGATCCACCCCGCCGAGCTGCAGGGTGGCACCCAGGGCCGCCAGTTTCGGCGTTCATGGCCCTGATCTCTTCTTGCAGGGCAAACCATTCGGGCACTGAGGTTTCAGCATCGCGCGGCGAGGGGCCGGGTGCCAGAGCAGGGGTGGGCGCCCGGTGGTGGAAGCGGGGTCGTAGCCAGGCATCTCCGAAATTCTCCAGGGCACGCAACGGATCCCATGATCCCCCGGCGTTGGGGGATCTCCCCATAGCTTAAGACACTGTGACGTTTGCCTTCCCTGGTCGCGTCCATGCTGCTGTCCTTACTCCTTGTCTCCCCTGGCCAGCAAGCCTCTGCTCTGATGGCCCTTGCGCTTTCCCACGGGCGGGCGCCCAGGTGCGCAGGAAAGTAGGTCCCCAAGCTGCAGGCCATGTGCCCACTTGTTTACGTCGACCACCTTCAACCGCAAGTGCAGCCCCCTGGGGCGTGATCACCTATTACCGTGGCTCCCACGCGCGGAGGCCTGCGATCGGGCTGGTGAACATCGGCGGCCGGCTATTGCCCGGCGCGCCAATAGGCAGGCGGCTCAGTCCAGCTGAAATCCCAAGCGCCACCAGCGAAGCCGCAGGGCGATACCGCGCATGGGTGCGGTTGCGGCCATCAGCTTCGTTTTCACCGGCCTTGCAGTGGCTGCGCCACCGGTGTTTCACGGCGAAATACCCAGGCGGCAGCGATCTCGTCGTTGTCGCAGCCCGCGCACAGCTCCTCGAGCACCTGACATTCCCTGGGCGTCAGGGGGGGCCCCCCGTAGCCGGGCTGTCCATCGATTTCTGGCCCCGGCTGGTGCGGCTGCAGCATCGCCGCACCGGCCCGGTCCAATGTAGGCCCCACCGCCCGAAGCACGGCCTTCGGTTGGGCAGCAGCAGGTTTGCCGAAGCCCACCAGTCGCTCCAGGCAGATGCCATTTCCGCATTGGATTTCGAGTGCGGCAGCAGCAGGTCGGGGCTGTCCTGCTCAAGCAAAAGCAGAATGGACAGAATCGATAGCGCTTCTTGGCCTTGGCTCAACAAGGCGAGGCCACTCCCTGCCCGCAGCGGGATCGGTCCACGATCAGCAGATCCGACGCTCCGCGTTCCAAACAGGGCCAGAGCCTGGCTTGCTCGCAGGTGGCGGCCGGCCGATCCAGCAGGAGACGGGCCAATCGGCGGTGTATCAGGCTGATTGTGAGGCGTCGACCAAAACTGGCGATGAGCAGCGACGATTCCTCTCGAGCAAGCGCGATCGCTTGCTCGCTGTGGCCTGATCCCAATCGCGCCAAAACAGCGGGGTTCAAGGCCTGGTCCATGGCCTTTCAGGTCAGAGATTTAAGACGATGCTGCTCCCGCTCCCGTTGCAAGGGCCATATGGGATTAGCTGACAATGAAGAAGTGGCGGCCGACGCTGTGGGCCGGCGCCCTCGTAGGCGGTGGGTTCAGGGCAATGGCCAGCCGCACTTCCGCCAGGAAAAGCAGCACGGCTTGCAGATCAGCGAGAGCAATCGCCAACACGAAAAATGGGCACACGATCGCAGCCAGATCAATGACTGCCACCACACTGATGAACAAAAACCCCCGCCACAACAAACGGCGATCAGCCAACGCCGTTATCGTGCAGCGAACAGGATGCGCGGTTGATCAGGTAAAGGCGTCGGCGCTGAACCCGTTAACACCACTTCAGCGCCTTGACCTGGCCAATGCTTGCCCGGTTCCATCGGGTCTCGTGTGGAATTGATCCTGATGCGGGGTCGATTGATGGCGACCCAGCCTTGCCGAAAAAAACGTCCCCAGCAGGCCGCAATGCCGTGAGCAGAAAAAACTGGTGCCACCGAGAGCTGAATCGCCCGTGACAGCCCGAGCCACCGCAGAGGCGTCACCTCGGGGCCCATCACCAGCTGGCTCGGCAAGACGCTCCAATGTAGCGATAGCAATCTCAGAAACCATGGCCCAACCTCGTTCGGAGACCCTGCGGCGCTCACCTGCGGCGACACCCGTCTGCTCGGCAGCATTCACAGCACCTCTACTGGAATCAGCGAAACACCGGCTGATGCCGCCTGCCGGAGGCCTCTTGGCGCGGCGCAAACAACTGGCCCGTGCTGGCGCCAGCTGCACCAACGTCAGAGCAGCGCCCTACGCCGAGCTGCGGCCGCCGCCGAGCCAAGCGAAAGGCCAGCAGGTGAGGTCGCATGCGGCGGAACCTGTCGTGCGCGCCAGGACCTGGAGCGGCAACGCGGCTGGAACCCCTCCCTGGTGGCCGAAACGGGGCCGCTGGCCCAGGCCAAACGGCTCAAGCCTCTTGGCAGCAGGCTCGCGCCCAGGCTGACTTCAGCAGCTTCGCCCGGCCCTGCGCGCCTGATCGCCCTGGCGCCAGGAGCAGGCCGCCAGCTGGATATAAGGACAAACTGCGATGGCCAGCCGCGCAGCTGCTGGGAAATCCTGCCCAGCCGTTTGAACCCGGGATCAGCAAGCAACGCTCTCAACCACCTATTCTCTCGCTGCGGTCAGCGGCTTGCCGGAGCTGAGTTGCGCGCTATGCCGCCCTGACTCCAGACCCTTCCCCCAGCCCAGCGACCTGCCGATGCGCCCAGCAGAGCCCTCTGCTCTGGGAACTGCTGGCAGCCTGGGTTCGATGCCGAGAAAGGCCGTGTCTGGCACGCTCGACCCCATTCCGTTTTCCACCACCCTCGGCCCCCGCGATTTTCGCGCAATCACCAAGCCGGTGGCTTCCAGGCAGCCGTTTTTCGGCCTTCCTGGCGACAAGGCCACGAATGGGGCCATTCCCTCTACGGGCAGGGCCTCACCGCAGGACAAACCAATGGTTCGCCTGGCCGCTGGGAGATGCACTTCGATGGCGAGTCACGAGAGCCAGAGCCTGTTCTGGTAATGCCGGGTGGCCGCGCAGCGAAGCCTTCGCCCGGCGCTGGCAACCTCGCATCGCCCAGGCCCTGAACCGGCTCGGGATCGTTGTTTCCAGGCCCTCAAACCCGCGCCGGCCCTGGGGCTGAACCGGGTGGAGGGCCGATGATGCCAATCTACTGCCTCCACAGTCGTTATTGCGCTACGAACCTTGGAGCTGGCCCTGCTGGAGGCGATCTGTCGGTGGAGGAGGCTTCCAGCCGCCTGGAACCGGACAGATGAAAGGAAGCTGCTGGGCCTCGAGCCTTGCAGGATAACGCCCAAGGGTTGCTCCAAGACGGTCCATTGGAGCGCAGACTGGGTTGGTATTTTCCCTCCTATGCTTCTGGGGACACCTGATCGCAGCCCAAGCTCCGAGGCTGATGAGCGGAGACAGGCCGAATCGAAGCGTGCGTGGCCGCCGGGCGAGGAGAGAACACTGCGGCAGTTGGCTGCCGGCACGTTCACCCCCTCGGGCGCAGCGTCAGCAGCGAGAGCTGTGGAGCGGGGTCTGTGCAAGCCCCTGGGCCCGGAGCGCTTTTCTGTCCTATCTCGAAACGAAGCTGGAGACGACTCGCGGCCTGGGATTCGTAGACTCCGCAGCGCAACCTTGCCCTTGGCTCCATGGCGAAACATCACCATGCCCCCAGCCGGACGATGCTCATCGCTGCACGTGTTGCCGGCATTCGCGATTGAAGCAGAGCTGCGGTCTCAACGCGATCGTGGAGCTAAACTCCAACACGATCAACAAATACGAAACTGATCACCGGAACCGCCATCTCAAGCTCGATCGCGCGGCTACTCCCCCCTGGCCTACCCCTCGCCCTACGGCTTGCAGTCCCGACACTGGGACGAAGACGGTGACCCGGCTCCACCTCGAGATCGTGTCCGTCACCGAGCGTTGGTGCCAGGCAGGCCTTTGGTGGAGGCTCAGGATCAATCGGCATCATGACCTTTGACGACGGCGGCCGAGGTTACGACAAGGTTGATCGCCGTTCTCGCCGACGACAAGCCAGTGGTCACACACAGCTTCGAGCAGCTCGGCGCCCAATGGGTCAGGGAAACCCTTACTACTGGGTAGCACTACCAAAGACCTCAAGAACCCAGGCACCTGGCAAGTGTCAACGCGTTTCTCGGGCGTGGATTTGAGGCGGATGCGGATCGTTCAAAAACCTGTTGAGGCGCGCTACAAACAGGCGAGGATCGAAGGCCAAATTCGTCAAGCTGACCGGGTCAACGTCGGTCCCCATGCCCTCCCAGCCTCCCCGCTCCAACCGTGGCCGGCGCCAAGATGCGACGCCTGAGCATACGCTTTCCTCAATGCTGGAAGGCCCTGGGACTGAGGCCTCGGCTGGCATGCTCCCGGGCCCAGGCCCAAAACAAAGGCGGCGCCCCCCGCATGGGAAAACGGTCGGATTGCCGCCACGGCCCACGGGCTCCGGAGGCTCCCTCAGCCCCGCTGCAACGTCAAACGGCGCCATCCGACAGCCCCGCCGGGCCGTAGTGCCCACAAACAGGCCCTGCCCAACCCCCATCCGCGATCGCCGTTCCGATCAAGCGAATCCAGAATCCTGCTGCTCTCGGCCGGCGTATCCTCTGGAGCGCGATGGGCAAGATTCTTACGGCCCCCTTGCCCGTGGCGATCGCGAGCCCAAGACCCCCACACCCAACGCGGCACCTTTGCGTGAAGAAAAGGTGGTTCATCCTCAGTACGCCAAGCACCAGGACCGGCAAGGTCAACCCCAGCGGTTGGACGAATGACCACTCGGCGATTCGCGGATCGGCTTCAAGACCCAGGTCCCAACCAGTTCGGCATCCACGGCACGCCTTGGCCCACCTGGGTGATCAGCGCGCCCGCCGGCACCAAAGGTTGCGTGAGGATGAAGCACGAACACGTGCGCAAGCTCTTCGACCCCATGGTGGATCTCGGCACCGCTGTTGTGACACCCGCTGATTTCAGGCTGTGATCGTTCTGAAATCATGCCGTCATCGCCTGATCTAGAACGGGCCTTGGCCTGGCAAAGCCCTGGCCAGGCTGTCACGGCAGGCCAAGGCCGAAGCAGGTCTTGCACCCGTAATCCTCCAGCTGGTAGGCCGTCAGGCAACCTTAGGCCCAAACCTGCCAGTTGATCCCCTTCCTGCCACTCAAAATACGGTAGCTGACGCAGGCCATTGGGGGGCTTGAGCTGACCTCGGAGTCGGAGAGATTGCCGTGCTTTGGCAGCCAGATCAACATCGGAGCGACGGCAGCCGATCAAGTGAGCTCCAGCTCTTCCAGCCTCAGTCCCAGCAGACAGTACGCAGCCCAGGGCCTGAGCCGTTGATCGCCCGTTGCAAGTCAGTGCAGGTGGGGGTCAGCAGGGCCGACCACCCAGCCTCCTGCCGATCAACAGGCCAATGGCCTCGCTGCCTCAATCAAGGCGGGCCCAACGCGAAGCTGCTGTCTTGTCAGCGCGGCAGCGCAGAACCAGGGGAGATCCGGCTCCAGTGCCGCGCTGATGGCCAGGCCTGGCACAGGGCCGCGACGGGCGCTGCTCCTCCTGAGGATCAGGCCCAGCATCCAGGGTCAGCCAGACTAACCAGCGCTCCAATCACAGCGGCACTCATCCGTGGCGGCCATCAGCGGGCCAGGACGATGCGGATGTCCGTGGGGTGAGCTCAAACAGCAACAGCAGGGCCGTGAGCGGTGCCCTAGGCACTGCCGGCCAGCACAGCTGCCATGCCACCATCGCGTAGGCCGGGTGGTTCGAACGGCCCAATGCAGGCCGCTCTTGCCCAGCCACTGGCCATAGGCCAATTACCCAGCACGGCCCCAAAGGAACAGGGAAGGAGCAAAAGCCACCGCCGACAAAAACCCCGTTGGCATTGCTGAAGCCCTCGGTGGCCAGCAGCTTCACGCCAGCAAAGGCCAGCAAGCTGGAGAGGGCAAGGGCCGCTCGTGAGTGACCGAAGCAAAGCTTCGATCGTGTCGATAGCCAACCGAGCACCTGGCCGGAAAAGCCAGGGCCCATTACTCCCACCCCTAGCACTGGGATTGAGCAACCAGGAATCGAGCCGTTCCAGGCTGGCGTTTGGGACACGGCCCCACTGCGGTCCTGCCCGCCAAACAGGCTGACCCAAGGCCCAGGGACATCAGGCGGCCAGGCACCCCGAGGCCGAGGTAAAGCGGCAACTCCAAACAGGGAGCGCAACCTTCATCAGGCGCGGCAGGCGAAAAATATCGGCTTCATCGCCCAAGGCACAGGCTGGTGATTCAGGGAGGAACTCACTTTGCCGCCACCAGCACCGCGCGCAGGCTGGCCCCGGACCCTGGAACGCGCCCGAGACCCGCTTCAAAAGCGAAGAAAACGCCAGCGATCGGGCCCGAAGCCGCGCCAGCCCTGCCGCCAGGCCCGCTGCCACCAAGAGCTTTTGGATTGCGGCGAGAGCGCCTGCACGCAAACCACCCACCCAGAGGCCGATGTTGCCGCCGCACCTCAACACTCGGACCCTCAGCCGAGGTGGAGCGCCACTGCCCAGGCTCAAGGCTGCTGTCACCAGCCGCAGACAACGGCAGCTTCGTGGCCGCCTGGCTACCAGACCATGTCATGCCATCGGCCATCAAGAGCTGGGCAATCTGGACCGGTCTTTGGCGCGTGACGCAGGCCACCCAATCGGGGAGGCACCCTCCCAGCATCGGCGCACCAACACGGGCCACAAGCTCAGCCAGTTGAGAAGCCTGGGGGACGCCGGCTCCGCCAAACGGCGCCGGTGTGAGGCGGCAGAAGCGATCCACCGCAGGCCAGACATCTGCAGTAACGCTTGGAGTGGCGTACTGGCTTCGGGGTCGTGCACTGTGAAAACCTCGAGGGGGGCCGGCTTGGCTGCCAGTGTCCCCACCAGCCCCCAATCACCCCCTCGACCAGGCCGCCGAACCAGGAAACCGGTTGGTGAAGGCCCAGCAGAACGTGAAAAAGCCCACACGGCCCAGCACCGCTGAGAACCCCCACGAAGAGCCCCCAAGCCAAGCAGATTCATTGGAAAGGAGCCCGCCCTGAAGCGGACCCTTGAGCAGGGGCCTCTGCACCCTGCCTCGCCAGCTCCTCAGTGACCGCGGCCGACGGTGGCAAAGATGTGTCCTCCAGAGATTCTCCTGCTCCCTGGGACGCAGGCGCCCTTGGCCAGCGTCGATCCCGATCGCTTCTGGTTGATGGCTGCGCGCGAGCCTGATCACGGGATCAGCGCTGGCCATCCCGAGTGCTGGGCCACCATTGCCGAAGTGAGCACGAGCTTTGCCTCGCCCTCAAGCTGTGTGTTCACCGCCAATCGGCACCTGACAACCCCCTTCCAAACTGGCGCAGAAAGGGCCCTCCTTCCGCCAGGCAGCGGCGGGGGAGGATGCGTTGCTCAACGCCTTTGAGCTGGCTGATACGCGGTCATCGCCATGGCGCACTCGATACCGAGGCTCCCTGGCCAAATCGCATGCAAGGAAATGAGGGTCGATCCGTTCATGATGCGCGCCGTCAAAAACGAGGCGTCCCAGCCCGCCGCCGCAGGATCAGGCAGGTCGTTAACTGGCCGGGCATCGAGTTTCTCCAAGCGGGTTGATGACAATTGCCACGCACATCCTTGAACACAAGTATGGGGAAAAAAGTGGTGACGGAGTTGGGCCAAGCGGCGCAGGAGCTGCGCCCACCACACTGCCTTCGGGCAGTGTGGCCAGGGTCTTGTCCTGATGGCTTGCGTGGACCACAAGGCATCGGCCGGATCTTCCCGTTCGTCACTCCCACAAGGCATCAAACCTTCAGGCAGGTTCGTGGCAGGTCCTGAGGCTTGTGGACAGCAATAATCAGCCGATCGCAGCAGCATTCTGGGCCTCAGTTCCTTGGTTGAACAGGCCTTGTCCGCCGATCTTCGCCAAAGCGACAATCGAGAATCTTGTTCGCCTTGGGTCGCCATCGCCTCGACGCTGATCTCCAGGTCGGGGTGAGCCTTTGCCAAGTTCATCGCGCACCCAATGGGCTCTGCCACCATCGCCGAACTGGCTTGCGGCGGGGTGGCCGATGCGCGCAATGTGGAGCCAGCCATCAAGTTCAGTTCCTCGAACCGGCCCACAGGCCGCTCAACACCCGTCAAGCCTAAGACCGTGGGCCTCGGCCTGCTGGACCGCTTCAAGATCGTGATCCAGCCAAAGGAAATCGAGCGGGAAAGAGCCCCCAGGTCCCTCAGCCCGCTGAATCGTCGGCTGTGTCCCGTGTGATCAAACAAGCCTCAACCAAGCCGGTTCGCTTTTGCGCAGCGATAGAGGCCGTCGCTTGATTCCCCTTGAGAAAAACCGGACCCGCAGCGGGCTTCGTCGCCATCTTACCACCAGGAGGGAGACACAGCCCAGTGGCTGTTGGCAGGAGCCGAGGGGCCTTCACGCGGCCGTCGGTCGATGGGCCATCACCCCAATGGTGAACAGGCACAACGGCCAGGGCGGGCCGCCAGCTGCCGCGCTCAGGACGCTGCGCGTTGCCGGGGCTCCCAAGCATTGGAGCTTTGGTGCGCAGGGCCGCAGAGAGCGGAAAGGGAGTCAAGGCTGGCGGGAGGTGGTCAGAAGCGAATGCCTGCGGTTCCGTTCCACTCTGGCTGGCCAGGCTGACCTTTCCAACCGGATTAGGCAGAGTTGGTCAGCCAGATGAACCCACTGCAGCGCCAGCGACGATGGTCGGTGAACCAGTGGACACGGCAGTTAGAGGGTGCTATCCAGATCAAGCGGACCCAAAGGTGGATCCCAGGGTAGAGCGGCGGCGCAGGTGGGGGATAACGCTTCGAGAGAATCGCGCACAATCAGGAAATAAAACGACCACCGCCCCGGCCGCATGGCCACTGGGAAACTGCGGCACTCACCGCCACCAAACCGCCGAGGGGCCGGGCGCGATCGAACAGAGGCTTTTCAAAACCATTGATCGACGATCAAAAGGATTCCCGGCCGTACGATCGCCAGCCAGGTCAGATCGTTCCAGGCCCTTCTTCAGGCTCAGGAACAGCAAGAAGCCTCACCAGCAAAGCCGTGACCCGGGGTTCCACTGACCTGATGATTACACCACCACAGAAATCTGCCCAGGGGGCGGGGATGGCGTCACCCAGCAAGAAGAAACGGCTTCATCGGCCTCCGGGCTTTTGTCCGTTGGCCGATCGTCAGCTCAATCGCCGATGACAACGGCCATGCGCCAGACAGGCGCCAGGAGCCGCCACGCCCTAGGCAGCGGAACCAACGACGGAGGCCGCTCAAGTGTGGGGACGACCTGCCAGATCGGCACGCGTTAACACGCCACAAGCGGTGTTGCGCGATCCGCGATTGGCTTGAACAGAGAGGGATCAAGGTTCCGAAACGGCGCAGATTGCGTTCTTCTCCGAATAAACAAAACAGTGGAAGCAGCAGCGCTTTCAGCCGATCCAGCAGAGTTGGCATCTGGGCTGCGGGCTGTTGTCATTTCACCGCTGTTGTCATTCCACTGTTGCTTAGGGTCCACTGCTGTTTGCTCCCACGTCTTTTGTTCCTGCTGGTGTCGTCGTCGCGCAGGTTGCTCTCTTGCCCCTTCGACACTGTCAAAGAAGGCTCACAGGTTGCTTGCTGTATACACAACGCTGTTATCGGCATATGAAGGCCGATCACAAGCAGTTCTTCCGCGTTGGGCTCTGACACCTGTCCAGCCAGCACCGCCAGACTTTGATCGGTTGTTGGCGCTGGGCCTGCATTTAGGGAGCCAGGCCCTGGCACCACCAGCAGGCAGCAGGGCCGGCGAAGGCCCAGCAGATTCGGGGCCCAGAAACAGCGCGGCGACCCTTGAACCAAGTAGAGAAAAGAACCCAACAAGCAAGCGACAGCCAACACGAGCGCCGAGCCACCAAGTGGCAGGCCTGAGCTCTCCAGAGGCCTGGGCGAAATTTCCGGGTAGGCGGATCGGTGGCCGCCCCAGCGTGGTGCAAAGGCCAGCGGCAATCGCCATCACCGCGAGCACCAAAGGCATTGAAGCTGCCCATCCAGCGCTGGGGCCAATCAGCCAATGGCCCTTGGGCGGTGACCCGCGCAAAGGGGATCCAATAACAGGCTGATCAGCAGCGCTCCTGCCAGGCAACCAGCGGCAGGATGTAGGCCAGCCAATTTTAGTGGCGGCGGCGTGAGAGAACAAACAACAACCACCAGAAAACCAGGACCCAGGCCAGAACGGGGGCCAACTTGGAAGCTCTGGGCTGCTTGCGCCACCAGCCAGCCGCCAGTAGCCGAAGGCCTTGGCGGACGGCCAGGGGCCCAATAGAACGGACCAGGGCAGCAAGCAGCAAAGCAGCACCAAGGCAGAAGAAGTACCAAGGCCCGGGCGTGGCCGTACAAAGCACGGAGGTGTAAACCGCCTCCAGATTTGCTTGAAACCGAAAAAACCACCAGAGGAAAGGCCAATTTTTGCCATGGGGCTTGGGGGCAAGCCAGGCGCGTACCAAGGGGTGGGCCACAGCCCAAAGGAAAAAGCAGGGCCATCGGCAGGCATTTCGGGCATCTGGCGCAGCACGAACCCAATAACTGCCCCTGCAGGGCAAGGCAGAAAACCACCACAAATCACCAAGGAACCTGCGCACCAAAAGCCCTTACGGGCCCCTTGGCCAGCGCACCCGCCAATTTGGGCGCTGAAACAACTGGGCATGGGCGGACTTAAACCCATCCGAGCGCAAACCAGGGCCGTTTCCTGTTGGCTGTAACTGAGGGAAAGAAACCAAATTAAAACTGAGGGCTTTATTCCGCGCCGCCAGGGGGGAACAATTTGTCCGGTCACCGGAGCTGGCGGGGCCCAACCCACCCCCCAAAAACCAGATTGAGGGCCCAACACGGCGGGCAGGCAAGCCAGGGGCCCGTCGCCAGCGTTTGGCCCGGCTTGCCCGTCGGGGGCCCAAGCGATGCGTCAGGGGAAGCAAGGGAACAAAAGCCAGCTAACAACAACAGAAACTTTTGCAGCCCAGGGCCACCGGTAGCCGGGCTGCCCATTCCGACACTCCGAAGAATTCGGAAACTGAGGACCCACCATCCCAGTAGCCATCTCTTCTCTTT
>Ga0163217_1032848_pt1 | contig 12286 bp, 18 predicted proteins | sample SynspAceP_FD_185933 | JGI IMG/M metagenome (GOLD analysis project Ga0163217, IMG submission 185933) | Saline lake microbial communities from Ace Lake in Antarctica - Synechococcus sp. Ace-P (PacBio error correction) | ecosystem: Environmental > Aquatic > Non-marine Saline and Alkaline > Saline ... | reverse complement strand
GTGGACCGTGATCTGGCACCGACGACCCCGCTGGGCTTTTCAAAGACCGACGCGCTATGCCGTCGGATTCTCGACAACCAGGGCAGCACCGGCCTGAGAGATGCGGTTTCTGTTGGATTTTGCCGCTGGATGACAGGCCCCCTGGCACTGGGGGTGGATGGGATTCCGCTTCATGGGCGCTCGATGGGAATCGGTGGTGGGCGAAGAAGGGCTGACCCGGCTGATTGAGACGGCCACAGGATCGCGGCCTGCCGGTGCGTGATTGTCTGCGCCTCCGGCGGTGCCCGCATGCAGGAGGGAATTGCTGAGCCTGGATGCAAATGGCGAAGATTTCTTGGTGCGCTTGCAGCGGCACCGCCAGGGCCGAACTGCTCTACATCCCCCTGCTCACCCACCCCACCACGGCGGCGTAACGCCAGCTTCGCCATTGCTCGGCGAACCTATCCTGGCCGAAACCAAGGCCCTGATTGGCTTCGCGGCCGCCGGTGATCGAGGCAGGACCCTGCGTGAAAAATAACTCCCGGAGGGTTTCCAGACCCGCCGAATATCTGCTCGAGCACGGCTTCGTCGACCAGGATTGTTTTCGCGCACCACAGCTTTGAAAAGCACCCTCTCCAGCCTGCAGGCTCATGGTTGGCTCGGCACGCCCGTGGCAGGCAGGAGCATTGAGATCACTCCCGTCACGCTTGGCGGCAACCAACCTGCTGAGCAAGGTCCTTTTTGAGCGAGGGTCTTTTTGAACAAAGTCCTGCGTGAGTCTTGTCCTGGTTCTTGGGCTTTGGCCTGCACTTGGCTTGGCCTGGGCGCCGGCCGGCCATTGCCGCGCCGGTGAGCTGGAAGGAAGTTGAGCGCCAGTGAGGAGGGCAGGCAGTGGTGGACGAGGCAGCCTGCAAGGCTCCGCCCCCCACCCCCCCTGCGCAGCCGCGAGGGCACCTCTCGGGGTGTTTGAGCCGCTTCAAGCCAGAGACAGCAGCCAGCAGGCGCTCTACGTGATGGAGATAAACTGACAGCGAGCCAACGCTTCTCCGTGAACGTTTCGGTGAATGGCCTTGCCCCGCGCTTCAAGCCCCTGGCAAAGCGCCGGCAGGCGACACCTTTGATCAGCGAGGTGATCGAGGAGGCCTGCGCGGCCGGTGCTCCCTTGCTCGCCGCCGCATGACTACAACTGCGTTTCGCCGCTCAAGGTCGCGGTGGCCGGCCTGGGTTTTGGCGAAAAGCGTTTTCACCTGCCTGCCCGGCGCCGCCCGGGCACCGAACCGGTGGGCCCTCTGCATCCGGCGCACCGCTCGCCTTTGAAGCCGCCTGCCGCAGCGCGAGTTACCCGGATGTCAGTGGATTTTCGAAGCCCTGCTCGCGATCCGGATCGAGGCTTGTGGGTGAATCGCGACCTCCCACCGGCGCCGCGGCTTTGAGCTGGGCCTGCGCCGCCTTCGAAGGCGGGCAAGCACCTGCTGCTGGAAAACGGCTGCCTGGAGGCGAGCAGGTGCTGGAACTGCTAACGGGCTGGCCATCAGCGCCGGACTGAGCGTTGGCGGTTCGAACTTCGAATATTCGGGCCGTACCGCTGTTCCAGCAGCTCGAAGCCCTGATCAGAGCCGGGGCCATCGGCGATCCCTGGCTTTGGTGACCAGGACTTGGCTGCATGGGCAGCCGCGCCGATGGCCTCCAGACCCTGGAGCTGGTATTCACAGCGCAGCGAAGGTGCGGCGTTGCTGGGGCCCTCGGCACCCACGCCTTCGACATCCTGCAGTGGTTTGGTGGGTCCGTGCACGCCCTGGAGCGCTTTCGCGTCGCCACGGCGATTCCGAGGCGCCCCCTGGCCGATGGCAGCGGGCGGGGCAAGGCCGGGTGGATGCGACGGGACACGGCGCTGCCCCTTCAAGCACCAGGGCCCCTCGCTGCATGCAGCTCCAGCGCAAGGCCCCCGGCCCTGGCGCGTCACCGAGGAAAGGGCGAGATAGGCGTCCCGGCGGTGGGCCATACCGGACAGTGTGACCGCGCCGCTCACGCCTCGCTCCATCTCCCGCCCAAGCGCTCGCCCTTTTGCCTCGGGTTGAGCGCGCAGGCCCGCGCCATGCCGGTCGGCGCGGCGACTCGCTGGCTGCGCGTCGCATCGCAGCGAGGCGGGCCCTCGTCAATGCTGGGCAGCGCACAACCCGTGATCGGGATTAGCTGGTCCACCGGTTTCAAGAGTCTGTGCGGCCAGTAAGGCAGCGGCCCGGTATGCAGGCTGTCTGGCATCCAGGCAAATAACTTCAAAACTCTCGCCTTCGCTCCCAAAACCCTGGGTGGCTCGCGCCGGAATGTTGCGCAGAGATGGCTCCTCCCTCGCCAGCGCCTGGCGCGCGCACACGATAGTGCGGGAGGGACGGCCGATGCTGCCGAGCTCTGGCCGCGCTCGCCTAGGCCAAAGACTCGCTGGTTGTGATCGCGCCTTGGCTGGCTTGTCTGTACGCTGAGAGGTGCGAGCTAAGGGTGAGCCTATTCGGTGTTTGGGCCTTTGCATCACCGGAAGACTCTCAAGGCCTTTCCAGACACACATATTCGGGTTCCTTCACCCACTCTCCTCCAGAGGTTTTCACCCATGGCCTACGTTGCGCGCTTCGCTGCTGCTCTGGACCACGCGGCTGAGAACGTCTCATGGCATTTCCGGCTACAACTGTCAACAATCTGGAGAACAGGTGGCAGTCCGATCATGGAGTTCGGGCCTACGGCGCACGCTGACAGCCCCGTCATCTCCTGGAAGGCCTCCCGCGGCGCCCGTCAGTACGCCGGCGAGAAACTTTCTTCGCCACCTGATTCTGGCAGCCGTGAAGCCTATCCGGCTCCCGGTGGTTGTATGCACCAGGACCACGGCAACACCCCGCCACCTGCTTACGCGTGCTGCCGCCAACGGCTTCACCTCGCGTGATGATGGACGGCTCGCTGGAAAGCCGACGCCAAAACTCCGGCCAGCTACGACTACAAAGCGTTGGCCGTCACCAAGGAGAAGTGCGTGGATGTGGGCCCATGCCATCGGCGTGAGCGTGGAAGTGCCGAACTGGGTTGCCTTGGCTCTCTTGAAAACCGGCAAGGCGAAGGCTGAAGACCGCGCCACGGGCTTTTGCATAGCGCCCTTTCTCCCCGCGGACCAGCTGCTCAACCAGATCCGCGAAAGCCGGCCGATTTCGTTGCCAAAACCAAGGTCGACGCCCCTGGCGATCGCGATCGGCACCAAGCCACGGCGCCTACAAATTTCACCCGCAAGCCCACCGGCGAAGTGCTGCGCCATCTCCCGGGGATCGCCGAGATTACAAGGCCATCCCCAACACCCACCTGGTGATGCAACGGCTCCAGCTCGGTCCCAAGGAATGGCTGGACATGATCAACCGTTCGGTGGCGCCATCCCCGAAACCTATGGCGTGCCCGTGGAGGAAATCCAGAACGGCATCCGCAACGTTGTGCGCCAAGATCAACATCGACACCGACAACCGCCGGCCTTCACCGCCGCCGTCCGTGAGGCGCCGCCCCCAAAAGGGGGGGGAATTCCGGGGGGCCCCAACTTCGACCCCGCCACGTTCAACAAAAGCCGGCCCGGGCCTACATGAGAGGTCTGGCCCTTGATCGTTACCTAGCAGATTTTCTGGTGCGCGCGCCAAGCCAGCAAGGATCAAGCCGCAGAACAATCAAACTGACTACGCCGAGCTCTACGCCAAGGGGCGTGCTTGAACCCAGACCGCCGTTGCGGTCTGAGTGAAACAGGTCTGAGTTAGCCGGCTTTTGGTTAAAAACGGCTGTGAGCTCAACGGCTTTAACGACTCCAGCCCCCGACTTCAACCTTCCGCTTCCAGACCAACCACCATTTCCATTCAGGGGCTCGGCTTCCCTTTTTTTGTCGCCAGGTACGGCCTGAGATGAACACGCTCAAAGTGCAGATGCCTGGGGTAGGCCTCTCTGATGGAGACAGCAGGACTCGGATGTCCAGGCGGTGCAGCAGGTATTGGCCGGTTCATAGTTAGAGGTCCTGGTGCCTGCGTTCAGCCGGGATGCCGGACGAGCGGAAGTTCTGCGGGAGAACCGCCGTTTGGGGTTTCGTTCGGGGAAACAGAGAGGGGCTGGCGGCTCTGTTCTTTCTTCGGCGAGGCGCCGTGTCGAGAATCGCGCTCCATCAACTTTCTGGCTATGTTCCGACTCCAGGTTGACCCACGGGGACGACCAGGAGTAGTGGCTAAGGCATTGTTCTTCCGACTTCGCGAGATAGATCGGCTTCGGACGGTTAGAGCAAAGCCATTCCCCACGCGCTAGCACCAAACAGTCTTGACGTCGCAACAGACTGGCGGGGAGCCCGTCCGCGCGTTCAGAGTCCGGAAACTGGAAATCTGATCTGAGGGTCCTGGCTCGATGCAGGGCCGTGTGATCTGCTGGTCCAGCAGCAAGCTCCGCTGCTGCGTGAAAGGCACCACTGAGTCGCCGTTAATGTGGCAACGTCGTTGCGGGCTGCCAGCCAACCAAACCATTGTTTTCCGTACCGGCGAGAACTGGGCAGCAGCAAAACGAATTCGGGCCTGGGGTCAGTGTCTTTCCGGGAGCTGCACATTGGCGTAATACGGCTCGACAGCGATGAGATATCTGCGCCGAGCGTTATGTGAGTCGTCCAGTAGACCGACTTCATCCTCCCTGTTAAAATAACGTGCGCGCTCGGTGACGTCCGGTTACTACAGCCTCAATCGCTTCCGAAGTGTGGGATCTTGAACTGACTGATCGCCGCGGCTCCACCCGGAGATATGTGCTCAAGGCTTCGGCATCGCCAGCCAGCGGTTGGAACGCAAACTCAGGAAAAGGCCCAGTGCCATGTTGCGCAGGGCCTATATTGGGTGTGCGCTGCGGATCACTGTCACATAGAGCAGAGCACTGGCCGGTCGTTGTGGCCATCGACCACTCGGCTTGACGGGGTTGCGGAAAATAGCGGATAGCCAATATATAGAGACATTGCGCTACTCGCTATGACTCGCGCGATACGCTTGCGCTTCGTTGTGATACCCCATCCAACGATCCTCTCCGGTATATGTGTTGCTCTCCGGCAGCAGGAAAAAGCCTTGCGACCTCGCTCCCCCACCGCAACTTTGGCTCACTCTCAAAACCAGGAGAAGGAGCAGAGTCGTCCTCAAGGCCGTCCTTCACCCGGGCGAACGTTCATGCAACAGCGAGCGGGGGGTGAAGAGGCCGGCCTGAACACAACCACTCCGTTCAGTACACGCCGCCGTGTGTAACCGTTGGCCAGCCATTGCGAGTCGAGACTCGCAGTCTCGCGCCATTCTCGAGTGGGTCCGAAAGTTCAGGCTCCCCTCGGGAGCGCTCGAACTCCATCTCAGTGCGCTTTGGAAGCGATCCACGTTTAGGGGGAAGCAGACCTCGGGAGGCCAATAAGAGGCCCCGGCCCCACCAGGAGAATCCGGAGGCCGCTGGGCTATCACGTGATTCCAAAGGGGCCTCATTTCCTGCACACCGGGGCCCCGCGGCGGGCCCTAGATCTTGACAACAAAATCACGACCGCGCAAGCCCGCGGGGGGGACCGAAACGTGTTCGCGCGCGCGCGTGAAAAGCCATAGCCATGCGGTTGAAGACCAGGATCGGCCGTTCAACCAGGTTGCGTTGAGCTCCGGCAGGGCCGGCCGTATCGGATTCCCGTGCCGCCCGACAGCAACCCTGTCTGGGATACCCCCGGTGGGCGCGGATTCAAATTCCGGCCGAGCCGCGTAGGCGAATCGGACCGCCACCGCCGGAAAGTGTAAATTACAGCCGGGCGCTGCTGCAAGGCTGGCGTTGGCGGCCAGCAAGCGGGTTTTGCCTGATCCCAGATGACGGATTGTTGGGCAGGGTTGCCCCGGGGAGCCGCCTTTTGGATGTTTCGGGCCGGGGTCAGGAGCCTGCGGGGCTCGGGAGACGAGTCCATGGACACTCTCCAAAGGCCAATGGGCCATTTTGCCCGGGTTGGCGCCGAATGCTGCGCTCCCAGGGATAAGGGGGTTTCAACACCAGCTTTCCCGCGGTTCCCACCCAAGAGTTCTGGACCTGCTGGTGCCAGACCAGGAACTCCCCCCGATTCGGCAGCACCAACAGCAACTCTTCAGGCGTGGCCACCCCAAAGGGCGGGGCAACAGGGGTTGAAAAGGCGCCGGCAAGCCAGTCGCCGGATCCCGGCCACACACAGCTCTGCAGAGCCGGTTTGATCAGCAGCAGCGGCGGAGGAAGCACACAGCCCGAATCCGGCCAGGCGGGGCAATTGCCCAGGGTCCGGAACAAGCCCCGGCCGCGGGGAGTGCGGACCCCCCGCTTGCCCGATTCCCACCATTCCCAGGGAGCGAAAAGGGGCGAGGAGCGGCCCGGGCGCGTGGGGCGGGAAGGCACCCCGCCCACGCAACAAGCCGAATCTGGAAGGCTTGAGCAACCCGCTTCTGAGCCTGGGCTGAGGGCCGGGCCGAAGCCGGCAGATCCACTCCAGGGGCGGCTGCCCTTTCCGTCTGAAGGTGAGCCAAACCAGGCCTGCCAGACCGACCGTCAACCTGGGGCCGGGAAATGAGCACATTGGGGGGAGAAACCCCAAACCAGCCTCCAAGGGCCCCCGGGCAAGCTGTTCAAAGGAAGCCGTGAAGCGGAAGGATTCCAAAAGCCCCGGTCCAGGCGGTCCCCTTCCCGAACGGGCACCGCCCAGCAGGGCTCGCAGCCACAGGCTTTTCCAGGCCCCGGGCCAGGGGCGGAGTGGCCGATCCCGGCAGGGCTCGCCGTATCCACCCCGGGCCCAAAGGTGGTCCAGGGCCAGAGGCAGTAAAGGGCAGAGCAAGGCCAAGACCCAAGGCGCAATGAACAGCAACGGAGGGCAGATGGCCGAACACGGGGAAAACCCGCTGATCACCTCACCGCTGAATGGCGAAGCAATCAGCCCCCGGGCCTGAACGGCCAGGAGCGTGAGCTTTTCCGCGGGCCGCGTAGGCCACAGCAGAGCAGCCCAAAACGGCAAACCAGGACGCAGCTGGCCCCTAGTTTGAAAGCTGATAAGGGAAACGCGACACAAGGGGATTTTGACCCCCACCCTTGATGACGGAACGGCTCCAAACAACGCTGGGAGGCATAGGCCTTTGAAGGGCTGGGGAGGCGGATCCCCATGACCATCACCACCAAAAGGTCGTCAAGCTGCAACCAGCACAGCGGCGCCCAGGCCAGCACGGGACTGAAGCCCAAAATTGCGCGAACCACTCCACCCTCCGTCCCCAGACGGGAACACCGTGCACCACCCAGCACCAGGCCGCGAACGCCAGCCAGAAAGCGCTTTCTTGCGGCCAGCGGACAGCAGCCCCGGGTGGAGGGCCCCGGAGGCACCGGCTTTTAGGTTCACTCGTAGAGGGCAAAAAAGGAGGAATCCATGATCCCGCCGCTCTCCACCACCAACAGCCTCCCGCTTGAATCCCCGACTCGAGTGTCTGCGGCATTCAGCGGGGAGACATAGAAGCGCGCTGCTAGTTTTTCTTAGGTTTGTTGGCTGCAAGGCGTTGACAGCCACCCCTTTCCGCGCCACGGTTCAACGGGCCTTTGCGCCTGCAAGGAAATGCGGGGACCCAACCCCTACGGAGGCCACGGGCCCGCCACGGGTCTGGTGAAGACGTCTGGGCTTTGGCCCCCGTTGGAGGTCCGTTCTTACGCACTTACCGATCGCCATTCGCGCCGGAGTGGAGTCGGGCCTTCGATCGAGGCCCCGGTTCCGGTCGTGGGCGATCTGGCGCTATCGCCGGAGTCCTGCCGATTCGCCGGGCGACCCCGATCCGAATGTGGGCACCGCTTTCACGGACCGCTGGTTGAAAAGCCAACCGCCTTGGGGCCGCGTCTGGGCCCTTGAAAATCTTTACCGATCAAGACGGATGGGTAGTGAACATGGCCCACCCTTTCCTTCAAGGATTCGGGTGGTGGTCAGGCTCCGCCCCCTCACCCCGCCGCGGACGAGCTGGGGTTCACCACCGGTGAGCTGCGGCGTCCCACCGGCAAACCTGGGCCAACTCCACCGGCCCGCCCCATCGGCCGCCCACGCCGGCCTTGGAATGGGCGGCGTCTTGTTCATCCCAGCGATTCTGGAGGCTGGGGCCAAAGGTGCTCGGACCCATTGTCTACAACCCCACCTTGATGGCGGTGAAGGGGCAAAACTATGGACCAGGTCAAACCGGCTCTGCTCGGACGTTGGGCGAACACCCTACGGCTGGGGCTTCCCGTGCAACATCAACCTGGCGCCCCTACTACTCGGAAGGCTCGGAAAACTCTCGAGCTATCCGAAGTGGATCCCGAAGCCCAACTCGGGCTTGGCAACTGCCCGATCACATCCGTGGGTCCCCTGGCCCCGGTTCCCTGTTTCGCAAGATCCGCAAGGGATTCGCATGGGAATTTCCATTCAAAGTGGGCCGGGTCGACGGAAAAAGCCGTGTGCGCTTCAGCGGTGGCCCAGGCTGAAGGCTGCTCACCGATCGCCCAGGCGTTTGCCGGAGGGCCGTGAACTACAATCACTCCTGTGAAACCGAAACACCGGATCGCCAAGTCGGATTGCGATCGGCAATTCCCGCCGATGGGCCCCTATGCCCTTGATATCGCCCGCCGCAGGCAACGGCTCGATTCGCCGCGGGTCAGCGGATTGACGAGGATCGTGGCCGGGGCATCCAAAGCTTGCTGGCTGAAACCGAAGGGCGGTGTTTCACCGAACCGCCTGGCGGCCCACCACAATCGCGGTGCTCAAGAAGCTGGTGGAGCAGGCAAGGATTTCGATCCAAGCGAATACCACCGTTCGCCTAACATAACCGCAACGGCCTCAAGGACCCTCGAGCGATCAGCCCGGTGGTTGAGGGAGCCCGTACACCATCGAGCCCGCTGGCCAGCTTTCACGCCGGCCTGGGAGCGGGCCAGCGGTTGGCATGCGAGCAGCTTGGAGAGCCCATGCGGCGCTTGATGCCAAAAGCCGAAAGGGCGTTTCGCCGGCACCAACCCAGCCGCTTTTCAAGCCATGTCCCAAACCCCAAGGGCGGCCCCTCCATTGGGCCGTTGTTTTCCTCCCACCTCCCATGGACCATTCCAGGTTCTGATTCCCCAACCCCCTGCAGGAAATTCACCGCGGATCAAGCCAGTGGTCGACGTTGGGACGCCAAGGCACGGGTGGATGAGCTGGCTCACTCGCCCTTCGGAAAGCCACTTTCCCCGAGGGATTCTGTCCCCCGGCCCTTCCACGGACTGAGAAAACGGCCCCAAGGCTGCGCCGCTTCCTCCAACGGTCTATGGTCAACAGCTGAGGACATTCGCTTTCTCGGATCCACCAGGCCACGGCCCTTGGGAGTGATGGTGATGAAGTTGAGCATTGTGCCGGCTGGGTGGGGATAGGCTTGAATCCTGCATGTTCAGTGGCGAAATCCGAATCTCCCAGGGGTCAGTTGGACCTGAAAACTGGTAACTCGGCCAACGGTGCCCCTCCGTCATAGGCTTGACTTGCCATTGGTGGCGGACGCATGACCCAGGACAGCCAGCCCCCTACAATACAGCACTCCCAGCTTTCACGGAATGTTTGGAGCCGAAGGGGCCAAAGCCGTTCTGTTCGATTACCGCAGGCGCCCAATCCGGATTCGCCACGGGCTGACCGAGCCGGATCCCTGAAGGGCGCTGGGGGCCTGAATGGCATGCCACAGGGCCCTCAGCCATCCTGCGCTCGACTCCCAGCGACAAACTGGGCTGCCAGGGGCCCTGCCACCAGCCCGGCCCTGTCGGGCCAACTTTCGTTTGCGCATGCCCGGGCTTGGGGACACCATTGCAGGTGGCCGCCAGGCCACCACGTGCACGTATTATGGTGGGGTTCAAGGGGGTCCAGGGCATTTTTTGCCCGGCGGCCCGGAGCCAGCCGGCCAACCGGACCGCGACCCATGACCAGGCCTGGAGCACAGGAGACCTGTTTTCGTTGCTTGGGCCCAGCGGGTCCGGCTTTCCCCCAGCTCGAAAGTCGGAAGCAGGGAAAAGGCCGTTCTCTACTTGGGGTGGCATGACGCCCCTTTTGCTCTCCTTCCTTGGCGTCAGCCCCGAGGAGGCCCCGCTTCCGAAGGGCACCCACTACCCGGGCCCTGGGATGCCGCCAGGAACTGGGCAGGGCCTTGGCCGCCACGCGATTCCCGCAGTGCCCGCAGCAACAGGGCTCAGCTGCTTGTATGGCCAACGCGGGATCTGCCCCGCAGTCGCACGGTTGACCCCACACGCTCTGGGCCATGCTCGGCCTGGTGCGGCCGGGGGCGCGATCCAGCCCCGCCCCATCGCCAACCATCGGTGGCCCTCGATCTGGTGAATTGGACTGCCAGCGCGGGCTGACGTTTCCACGATCTCCCGGCCCCCTGGGGGAGCTCCCCAATGCCGATGGCACGATCGTGATCGCCTTGAGCATGGCCTGGAGCCCCGGTGCGGGCGGGTTGGGGACCCCACCCGGGGACACTGGGCAATCGCCACGTGAACCAGAGGCCGGCCCACCCGGCCATGCTGGCTACCGATTCAAGATGCCGGCTGCACAGCCTTCTGCGCAGCCTTGGGGATATCCCGCTTCAGGCGCGGGCCATGGCCTCAGGAGTGAAGCCGAGAACCGCGGCGGCCTCGGGACGGCCCGATTCCGCTGCCGCCGACTGGAGCTTCAAAGCGGCTCCACCAAAGTGGGAAAAGGTCTCGCCATCGAGGGTTTCCTGTTCGATCAACTCCTCCACCAATGGTTCGAGCAGGTCTACGGCGGGACGCAGCAGGGTTCACCGCCTGATCCAGGGCTTGCTGGGCCAAACTGACGCACCTGCGAATCAATCTGCGGGCCGGTTGGACCTCGGCCATTAGCTGGGCCGGGTGTGGAATTCAGGTCGCGGCCGAGGAAACACCTTCGGAGGCATCGGCCCTCCAGGGCCCACCTGGCCAAGGCTTGGGAGAAGCCATAGCGGGGTGACCATCTCCTGCCAGATCCGGGTGTGGGGCCATCTGGAAATTCGCCGGGGAAGCCCTTGGGTGATCTCCGCCTGGGCCCGAACACCACCAGTTCCCGCCGGGCCCGTCCCCCCATTCACCACACAGGGCGGCTCTCCGCGCAGATAGGTCGCGCGCTGATTTTTCAGGCCGGGGATCCGGGAGGATGTCCCGGTCGGGAGTGGTGCGGGCCAAAAGGCCCGCCGACCCCTCCGGGGGCAAAGCAGCGGGTCACCTTGTCCAGGAGCGTCGGGCCTGAGGGCCAGGCGCCCAGGGGTGGTTGATCAGGGCGTGGGCCCACTTCGTGGTTAAGCGATTCCAAGCGCACTTTTTGGCGCTGTCTTTGAAAGGGGGGCCACCGTCAGCCCCATCGTTTTGATGCGCTCCCAGAGCAATCATTGAGGCGCAGGATCATCGAATGCGGTTTCATGCCGGCGGGCCGTGAGGAGTTGCCGCTTTTCGTTGAGCAGGGTTGGGCAGAAGATCAGCTCCTTGGGTAAAAAACCTAGGGCGTGCGGCAGCCCAGGCCGGCCTAGCGACACGGCCGTCACGAGACAGAGCGGCTCTGCGGGCACTGGCGGCAAAGGATTCGGCCTGTTTCGGCGCCCGCGGCGATCCGGTGGGAGATCTAACAGGCTGATCTGGCGATTCAAAAGGGGCCCGGCCGGGGTTTCAGGGTAGGCGACATGCCGAGGGCACGTCTGGACGGTTTGGTTGGGCCGCAGGCCATATATCACCCCCCGCGAGTTTCTCCTCAAAGCATCCATCTCCGTGAGCAGCTGGTTGAGGGTCTGCTTCACGCTCATCGTTGCCGCCGGCCGATCCCCGGCGCCGCGCTTGACGGCCAAACGCATCGACCTCATTCAATGAAAATGATGCAAGGGGCTTTTTCCTTGGCGCGCTTGAAACAGGATCGCGCAGCGCGGCTTGCGCCCACACCCACGAACATCTCGACGAAAATTCCGAAGCCGCCATCGAGGAGAAGGCACCCCCCGTCCTCGACCAGCAATTCGGGCCTTGGCAGCAGCGTTTTTGCCGGTACTCTAGGCGGGAGCGCCTACCAGCAGCACGCGCCTCTTGGGACTCTTGGCGCCGGAATGCGCGGTGAATCGCTTTCGGTTGCCTCAAAAAGTGTGACCACCTCCTGCGTTCCTCCATTGGCCTCGGTGTATGCTCCTGCCACTACTCCTCGAGAGCGCACCGCTGGCGGTAGCCCTGCCTCCTTTGGAACACGGGGCTGGACTTGGCGACCAAAACCTGATCGACGCTTTGGTTCGCCACCTTGGCAGGGAGCGGCCGGCGG
>Ga0163217_1110351_pt1 | contig 12287 bp, 19 predicted proteins | sample SynspAceP_FD_185933 | JGI IMG/M metagenome (GOLD analysis project Ga0163217, IMG submission 185933) | Saline lake microbial communities from Ace Lake in Antarctica - Synechococcus sp. Ace-P (PacBio error correction) | ecosystem: Environmental > Aquatic > Non-marine Saline and Alkaline > Saline ... | reverse complement strand
CTCCCGGCCCTGGCCCAGTGACCCGTCCACCTGCGCCCCTCTATTACTGGATGTCACGCACGCTTTAGCCGAGCTGCGCGAGGCTGGCCATTGCGTGGTGGAAAACCGCCGCCTCCCTGCATGGCCTCTCGAATGGCGCGGAGCTGGGGCGCCCTGGCAAGGCGGCTGCCCCGTTGCTTGAAGTGTCTGGCCGAAGCATCATGCGGCCGTCCCACCGCGGACTTGCTCGAGGCGGCGGCCGCCTGTTGCGGTGCTCGCACACCCCTGGAGCGGTTATTCCCCGCCATCACGCAGCTACAGCCGCCGTGTCCACAACGGGCTCGCTGATCAGCGAGTGCCTGCGGGGCATCGGCTAGCGCGCGCGCCAATTCGCCGCGCGCAACCGTCTGCAGGTTTGCGCTTCTCCCAGGCCGTAATTTGTTGAGTGCCCGAGCAACGATGCGCTCCACTCCGCCAGCTTGGCCTGCGAGCAGGGGCTTGCCTCTGTGGTCCCCGCCGATGCTGGCAAGGCCTCAGCCGCGGTAGCAATCGGTATTGCTGTAGGGGGCGACGCGTTGCTTGCCTGCCGCCTGATCTGATCGCCCAGCTGGCCAGGCCCCTGGCTCCTTGAAAGGCGGGGCGTGCCGCTCACTCCTGGGCCGCTCCAGGGGGCATCCGCCCATCAAGCCTCAGCCTCTGACGGGCCTGCTCGCGCCTCGGTGGGGAGCCTCGCTGAGCAGCTCCGCTTGGCCCTGGGGCCTGCTGTCAAGATCTCGCCTTCGGGTTGCTGCCTGGAATTGGTGGCCAGGAGTCAGGGCAGAACCGGACTCTGCTGCGACCATGCGTCATATTCTGGCTTGGGATGACAAGCTCCTGACCCAGCGTCTGGCGTGGCACTTCACGGTGTTGACAAACCTCACCGGTTCAGAAGTGCTGCCTGGCGCCTCACCATGTGGCCGAGGGGCGTAGCGCATCGTTTCGATGGCTTGCTGGATCTGGCCGCCGTGGTTAAGAGGGCCGGACGTCATGCATCTCTGTTTGGATCAAGAGCGTGCCTGTTGTTTTGTTGACAGTGCAAGCTGTAGCAGTTGCCGGCTCTGACTTCCAGCAGTTGCGCGAGCACACCCCTTGCCAATATTGTTTCTGCCCCTGGCGTGCATCTAGCGTGCTGAATCCCCGCCGCCAGTGAACGCGAGCAAGCTTGTGGATACTTGCCCTGAGCTGAATGGCACAGCAGGCGCCCGATTCCCCAGCCCACCTCCTGCCTGGGCGACCTGGGCACCGCGCTCCGATGTCTTCGGTGCCGCTGCGCCAGGGCGTGCCCACCAGCGCGGTGTGGCTGTGGATTGCAGTTTCTTGCCGCCATCCTGTCAGGGCGAGCCAATCTTTTTGGCGGCAGGGGTTGCTGATCGGTCAGACCTGCAGCTGGACATCGTGGTGGGGCAGGCGCCGCCTGTTTGCGTGCCTTTTGAATCTGGTGCGGAGAACCCTCCCTACCATTCCCTCCTCACTGCTGGCGCGGAGCCTTTGTCCGTCATGCATGAAACCGCTGGTTCGGCGCATCGATGGGTGAGACGCCCGATGCCTTGCGCCTGATTGCCGGCTTGCCGCCAGCGGGCTAGGCTCCCGGGGGTGTTGCGGAGCTGAACACATCACGATAAAGTGAGAGGGCAGCCTGTTGGCGGCGCGTAGGCCTTGAGCAGGTGCCTCGTTTGTAGCTCTCCAGACGGCCTGCCGCTATCAGCTGCGGCCCGCCGACCCGGAGCCTGCTCGATAACCCCCCACTTTCCCGCCTGTTCATCTTCGCTACGCACACCCCGCGCCTTCCCCGTGCAAGTTGACCGACCCACGCCAGATACAGCCCCCAGAGTACTGGCGCCAAACGGCCCTTCTCAATGGACCGAGCGAGCTGCCGCGCGCTGGCTGCTGGATCTCTGGAATCTTCCCACCGACACCCTGCCGGCCTTAGCGGCCCGTGCCAGCCCAGTGCACGCCCAGCTTCTGGCGCTTAAGGGCTGCGCGCATCACACGAAACGATGATCCTGATTGGGCGCCATACCCGGCAGGCCTGCTTGCGCCCTGGAGCTGCTTGCTGCCCGCAAGTGGCGGGCTCGACTGGCACGGCCCGTTGTTCTGGGCCTTCGGGTCGATCAACCACTGGTTGCATGCCGCCCGCGGACTGGTGGTGCAGGCCCTGCAGCCCAATGCCCCGCCCTGCGCGAAGCCTGCTGCGCATTTCCACGCCAGTGATTCCCGCCCTGAGCTGCTGGCCTGCAGCGGTCGTGAGCGAACCCACCAGCGCCAACGCTCAGGGGCGCCCCTGCCGCACGGCCCGGCGAGGCGCGGGGCGGGTTTTTTCCCCCGGGGGATAAAACCCCGCTTTCCCCCCGCCTCGCCCCGCTGCCCTGGCCGTCGATGTGCTGCTTGGCCAGCACCGTGTTGCGGCTGGATGGCCGATGACACCTGGCGGGTTCTCGGGCGGCGTGCTGATGCCAGAGGCTTGCCGGGTTACGTTCAGCCTCGAAGTAGATCTGGGAACGCCGATGCTTCTGCTCCAGCCGGCGATCGTGGTGATTTTCAGCTTCCTTCCATGCCTTGATGAGCCGCTAATGCAGTGGGCAACCCACGTGTTATCGCACGTTGCGGGCCTATCTGCCTGCCCGTGCTGAGCGCCTGCGTCCTACTGCGTAAGCGGCACTGAGTCCTGCTACAGAGAATTCTCTGCTCAGACGCAAACCCCGTAGCAACGAACAGTTGCAGCATCGCCCAGGACAGCCAGGGTAACTTGAGGCCACCAGGCACGTTCAGCCAGGGATCCAGCCCCCACTGACGAGGCTGCGAATGGCCGGAAGGTAGCCCAGGCGCGATCACTGAAACGACGAGAAGCAACCCACAAGCCCAATACCGCCACCTTTTCCAGATGTTCGCCCGGTAACGGCTGTAGAGGCCTCGGATCGCGGCGCGGAGCACTGATCACCAAAGCGATCGGCGGTCCAACCGGCGCCCGCGGCAAAGCCGCCGCCGGCGAAAGGTGATCCGCAGCAGGCCAGTTCCACGGCCCACCAGGGCGCTCAGCATGCTCCGGGAGCTGGCAGAGCCAACGATCGAGGTCCCATCCTTGGACCCACGATCCGTTGTCGGCTGGCGTCTCTCCAGAGAGCACACTTTCACCGAATCGAGGCGATGTGAACACGATTCCACCTTCACGACTGATGTCGTAAGGGACGGATGTCGAACAATGAGCGACACCGATGTTCAGGAACGCCGGCCCCGGGCGATCCGCGACTAAGCCCGAGGGTGGGTCGATTGGATACCAAGCGTCGAAACAGTGGCGCCAGGCAGAGCGCGGCCGCGCTGATGATGAGAGGATCGTTCATCGTTCGCCACCCTGCCCCTTGCCGATTCAGGCCGCCAGCGCGGTTGCAGGCTGGGCTCACTCGTGCGAAGACCCTGAGCTGTATTGCTCAGCCAGGCGAGCGATGGAGAGCTGCGTCCAGCGCTTGCAGCAACCACCCATGAACAGGTAGCCCAGCAGGTCAGTCATACGGGCTTCTCTTTGTTGGGAAGCGCTTGGCGTTCTTGCAGCGAAGATCACCTCAAGCGCAAAAATGCTGCTGGGACCACGTTCCAGAAGCTCGCGCCCAGCTCGGGTGCCAGCTTCGACCCCTCCTTGAGTTCGAGGCGAAAGACACATCGGGAGCGACAGGCGATGGCAAGAGGTGTGGAGAGCAAAGGATGCCACTCAGGGCTCCGTCTAGGGCCACATCCGGCGGCGCAGCAGCGCAACACGAGGGTGGCGATCGCCCGAGAACTCCCGCAGCACCAGGCTCGTGGTACGCTTGCGCTGTTATGACCAGCAGGCTGCCGTCAGACGGCAGCAGGGCTGTGATCGGCACCAAAGCAGGCAAGACCCTGACTTCATTCGGCCGCCTGTCGCAGGCTGCTCTCAGCGAGCACACCGCCAGCCCGTAGCCGAACAGGTGTTTTTCCAGACCGATCCAGCTAGAGCAGGGCCAGGCTGAGCGGGCCACTCACCGGCAGCTCTGAGCAGCAATGCCCACCACGATCAAGGCCGATCCAGGGTGATCGGAGATACGAGAGGCTGGTAGCTGGCCGAGGTAGCTGGCCCGTCCAAGCAACTGGCCAGGTCCCCACCAGCCAGAAGACCAGTCCGAACAAGAGCAGCAGCAATGATCAGCGGACCAGGTGGCAGGGTGATCAAGCCATCACCTCCCGCAGCAGGTGGCGAGCAGCTCACCCCGGCATTGCGACGCATGAGCACGATACCCGACCCGCCAGCATTCCAGCGTCGCGGAACACGAGAACACCAGCAGCAGGTATCCCATCTTGTGAGATGCTCCGGAAGCAGCCAAGTCGAGCCAGAGTCGGTGTACCGCAAGGTCATTCAACACGGCAGCATGCACGCCACACCACGCTGACACCAGGAACACCAATTCACGAATTCCTCTCTCGAGCCGTGAAACCTGTACGAGCATCCGGGAAGCCTGCCCAGGGCGATTGTCAGGGGGTAGCGTGATCAGAACAACCTCACGAAACACCACCAACGAGGAGCGGAGCCGGAGCCCGGCACGATCGCCAGGCACGTTCACGCCATGTTCGGCTGAGCATCTGTAATCGCCTCCCATTATGCTCCGGCGGCCATGAATCACTTCCAGACAGCCCAGCACTAGCCCCGGTGCTACGCGATGCCTGGGAAGTCGGGGCAGGCCACGCCAGCAGCAGCCCTACCGAACAGGTTGAAACTGGCTTGTGCAGATGGAGCAAAACCAAATTCCCAGCCTGAAACCGCATTGGTCAGCAGCAGACACCAGAGCGTCATCGCTCGCATCGTCGGGCCTCATCCAAGCGTCACATTGTCGTCCCAGCTCTCCAGAGTTCCATTACGAGGCTGTTTTATCGACCATTATCAAATTAAAGCCGTCCCCACCACAGCCAGCCGCCAGAAGCGTGTCGAGCCGCTCGAGAGTTGGCCATCATTCAGCAGTGGTCGCACGGTCGCAGGAGTTCGTAGCCAGCAGCCAGCCAGCGGCCAAAGGAAATGCGAGGCTTCAAAGCTGGCGCCCTGGCGCCACAACAGAAACCCCTCCAAGGCTCGGTCAGCCGGTCCGACCCCACCGCCAAGCAGAGCAAGCTCACAGCAGCACTCCGCCTGAGCCGCCACTCGGGGCGCTTTCGAGCCTTGATCACTGGATCACTTGAATCCACTGACCCTTGTCACGTTGCCAGCAGGTGGGCACCCCGAGCCTGGCGTAGACCGCCGCCGTGCCCCCAGCTGGTGACCAGCAGGCCACTGGGCCTTGGCAATTGTTTGAGCAGACTTTCCTTGCGAGGGAACCCACAGCAGGGGACAGGCCGGCCGATCTCGATAGCGCGCCAGTTGCAGGGAACCAGACTGCAATGCGCAAAGGGTTCTGGGTCCAGATCTCAAGCCGCGGCTTGAAATGGCAGACTCAACAAAAGAGGTGGCCTTGGCCAGACCATGGCTGAGGGCGTTAGAAGCCGGCACACCGTCACAGCAACCGCCAGCCCTAATTCTGGAGAGTGCCTCCAGCACATCTCGTTGGCATCGTTTCGATCAGGGCTAAGGCCAAACCCCGAAGCAGGCACTGGCCAGTCCGATCCCCAGCACCAGGGGGCGAGTGGGCTCGCAGGTCGTGGCCCGCCACGAGCGGCAGCGCCGCGGTCACACACCACCGGAGAGCATGGCAGGAGACCTCCGCTTGGACGACTCGGCATGGTGCGCGGCAGACCACAGACCCGACACAAACCAGCCGCCTTGATCAAGCAGCCCACAGGCATCAGGCCATCAAGCAGTGCTGAGGCACCGGCCAGATCGATCAGCGGAAGGGCCGCCTTGCTGCGGTCTTTACACCGCGCGATTCCGATCAGGAAACAGCAGCATCGCGGTGTTGACCCACAGCATATAACGCAGCCGATCCAGAGGCTCCTTGAGCGGCTCTGCGGGCCGACGTCAGACGAAGAGCACAGAGCCCAACCACTCGAGGCCACGTAAAGGCTGATCAGGTCTTGGCAGAATGCGGACGAGTTTCACGCGCCATGGAGCACGAGGCAGCACCAGCACGAAGTGCCTGCCCGGGGGCGCTTCTCCTCCAGCAACACCGCGATGCTGCCTGTTCCTGATCGAACCGCGCACGGTGTTACCGCAGCGCGGCTCTTCGGTCTCCTGATCGATCTGCCGGTGCCTCAAGGCACTGCAGATGGCCTGATCCCTGGTGGGGCTGCTGACCAAGCCAGGCTGTTTGTGTTCAGGTACTGTGGCTGCGCGCACCCATGCCGATTCGCCAGCGAGTCTCCGCCATCTTCTCCGAGGTGTGTTGTTAGGACCGCCGGCGCCTGCCGCTCGTGCGGCGCCACGACCCTCGGTCGAGGCCACTCGCCCCCTAGGTGCTGGGGATCGACGGGCCATGTGCTGCTTCGGGGTTGGCCTTGGCCCGATCAAACCGATGCCAAACGGATGTTGGCCTGGATCAGGCACGTCTCTCCCAAGATGGGCCTGCGGATGTGGTGGCCGCTTGTGCCGGTCTTCTAGCCACTCACCATGGTCTGGCCAAAGGCCAGCCTCTTTTTGTTGAGTCGCATTCCCCAAGCCGGCGGCTTTGAGATCGTGGCCCAGAACCTTTGCCGCTGCAGGCTCTGGTTCCCCTGCAACTGGCGACGCTATTCGATCGCCGGCTGTCCCCTGCGGTGGGAGTTCCTCCAGGAAAGTCTGCTCAAACAATTGCCCAGGGCCAGGCCTGCTGGTCACCAGGCTGGCGTGGCACGGCGGCGTCTACGCCAGGCTCTGGGGTGCCCTGCATAGGCCCAAACGGATCAGGGTTCCAGTGATTCAACGAATCCAGTGATCAAGCTCCGAAAGCGCCCGGTTGACGGGCCCGGCGGAGTGCTGTGCTTGAGCCTTGCTCTGCTTTCTGGCGTGGCTCAGACGGCTGGACGAGCTGAGGGCTGGTTGGTTGGTGGCGCCAGGGGGCCGCCAGCTTGAAGCCCTCGCCATCTTGGCGCTGGCTGGCTGCTTGCCCACTCCATGCAGACGTGCGACCACTGCTGAAAAGCAGGGGGGGGGCCCCCACAACACAATTTTTCTTCGAGCGCTCGACGACCTATCTGGGCGGCATGGCTGTTGTGGCGGCTTTATGTTGATAATGGTCCCGATGAAAACAGCCTCGAATGGAACCTCTGGCGAGCTGGACTACCCAATTGGACGCTTGAGAGAGGCCCGACGATCGCGATGCGATGAAGCTCTGGTGTTCTGGCTGCTGACTCGTTTCCGCTGAAGGCATTCTGGTGTGCTTCCATTCCTTTCACACAAAAGCCAGTTCCCATACTGTTCGTAGCTGTACTGTCTGGCGTGGCCCTGCCCCGCCCGGTGCTCATCGCTACGTAGCACCGGCGGCTTAGTGCTGGCCTGGTCTGAAAGTGATCGATGTCCTGCCCGAAGCTATGGGGACGCGATTTCAGTATGCTCAGCCGCACATGCCGGAACGGCTGGCATCTGCCGGCTCGCTCCCGCTTCCTCGTTGGTGTGTTCTAGAGCGTGTTTCTGATCACGCTTACTTCCCCTGACAATCAGCCCGGCAAGGCTTCCCGATGTGCTACCCAGACTCACCGCTCGAGAGAAGGAATCCTGATTGTTCTGGTGTCAGCGAATGGTGCTGGCGTTGCTGCTGCCGGTGTTGTATGACCTCCCTACACCGGACCCTCTGGCATCGACTGGCCGTTTCGCGAGCATCTCCCAAGCTGGCGATCCTGCTGCTGGTATAGTTCTCGGTTCCCGCGAAGACTGTATAGCGTCCTGTCGCGTGAGCTGCTCAAGCTCGGCAAATGCCGGCGTGATGCTGCTCGCACCTGCTGCGGAGTGGAGGCATTATCCACCCTTTGCCCACCCTGGTCACGCGGCATCAGTGACTATGCTGCTCTTGTTCGACTGTTCTTCTGGCTGTGGGCCACCGGCCATGCTTGGACGGGCCACGCGCTACTCGCAAGCTCCACAGCATCCTCGATCCTCCGACCACCCTTGGATCGGCCTTGAGGCGTTGGTGGGCTTTGCATGACTCAAGCTGCCGGTGAGGGCCCCTGCTCAGCCTGCCCTGCTCAAGCCTGGATGGTCTGAAACACCCTAGTTCGGCTACGTGATGGCGTGTGCTCGTGAGCAGCTCGCGGACAGGCCGGCGCCGGAATGATCACGCGGTTGGCCTGCTGTGCCTATCACAGCCCTGCTGCCCCTGACGCAATCCTGCTGGTCAAACAGCGCCAACCGCTACCAGATCCCTGGTCTGCGGGCGTCTCGGGCGATCGCCACCCCCTTCGTATGCCCTGCGGGCGCCGCCGAGTGTGGCCCTGACCGAAGCCCTGTTGGGCACTTTGCTCTCCACCACCCTCTATCGCCATGCCCTTGCGCTCCATCGAATGGTCTTTGCCTCAAACCTCAAGGCAGGGCCAGCTGGCAACCGACGCGCGAGCTGCGGAACGGTGGCTGCCGCAGGCCTTTGCGCCTTGCGGTGATCCGAGCCTGCCAAAGACCCAAGCGGGCTTCCCCAACCAAAGAGAAGCCCATTGCGACCTAGCTGGCTACCTGTTCATGGTTGTTAGATCTCAGCGCTTGACAACTCTTCACATACGGCCTCGCCTCTGTCTGAGCAATTCAGTCTTCAGGCTCGCCGTCGAGCCCAGCTCTGGCAACGTCCGCTGTGCGGCTCTATTCGCCACAGGGGCAGGGTGGCGAACTGGATGCAATCCCTATACAGCTGATCAGCGCGGCCGCCCTCGCCTGGCGCCCTGTTCGTCGTGGTAGCAGTCGCACCCGGGCTAGATCGCCTAGGATCGCCCTGGCCTGGCACGTCGTGCCGAACACGTTGTCGGCATTCATTTTCGAACTTCACGCCTCACGACACCGTCGGTGAAGTGATCGTGTCACCCTCGCCTCGATCGAGCATGTGAAAGTCGTCGCTCTCATGGAGGAAAGGACGCCAGCCCACACGGATCGTGGGGTCAAGGGTAATGATCCCTCCGATCGTGCTCTGCCAGCTCGGATAACCGGTAGACGCCCTGAGTGGGCGTACCATTTTGCGAACTAGGCCCTGCGCGTCACCTTTCCGGGGCGGCGCGCTTGCCGCCGCGTCCCGGTGCACCGCGATCGCCTGTTGTGATCAGTGGCTCCGCCGCCGCGACCGAGCCTCTACAGCCGTTACCGCCGACATCTGGAAAAGTGCGCGGTTAATTGTTGTGCAGTGCTCTCGTCTATTCAGCCCTGATCGCCTGGGCTACCTTTCCGGGCCATTCGGCAGCCTTCGTCAGGGCTGGATCCCTGGCTGACACGTGCTGTGGCCCCTCAAAAGTGACCCGGGCTCCCTGGCATCTGCAACTGTTCGTTCTCATAACAGGAGTTTGCCATGATCAGAGAATCCTTGGCAGGACTCAGTCCGCTTACCGGCCAGTAGCCAGGCGCTGCCAGCACGGGCAGCCAGATCAGGCCAATCGCCAACTCGAAGAACGGGGTGCCCCACTGCATCAGCGGCTCCACACAGCAGAGAAGCTGGAAAATCACACGATCGCCAGGTGAAGCAGAAGCATCGCAGTTCCAGATCTCACTAACGAGCTAACGAACCAGAGCCATAACCCTCTGGCATCACAGCAAAAAAAAAAAAACAAAACCCCGCCCCGACAGAACCCCAATGACATCGCCCCCAGCAGCAACACGTGTCTGGCCAAGCCAGCCATCGACTGGCCATGGCATGCGGGCGAGCAGGGGACTCGGGAAAACGCCGCGCCCCTCGCTGCGTGCGCCAGGGGCGCCCTGAGCGGTTGGCGCTAGGTGGTCGCCAACGGACCGCTGCAGGCCAGCAGCTCAGGCCGGGGATCACTGCATGGAATGCGCAGGCCCGGCTCGCGTCCATGGCGGCCTGGATTGGCTGCAGGGCCTGCACCACCACGCCGCGGGCCGGCAGCACCCAGGGTGATCTGAACCAGGCCAACATACGGGCCCCATCGCCCGCCACTGCGGGCAGCCACAGCCAGCTCCAGGGCCCAAGCGGTGGCCGGGGTCGGGGCGCGGCTGGATGCAGGAGTGCATCGCTTTGTCTGTGATTGGGCGCCCGGTGCGGAAGCGCCAAGAGCTGGCCGGCCAGCGTGGCGTGGCGACGGGGGGCCGCTGTAAAGCGGGCGGGCAGGGGTGTCGTGGGAGCGTCGTCCAAGATCCAAGCAAGCCAGCGCCGCGGCAAGCTTCGCCGGCCATGAGAAGCCTTGGGCGCAGTCTCTGGGCTGGACTGCAGGGGCATCGGCAAACGCACGGGTGAAGCGCGGGTCAGAGCGAGATTGACAGCGCGGGAAAAGCTGGGGGTTATCGAGCAGGTCCGGGCGGCGGCACGCAACGCTGAAGCGGCCAATGGCCTGGAAGATCAGCAACGAGGCCACTGCTCAGGCCTACGCCCGCAACCAGCGCGCTGAACCCTCTCACTTGATCGTGATGTGTTCAGCACCAACCAACCCCCCGGGAGCCAGCCCGCTGGCGCACCACGGCAATCAGGCAAGGCATCCGAGGCCCGTCCCTCACCACAATCGAGCGCCAAACCACGTTCGATCAGACGGACCACCGAATCCATGGATGGCCAGCATTGAGGAGGGATGGAGGGATTGCTCACCACATGATCAAGGCACCGCAAAAAGGCGCCGCACCTGGCCCACCACATCCCAGCTGCAGGTCGACCCAGATCAGCACCTGCCGCCAAAATTGGCTCGGCCGAAGGACGGGCGGCAGAACTGCAATCACAGCCACACCAGCGCTGGTGGCAACGCCCTGGCCAAGCCACCGCCAGACATCCGGAGCCGCGTGCCAGTCGGCCCAGCGCAGCAGGGCTGGGGGAAATCGGGCCGCCTGCTGCTGCCATCAGCTCCAGGGCCAGATCCAAAGCTGCTCGGTTTCCTGGCGCCAGGGATCAGAAGCACGCGGGGCCACCTGCAGCTCGAAGATCACGCCAGGGGCAGAGCCCGACATATATTGAAGGGGGAGCTGTGCTCGCGCAAATGTGTCGCCAGACGCCGGCCCAACTGCTCACAGCTGCACTTAGCAAAACAAACAGGCACGCTCTGCGATCCAAACCAAGATGCGACGCTCCGGCCCTCTTAACCCGGCGGCCAGATCCAGCACCCAATCGAACGACGCGCCTAGCCCCCCTCGGCCAAGCATGTTGAGGCGCCAGCGCCAGCAACTCGGAACGGTTGAGGTATTTCAACCCACCTGAAGTGCCTACGCCAGGACGCTTGGCAGGAGCTGGTATCAGCCTAGAAGAAACCTGATTCCCCCGCATGGCTCCGCACAGAGAGTCCGGTTTCTGCCCTGAGCCTGACGCCAGCCAATTCCAGCCAGCAAACCGAGAGGCGATGATCCTGACGGCAGCCCGAGGGCCCAGCGAGCTGCTCCAGCGAGGCTCCCCCACCGAGGGCAAAGCGAGCAGGGCCCGTAGAGCTGAGGGCTCTTGATGCGGCGGGATGCCCCCTGGGCGGGGCCCAGAGTGAGAGCGCACCCCCCGCTGCCTTTCCAGGCAGCCCGCAATGGGGCCCTGGCCCAGCTGGGCGATTCAGATCAAAGCGGCAGCAGAGCAACGGCGTCGCCTCCCCGCCAAAACAGCAAACCGAATTGCTACCGCGGCTGAGGCCTTGCCAGCATACGGCGGCGTGGACCAACCCAGAGGGCAGCCCCTGCTTCCCAGGAGCCCAAGCTTGGCGTAGTGGAGCGCACCGCCTTTGTCGGGGGCAACTCAAACAAACACAATTACGGCTGGAGAGCGCCCCCCGACAGACGGTGCCGCGGCGTAAATGCCGCGCGCTACGCTTTGCCCCCGCAGGGCAGCTCGGCGAATCAGCAGCCCGTGGTGGACACGCCGGTGTCCTGGAGGCTGCCGTAGTGCGGATCAAACCGACTCCAGGGGTCGTGCCCAGCACCCGCAAACAGGGCGCCGCCGGCCTCGGGCAAGCCGCGGTGGACGGGACCGGCATCATTGCCCTTCGGCCAGACCACTCACCACGCGGCCAGCCCGCCTTGGCCAGGGCCGCCCCAGCTCCCCGCGGCCACTCGGAGAAGGGCCATTGCAGGAGGCGGCCGCTTCCCACACGCAATGCAGCGCTGCCGCAAGAGCCGTCGCAAAGCGTGCCCGTGGGGGGACCATCCCAGTAGAGGGCCCAGGGGGTGGGACGGATTCCAAAAAAAAAAAAAAAACGGGGCCAGGCCCGGGGGAAGGAGAATTTTATCCTCCTCTTTTTTTTCTATGGTGTTG
>Ga0163217_1096729_pt1 | contig 12287 bp, 4 predicted proteins | sample SynspAceP_FD_185933 | JGI IMG/M metagenome (GOLD analysis project Ga0163217, IMG submission 185933) | Saline lake microbial communities from Ace Lake in Antarctica - Synechococcus sp. Ace-P (PacBio error correction) | ecosystem: Environmental > Aquatic > Non-marine Saline and Alkaline > Saline ... | reverse complement strand
CTAGAAGAAATTTTGAAAAAAGTAAGGACATACCCTAAACCTTCGACTATTCAATATTCCAAGGATAGATGATGAAAATATCTATTATTAAAGGTAGGTGATCTTTGGGGGATAATATTGCTTTTGGATACCGAAAAGACAATAAGATGCCCAAACACAAAAATTCCAATTGTTCAAATGGATTACGTTCTCCCTTTTTGGGAGGACGACCAGTCACAATTGAAATTGCGTTAATGAGGAACTTCAATAATAACAATACCGATTTTGATTTTTGGTATAGAGCAACAGGATGGTAGCTTTAACGCGACCCTAACTTCAGCAATGAACTTAATTATAAGGATAATGTAAATGCAGCCTATACACAATTAGGGTCTAAATTTAATAAATTCAGTATAACTGGGTTGTGCGTTTTAAGTAGAGGCTTCCGAATTGGCACTTAAGAACTATTAAACTCCAACGAAATAACAACAAGGACTACGGTTAATTGGTTTCATCAAGATTCTTGGGATATGAATTCACCGAAAAAGAACAAATTCCTTAAGCCTTACAGCAAAAGGCTTAGAAGAACCTCGAATCTAGGTTTATTCAATCCATTTCCTTCTAGGTCTAGTAACCACCAACCTTTTCAAGGAAACGTCAGATTTCGGACCCTACCTTTACGATGCCCTATGATTTGGGCTATTTTAAAAAGATGGGATAAATTCACTTTACCACATCTGGAACTTTAATAGATCCACCGGAGTTTCCAATGTTTCCAGGAGACAGGTGACTTATGTTACCATGAAAATCCGAAACGACCCACAAAATCCTATTGTAGTACCTAGTTACAAGTGCGCAGCCTATAAATTTGCCCACCGAAGATCGTTATGGCCTTGGAGTTTACCACTACTTATACCCAAAAAGAAAACTGGAGATTAACCTGGCAACGTAAATGCCTTTCCAAAGGATTTTTTAAAAGGTGATTACATCTATACAATAGTCAAGATGAAGAAATAGTTCAAAATTCTTTGATGCCTAATAAAACTTTTCATTGGTTTAACGCGCTTGTAGTGCAAAAATACCTTTGCAGGAAGATCGACTTTCAAACTAATTTCTTTATATGGGGCCATCCAAAGATGCCCCAAAATACCAATAAAGGGTATGTTAAGTTCCCATCTTGGCCTAACAGTAAGGATATCTTAAAAGGACAAGGGTTCTCTAACCTTGAACGTAAGCGATATTATTTATACCGAATGCGTAGGAAGCGATACAAAGAACAAGAAAATGTAGCTACCTATATGAATTTTCCAATTTAGGCCAAAGGCAAATAACCTTAAACTTTCAATATCGCTTTAATCAAACCTCAGAATCAAAAGGAAGAAATGGCGCGAGGGTCGCAATGGCGACCGAGGGGGAAGACATGGATTTGAAGGATTTAAAAACTAAAACCTCATTAAAACAATAAAGCCGGAAACCAATTGGTTCCTTTTTTTGTTTTTATATATTCGTAATCCTATTCGTTACGTTCGCCTTTTTTGCGGCGCGTTTCTCCTTAAAAAATCTCAAGTAGCGCCCCACCTATCCATATAAGGCATCCACAAATGTTAACAGAAAAATCATTAACCAAAAAACCGATTGGTCAAGATGTTAAAAAATGCTAAAAAACCTAGATATTGGTCAAAAATCGAACATGATTGGGATGTTTTTTTAATTCTGGTACAAAAGATATCAAAATCTAAGTTATTATTCAAGGGGTATTTAAAAAAATTTTGCTATTAATGCACAAACTTTCCGTTGTCTGCCCTCGCGGTTAGGTCAACTCCCCCAAGATTATCAAACTCTCTATTCACTAGAACAATAACCTTTGATGATTTATTTTAGGTTGTCCAAAATAAAATCCAGTGTGCGATTCTTATTTAAATTTTCTCTAAAGGCTATAATTGGTTGGGTCAAAATCAACGGCCAGGCCTAAAATCTTTTAAAACGGTTTATGGTAGGGCTTCGGCATTCCATAGTACTTCCCTGTCACAAAAGTATCCATAGATAATCCATTTTTATGGCGCTTATAAAGGTCTTTTTTAATCCACTAAAATACAAGCGCGGTCTTTAGTAAAAACCTCCCACCCCTATGGACACGCATAGTTATTGGTAAAGGCTTTATTTCTTATTCCCAAAACTTGTACTGCCCTGGAGCATATCAAAGTGTCAGAAAAACTATAACCTTTTATTAAGACTATCGGGGAAGAAGCCAAGACCCTATATTGCAGTCCTTTACTCTTTTTAAGGTAAGTTGCTCCCACTCATTACTCCACTGGAAAACGCCCAAACCCTCTTGAGTTTCCACATTCTTAGGAAATCCGTTGGAAAAAACTTTAAGAGGCTGCAAGCGCCGTTTTTGTAGGTTGTGACCAAAGGACCCCTATCCTCAGATGTATTGGCCAGAGTTTGGTAATTGCGTTCCGCGCCTAAAAATGCATTTTTTTAATTAAAAGTATTATTTTCGGTATTGTTGCTGACCATGTGCATCTGCCGCCAATACTGTTGGAGAGGGCGATATTTAAGGGGGAAATTAAATTGCTGTGGAAAACTCCCTCAAAAAATTAGGCCTTTTGCGTCTTCAGGGGTGTATGTTTTTTTCCAATCCCCTGTGTCGGGTTCGTCCCCTAACATGAAGTATGAAATCCTGGCATTTGAACATCTTTTTCAGTAGGAGAACCGGTAAAACACTTAAGAATTATAATAAAAACTTTTTAGCCTGACCAATGGTTTCTATACACTTGTATCATTTTGGCATAATAATAAATCACCTCTTGATAAATTTTCCGTATCTGTTCATCCCTTTATACGTTCCAGTCGCGTGAAAAAATCAGCCGATGTTAATTTATTAAGGATCAAATTGAAGCTTTTTTATATTTAATAAGGGCTCATTCGTATATATTTGGAACGTAAAGAAAACGATGCTTTTCCTTTTCAATATTCAGGGATTTAAATTAGGTAAGCAATTCAATTTTTTGACCAAACGGTCCAGGTTGGCATCTATTTCGGAATACATTGGAAACTGCTGATATAATGTTCCTGTAGGCCATTTTCTTTAATCATATTAAAACCGTATCTAACCCAATTACAAAAACCAGAAGATCTTTTGAAAAATTAACAATGGAACAATAAAATTATTTTATCCAGTTAGGTGAAAGTCTCCAAGAATTTAATATTACACCAGATTATTTGGACTTCTTTATAATGATCACCCCATTCCTTTGACTTTAGGTTCCCTAATTTTACCAAACAGGGACTTTGGCAACCATCATGGACACGGCCGCAATCCCCGGAACATTACTACCGTTCTGCACATGTCCAAAGGCCGTCTACTGCAAGATCAAGGCAAGTCCCGCTTCCGGAATCCCCGCTTGGGCAAAACAATGAACCAGCATACCATTCCCTGCACCAGCACGGCCGCAACTACCTTATAGAGGCTGGGTTGCCGTAACAATAATTCCCAATGGGCGCTTAAAGCTTAAGATCCATTCCAAATGCCTGAGCAATGAACACAGCAGCTAACTGCCTGATAAAGGCTTGGTGCCATCCATGATAATAGTTGCACCAATGGCCAGCTACAAAACGGGTTACCTCTTCTTCACCCCCAAATGTTCCTCAAAACTCGTTTCCATAGTAAAAACTGGAAGTGTTGCGGCGCTAGAGCTGTAGAAAAGCCAGTAATGCCGCAGGAGATATTCCGTTGAAAAAAAGATGGACTACGCTTCGTAAAGTCATACAAGGAAATATAAACACCGATCATTAAAATCAAACCTATTATTCACGCTGACGGCATACCCATCCCAAAGCTTTAAAGAATCTAAACTGGGAGATTCTACCACCAAGCTGCCAATAAAGCCGAAAAAAACCATGGGAGCAGCCAAACATGATCAATCTACAAACTTGAGTATCACCTCATTAAAACCATCAAAAAACTTCTTTACCGGGGCAGCTTGCTCCTCTGGATTAAAATAAGTCCTACCCCAAAGGAAAATTGCAAAAATAGATGACCTGCAACTATTTACCATTATCCCACGGCTGCAGCAAAAAATATTGCTGCAGGTACCAAATTTCCAAGGCTTGCCAAGTGGTCCGGATTCCTTTTGCCATTAGCCTGGGCCAATTTTGGAATTCGGCATCCTCCTTTTTGTAACTCTCCACCAATTCGGATTACGGGTTTTCTTCTGAAAATAGAGGCACCTGGCTTAATATATTTACCAAAGAAGGCCCAATGGAAACGGGGCAATAACAGTTAGTTATAATATATATTCCAATAGACGCCCTCCCATTTGGAAAGTTTGGAAATATCTTTTAGATCGGAAAAACCCCTTTGATCAAAGAAGCTAAAAATTAAAGGAACCGCGAGAGTTTTAAGGAATTTAATAAAAATATTCCCCAAAAGGGCTTTACCCAATCGGAATTATTTTGGCCCATTCCAACTGAAAAACCATGCAGCAAAAAAAGAAACTCCGCCTACCATTCCTAGAATTAATTTCCAATGCAATTTCCAACCTTCCTCATACAAAAACAATGATTAGAATGGTAAGATTACTATTTGCCAACAAAGCTCCAAAAAATAAAGGCTTATAATTTATGCCGTCCTATTCAGCAAGCTATAATCTGCCATAAACCAAAGCCGCCATTAGCCTCAACTATTGGCCACTGCCCTTGGGAACTACGCAGGATCATTGCCTGCCCTTTGCCTTGAGTTGTTACTTTGTTTCCCGCCTTGTCTATAGTTCATAGGCCTGAATAACAGTCGCTACTGGCTTAAAAGCAATGTTGAAATAAATATCCATTCCGTTGCTTATACCTCCTTGGAACACCTCCACTATGATTGCGCTTTTAGTTGGTGCCATCAGTGTTAAATTGCGTCATTATGGTCGCCCCTGTCATTTTCACCCCTTCAAATCCACTCCATACTCAAAGCCTTTTACGGCATTAATGGAAAGCATGGCCTTTCCATTCGGCATGAAGCTTGTCAAAAACAGGTTCCCCCCCAGGACCAACAGGGACAAAATTTTGGATTAACAACAGGTTAATAACTCCCCGCCAATAGTATCTCCTTCTTTTTTTAATTTTTTTATATTAGTCTTCCATTTTGGCTGCCGTCGCCAGTATCGGACATCGTACGGACTTTGGACTCTATAAGTGAAAACCAAGTCTTTGGAACTTTTTTTCTAATGCAGCTCCCCTACTTGGAAACATAGGCATTTATTTTCATGTCCCCTAAAAATTGTTTTGGCAATTGGCTCCTGCACTACCCTTACTGGCAGTTTCTCGGGCCGAACTTCTACCTCCCCGCGATGAACCTCCCGGAAACCATATTTTTGGTCGTTTACAACTAATCGCAGTCTGTGAGCGGCCTATAAGAGTCCTTTATATGGCCTAGGAATAATCGTTAGATTTTGATTGGTATGTGGAATGGCAAAACCAATAGGTGTCCCTGTTGTCTTCGCCTTCAAAAATTCCGGAATAAAACTTCAACGGTATCCGGTTCCTTTGCAGCTGGGTAACTATGGACCGATTGACCAGGTTTTACGTCTGTTCAAAATCCTCCTGAATAGCTTCCAAATTCGAATTCTATGCCCCTGGGAACAACATCCAAACGCCGCCAATAAGCAAACACCGTGCCGATTCACCAAAGGTGGATAATTTTAAAAAGGCTTCCAAAGTAATTCCTGCTCCATAATCGTAGTAAAGGTTGTGGTTTGAAATTGGTTTATTAAGGTCTTTTCCACTTAAATGATCCAAAGGTAAAATCTTAAAAACAGAAGATACCGAAAATTGAAACCCTTGTTTATTGCAAAAATAAATAGCTATTTAATAGAACTCCTCCCCAAAAAGTGGGTTCGTTCTACTATCTTTATTTCAATAAGGGCGCAGCTTTTGAAATACGGCCTAACGAATAAAAAACAAAATTGCGTCCAACTTAATATAAAAAACTTAACTATTTACTTATTATAATTTGATTTTACATCACTTTATAATTTAAAATCAAAGCTTTAATTTATAAAATCATAAACAGTGAAAAGCGGACAGAAATTGAATAGAGTTAATTTCCATGTACATCGTTAGGAACCTTGGTTGCCATGCAGAATGAAAACTACTTGCCTATTTTAAATCAGCATTTGATCCAAAAAAAAGCTCGTTTTTAAATGGGATATTCATGGGACATTTGGCAATTAGGAAGAAGTAATTTCCCAGCTACCCCACCTAAAGGTGCTTAGAAAAATAATTTGGCGCTATGGCCTACCAACGGCTACGTGAAGTGTTTACATTATGGAATCATGATGTGAAAGGCTCCGAAAAAATTTAGTGGCTCCACTATAGGATATTCACTTTGTAGATAAATTAAACCCTCTGGAGATTGGTACTGGGCAATACGGCATGGTTCTTTCATGGTTGAGTTTTTGATATTTCCATTCATTAATGCCAAATGGGCCGCAAAACATTGGGCGACGATGTTATTTCATCTACTGATTTTCCCTCACCGCTGCCATTCCAATTGGACATTGGGTAAAATTTAGGCCGGGAAAAAAAATATTCCTTATCAAAAAAAATATAGCGAAATGTAAAGGGCGCCTGTCAGGTTTATTGAATATTTTGAAAGAACAGCGTCAAGGAACTGCGCCATCGATAAGGGCTACGACTAATGTGGTCTGTGGCACATCCCCATTCAACCCAAAAAAAGCAGGTATATGAAAAATGAACAGGGGGGCAATGTACCTATTTAAATCCCCGGGGATTGGATAGAAAATCTTACTGCCGTTGGAATAACCTTTAACGTTTGGAAAGGTATATAGGTACAGCTCGGATAAGCTTCGCCTTTTCTTTGCAGATGAAAAATTAAGGGCATGGATATCATTGAATTATTTGGCTGCTACATCCATTAACATAAGGACCACCAAAAAACAAAACTTAGGAAGTACCGCTTGCTACTAGGCTTAATTATTGATAACTTTTTCCTTAAGCTCGGCAGCTTACAAATAAGGATACGAAAAAGCCCTGCTCCAATATTACATACCAAATATCGGACTGGCTAAAATTCTTGATTGTTACAGTGAAAAGCGAAAGCACATACCCTAATCAGAACCCTTCTTAAGCAATAAGTGCTTCCTTTAAAAATAGAATGGTGCAGGGCCTTTCTTTGGTGCCATCATAATTTGATGCTGGCAACTAGTGCCATTAGCAGCAATGCATAACGTCGTCGGCTGCCTTTCTTACCGCTGGAAACAACTTTAATTCATTCCTACCTGCCATAACTCACCTCATAATGTTCCCTTTTCTAAACCAAGGACCCTGCCATTCCGCACATCCAACTAATGATAGAAACACTGCTAATTTTTCTGAAGGTTTTCAATATATCAAAGGTTACCTTTTTGGTTTTGATATCGATTTTTGATGGCAATTGCGTATGGGATCTTAACCGTCTTGGTTTCCTTGGTAAATGGTCAGCGGTCAAAACTCCGGACTGTATTTTTCCTTGGCCAAAAATTCTTCTATAAAAATGAATTGGACCCAATCCCTCGATCTTCTTGCTGGTCGAACCCAAAGCGCTTTATAGTTCATCTCTAAATGTTAGTATGGGCAGAGGCTTCCAGACCTAAGATGAAGTCCCTTATCCGTTATTTTCAGAAAGCTTTTCCAGATTCTTAATTAGCCAATTTTTTTAGCCTTGTTTTTAAAAATCCTTTTGAAGATTAGGTACCCGTCCACTCTCGGCATTGGGAGAAAGTTCCACTTTCATAACCCAATCGAGTCAAACACTTCAATGGCATCCTTTCCCCATTTCAACATCCAAATAGTTTGGTGAATTCATTATGTATAATAACTACTTTGGACTTTAGTGGGTTGGATTATACCCTTGGCCTTCAAGAAGCTCTTTGTCAAAGTCTTACGCTGTAACACTTTTAGGTAAAACTTCTTTGATCTTGCAAATCCCGACCGACTTTTTAAGCAATCCTCCCAATATTTTTGGAATCGTACACGGCATCTATTTACTTGCCATTTTACTTCCCGAATTATTAAGGCTTTGGTATTATAGGCAAAATAGGCTTCGCCTTCTTACGCGGATAGCCGTTTCTCTTCTTGGTACTGATACAGGAAATTTGCTTTTAAAGTGGGCTACAATCCACGTTACTCAAGACCATTCACTGGACGCAGGCCTTACAACTTAAACACAGATCAAATACTTCCTTTAGCTCTTATTATCGAACTTATTCGTCTTTTTCCGAGGGAGTTAAAAATTCCCTTAGAAGCGTTGGGACACGACCACGTGTTCGTATCTTTTTCATTTCTTGTAGCTGGTAACTTGGACACATGGCGCCCGATACCAAATGGTTTTTCTACAATCCCCGTCTCCCGTTACATTCTTTCTGCCGCCTTTAAAATCCCTTCCCCACTATCGGAAAAATACCATAAAGTGGCTATCTCGGTTCCTTTCTGTCAATTTTCATAACGTAGGGATTCGTCCATAGGATAGGCATCCACAATTTTCCCTGGATGAAAATATTTATGGATCAAAATAACTTTTTATGCGCTTTAGTAGCTCATAGTCTTCTCTCCTATCATTAAAAGGAATAAAATTTCTGCCCTTACTTATTCCATTCCGCCATGTTCCCCACTAAAAGATCCCTGATATATTTTTTGGGTGAGGAGTTTTGCCACGTCTCGTCAGTTGATGGATTCTGAAACAACCGCACATCCGTAGATCTTCTTCAGGTTTAAATAGTCTTAAATCGTACACTCTCCTGGCTTTCCAGCTATGGTGGCAATAAATAGACTGCATCTTGCTCCTATAATCCTTCATAATCCCGGAGGACCGCCATAATAAAAATCTCCTTTCAGATCCCTCCAGGCCACCGCGGTATTCCTCTATACAAGCAACTGCTTTTCGGTCTCCAACAATATTCCCCAGATAGTTCCCAATCCTGCCTTCTCAGCTCAATAGCTCTTATTGACAATCAGTGGCATGTTTTAAAATGGACTGGCATAGCTGTTGAATCCAGACATTTTAACGGTCTCCAATAAAGCGTTCAATTTGCGAACTTAAATCTCGATCTTCGGTATCGGACTTAACTTCCAACATCAATAAGGCGCAGGATCCCCTTCCACAAAATATCTATTCTCCAAACTGTGTTACGGTTATTTTTGGTGCAATCCAAAATCACCTGTATCGCATTCCATTTCACAGTCGTAGACTATGGGTCATAACGGCGCCACACAATAAAACAATCTTTCCAGAGATTTGTAATGGTTCACCACGCATAGCTGGACAAGTTGGGAGCATTTTCTGTTAATTGAAGCACAATTTCCGTAGTAAATGCCAGGGGTACCCTCACTCCCGCTCAACAATTTACAAGGTTTATCCCCTCCTCTACTTCTCCGAAAATATTATTCTGCAGGCAATTTCATCCACGCATAGCCTGTAATTGCGTCGTGGACTTTGGGCTTGGGAAATTCCTTTACAATTTCCCGGCCTGTATCTCCTTATTACTTAACTCCTTATGAAATGTGTTGTAGAATCTGTACCTTCAAAACTATCCAAACGAACATCTTTCCACAGAAATTCGTTTCATGACAAAGTCCTGAATTCACCTTATTGCCATCGGATAAAAATGTCTTAGGGACCACCACATGATTCACGGGTGACACCGTGGGAGTTGTATCGAAAGTAGTGCCTGAGAAAATTATCTACCGACCATTACCCCGATCATACAACGTTGGAGGTAGAAGTGTTGGGGCCAAAAAAACAGCCATATGGTTCCAAATTAAAGGGTCAACTCGTCCCGGGATTTACACCTGGTCTGAAACGGTAACCTGCCTTTTTATCAAACATCAACAGATAGTATCTTGGTAAAGTTGTTGGAACATCCACTACGATCCATTCACCAAACACATTGTCCGGCACAAGAAGACGTTCCTGCCGTTGCTCGGTATAACCAATTTAGTTGCTCTCCGGCAAAAAGAATTAGTTCTTTTAATATCCTCCTCCGGTTTTGGGTATGGCTACTTGCATTGGCATTTTCCTATATACGGAAGCATCGGTAGCATAAAGGCGTGGTTCATATAATTTGTCTACGAACAAAAATCGCCCCCTTCAAATCTCCTTTTAATATATTTTAGCATATTTTTATCCAACTCGAAACAATTTTGGGCAACAAAAATTAAGTTTTATTGTTCAGATTAAGAATTGAATTTTTAATTTTTTAATTAATTAACTGTAGGAAAAACGCTTATGAAAATTTTAAAATTGTTTAACCTATTTATGATTTTGCTCCTGGTTCTCAGATGAGTGCTCAGGAAATCTCCGATCACGCCAGTTTGGGCTACGTTTGGGGGATAGTGGACGGCTTTGGTGCGAAATTTCCTATCAAAAATCCTTGGATCGCATAAACAGGTTTGGAAGCCAAACCTTGGATGGGCGGGACAGCAGGTATTTTATGCCTTTAAATTACGGCTCTTTACCAAGGGTTAGCCCTTGGATGGGAACTTTAATGGTATTACGGTGGAGGTGTGGACTTGAAGTGTTTGATTTTGACCTCCAGGCCCAATAATCAAAATGACTTACTACCACCCCTGATGGCGGCTTATTTGTTTTGGCTGCCGAGATATGGTATAGAATATAAATTTTGAATATTCCTTTATTGCTTTCACTTGATTTAGACCAGAAATTGGAGTTGCAGGCTATAAAAATTTTTCGATAATTTTTGATTTTGATACGCCTTGGGGATACGCTATTCAGTTTTAACATTTAAACAGCCTAATTACTATTTATTAGGCCATGAATGTTCTTGAACATTTATGTGGCTTTTTTATTACCCATATCATAAGTACCATTTGCCGGCAATAAAAGGAAAATAACAATGAAAAAATAGTATTGTCCCTTGCGTGAATTGTAGGAGTATTGGCGTGTAACAGCAACCTGAGGGTTACGTTTTGAACGCGAACTTTAAACAGGTGATGTTGAAAATGGCACTCAAAATAGTGTGTGAGTGTGAGAAAGATCAATGAAAACCATCAGCCCTATGATATTGATGAACCACCACGGTTGAAAATGTAAGTTCACTGTTTAAGCGGTCCAGCGATTCACCAGAATTAATCTTATGTTTTTATTGATAAAATTCAAGGCTATACTTCCAGTTGTTGCCGAAAAAAAAGCGTGAAATTTGAACTTACCCGGCACAAAAAGACAGTTTAAAACTTTCGCAAAGGTGAGGGAACCGTTCAGAACGACATCGTTTTTAAATTCCTTAATGAATCCAGAACTTTTATCCGATTTCAAGCCATGTCTATCAAAAGGATATGCAAAATGCCAAAATGGGCGGCAAGAAGCTACAGTAAACTCCCTAAACGACGAGTTTAGCCGACTCAGGAAGAGTACAAAAAATTTTGAATTTGAATTCATCAAAACAATCCAAATGGTCTTATTTCCGCACTATTGGATCGAAAAAGACTTAATTCGAGAATTGTAGAACGAGCCGAAGAGGCCCCAAAAAAAGTTACGATGCCTAACTCCAGAAATAGGAAACCTTTGCCAGCCAAAGAGCATCTTAAAAAAGCTTGGAAGCTCACAGCCTCCCAAGGAAAGGGAAGAAAAAGGGAAGAGTACTTCTATAGGAGCTTACAGCTCCAGATTTCTCAGGACCACACCAGACGGAAAGAATTTTTCCCTAAAAGAAAGCATGGGAAAAAGTAACGATTAATCGATTTTTTGGGCTATGCATGGTGCAACCATTGGTAGGTTGAAATGCCTAAGTGGTAACAAACGTTTATAATAAATACCACTCCAAAGGCCTTAATATTATAAGGTGTTCTTTAGAACGTAAGGAAGAAGGATTGGAAAAAAGCCATTTGCTTGATGACAATAAACTTACATGAACCATTATTTCCAGTTTGGATTATTTCAATGATTGCCATAGCAACTATAATGTGGAGCTATTCCAGCTACCTTATTTCTAGATGAAAATGGGGTTATCATTGCCAAAAACTTAAAGAGGTCCAGAAGTGGGAATCAAAAAATATCAAGAACTTTTGAAGTAAAACAATACTTCATGAATATAATAAAGGCCGTAAGTTTTACGGGCCTTTATTATTTGGTCAAAAAATTTTACCTTTTATTACACTGCCACTTAGACCAGATTTCCATATTCTTGAACAACACCATCTCCAAAACTGCTTCAATGGGTATCCACATTAAGATATTCTGCGGAAACCCTAAACTAAATCTTACCCATTTTACCTAGAGATAAAAAGGAAGCACCAATGGGCAA
>Ga0163217_1116669_pt1 | contig 12288 bp, 14 predicted proteins | sample SynspAceP_FD_185933 | JGI IMG/M metagenome (GOLD analysis project Ga0163217, IMG submission 185933) | Saline lake microbial communities from Ace Lake in Antarctica - Synechococcus sp. Ace-P (PacBio error correction) | ecosystem: Environmental > Aquatic > Non-marine Saline and Alkaline > Saline ... | reverse complement strand
CAGCGGCAGCAGCATCAGGTGGAGATCAAAAGGACGCCGATACGGCCGAGGCTGGGCTTCACCGAAGCGCTTTGATTTGGCTTGCGCATGCAACACCATTGCGCCTGTCTGCTTTCAATCGACCAGACCGCGGGCAAACGCCGCAGTTTGTACGCAAGGACGACGACTACCGGTGCTTTCTCTAGGCTCCTATCTCCGCTCACCATTCAATGCTGACGATGGGCAGCGCATCGAGGCAACAAGCGGCTCTCCCGTTGTTTGTCTCGTTTCACGCCCGAGCTTGCCGCTGCGCAGCGGCCTGCTGGCATCCGGGCCGGCCTGCTGCTCGACCAGTTGGGCTGGGTTTGCGAACGGCGGCCTGCAGATCCATGCTCAGGTGGTGGTCTGCCGGGCCTTGACGCGGTGAGGCGTTGGCTGCGACGCCTTCGAGGGATTGGCCGGCTTTGCCGCTGAGCCCTGGCCGGCGGTGCTTCAGGCGGCAGGTGTTTGCGGGGTGGGGACTGACCCGTTTTCGCCTGCCCCGATCAGGTTCCTTGTGCGATTCGACGGGGCCTGCGCCCGTGCCGTTCAATTGAGCTGGCGGGGAAGCCTTTCCAGCAGGAGTGCCTGGGGCCGTGGGCCAGCACGTTTCGCCTGGCTCGCCGTATGAGTGGTTATCTGATGCGGCCTGGCCCCCTGCCGCCACGCTCCGCCTACGAAGACTGCCCAGCAGGAGAACGGTGTCGGACATCGCGGCTTCCGATGCCCTCGATCAGGCCCACCCGCGCCTCCGAGCGCCTAGGCGCTCCGCGGGGGTTCAGTGGGATGGTGGGGCATGTGGCTGGCGCCTCAGCCGGGTGGTGGAGCGGCTCAATTGCGCGTGGATGGCCTGGAGTGATTTCCTGCAGCTTACCAGCCCGTTGGGCCTAGGACCAGGGTGGTGACGGCCTGCTGACCGGCTCGGATTCTTTTGCTGGGCTGGCGGACAGGACCTGGCGATCAGATGCTTCTCCCTCGGTTGCTGCTTGCGCAAGGGGAGCGTCATTCCTTACGACTGAGCTCGAGCAGTTCGCTGCCAGTGCCGGTGCCGATTGACGTGGGCGCTGGGCAGATTGATTTCGTGGCGCTGTTGATCGGGCAGCGAAGGGCTTGTTCGCTTAGCTTGGCGGAACAAACCGTTTGGTTGGCGTGCGGCCATCGATCCTTGCATACGGCACTGGCAGGGATGGCATTGGTACCCGTTGCCGCCGCCCAAAAACAACACACCGGTTGGAGCAGGAGGCCGAGGCCAGGCCAGGATCCGCCTGCGCAGGAGGGCCTGTTTGGTCCCCAAGTCCACGGGTATCCCCTGGTCGGAGGTGGTTGGCGAAGCGCCCCTTGGGATCCTCCGATGTGCACGGCGCGACGAACTCAGCGCCGCCTGCAACCCCTGGCCCGCTCCCGCGCTGGCCTTGCGTCACGCCCCAATCAGGTTGCGGATTCAGAACTGAGACCCTGGGGCTCAGTGATGTGGAACCTGGCTGAGGGTCAACAAACCCAAAACTCAAGGCCGGTTTCGCCTCCAGTGGATTCAGGCGAAGTCCACCTCAGGGCCAGGATCTCGGCCTTGGTTACACCAACATCAACCTCAAGACAGCAAACAGCTTTCCAGGCTCAGCAACAGATACCGGCTTCCAGCAGCAGCAGCGTGGCAGCTTCTCCAAACCCCGGCAGCCACCACCGGATTGCGCTTCGGGCCGATGGACATCGGCATTAATGGGATTGATCAATCCGCGGTTCCCCAGATCGCCAGGCCAGTGACAATTCGAGCGGCCCGAACCAGTTACCTGATTGCCCTGAACGTGATCTCAGGCTGCAGGTGGGCCGCAGGTCTACTTTCGATCGCACTCTTCCGATGAGGAACGTGCGCATTGGCCAGGAATCGGTCCGAGCGCTTTGGTCAGCCTGCGCATGCAGGGCGCTTCAGGCGAGGTGGTCTCCACCAGCTGGAGGTGCTCCAGGCCGAACCAGCTCGCCGCGACCAGCAGCTGTTGACAACGGCAATGGCGATCAGTCGTGGCCGTCGGCACCCTGGCCTCCTTCCTTGTCTCCCAGACGTCAACCAACGGCAAGGAGCTGCCGGGTGCGGCTTCCTGGTTGCCCTCGCTGCAGGAAAGATCGTGGCTGCCTACGCCTTCGCGAAGAACTCGACAGAGCATTTCTCGAATATCTTCAATCTCAACAGCAGCGCCAATGTTTCAATCGGGGCTGTTTCAGCCCGTTCTTGAGGCATCGTTAATATTTTTTAGGTGGGATCGATTCAAGGACAGACCAAACGTGCCAGGCAGGACATCCATCGAACCGAGGGCATCTTCACCTATAACGTTGAACACGGCATCGGCCTCAATTGAGCTGGTCGCTTTTGATGGCGGGCGCGCCGCGCTGAGTATCGCCAGCAGAAGGCAGGCGGCTGAGAAGCGCTTCCGTTTGCAGTCGGCGGGACTTGATCGCCAGGAGGTGGAAACCAGTTTTGAGCTGCTCAAAAACAACCGTGAGCATTGCCACCACATCCCGGAAGTGATTTCCTCCCAGCGAGTGCGTGGGCTGGCCGCTGGCGTTTCAGGCGGTGTCACCACAGGGGAGGTGAAAGTGGACAGCAGCGCGATTCACCAACGCACGGAAGTTCAGTTTACGCCCCGCCCGGTCACCGACGTACCACAGGCGGCTGGCTGATTGCGGCGCCGCACCGGCCTCGACCAGCTCGCCACTCTGCAAGCACGAGTCATGCCGTCGGTTCAAAGCCCCAGGACTGACCCCACCACCCAGATCCCGATCGAACCTTTGCCCTTGCAATCGGCTTGCCAGGCGGTTCGTCCTGTGATTCGTTCACGCTTTGGCCTTGATAAGGTCACTGCGGCGTTCGCTCGGCCCGCATTGAATCCGCGGAAGCTTCCGGCCCGAGGCTTCTCGATACAGCACTTGAGGCTCGGACTGTTTCAGTTGCCTTGGTTTTCTGCCGTGGTGTTGCCGGTTTAGCTGGAATCGTCGTTCATGCTCAGCGAGCTGGCTTTCCGGGCCTTGCTGTGGTGGGTGGAGCTCTGGCCTTCGAGCAGTTCGTGGCCCCCTCAGGTCCTGTTCGGACAAATTCGATGCCATTCGTTTGCGGGCCGCCCCCCTACAATCTGGTTGGGAGCGGCCTAGTTTCTGCGGACTGGCATGCTGGTGGTGCGCTCACTTTCCGCCCGCCGGGCTTACTACGCCAGATTCCCAGGCGGTCGTGAATCGGCATTTGCTGCTCTGCGCGGCCTGTTCGCCTGCTACGCCTGCGTGGTCGATGGGGCCAGCACGGCCTACTTGGCCCTGGTTGATTGATCGCACACCGAAGCAGCAAACGCATCCAGGGACGTTCGGCCATCATGTCTTGGTGCATGCTCACTGTCGGGATTGTCACTGGGCCATTTCGATTCCCTCAGCCTGCGCAGACCTCGAATGGGAGTCAGCGATCCGGCGTGCTATTTGAAGCGGTGCTGTACCCTCCTGGTCGCTCGCCTGTTGGTGTTCGCGGATCACCCTTCTGGCCAACCTGGGGCGGTGGAGCCTCCAGGCGCTTGCCAAGCCGGCTTGAGCCGCAGCGCGAACGGGAAGGACGGCCGTCACCATGGCGGGCTGCGCCTGACATCAGCCGTCAGGTGGCGTCCTTCTTTTCTGTTTGATTCACCCTGTCAACCCTGGCGCTGTTCCTTCAAGATCCGGTGCTGGAAAGCTATGGAGCGGAGTGTTGGCATGCCGATTTGGCCGCACGCCTGGTTCTCAATTTGAGCTTGGAGGTTCGGCAGCCTCGTTGGCCTGCTGCTGGCTGGCTTGGTGGATGTCCCGGCTGGGGACCGCTGCCACGGCCGGTTGGGCTGCAGCTATCGGCCGGCTACGATTGCTGGCTGCTGTTTGCTGGCCGGGCTCACCGCCCGGTGACGGTTCTCAAGAACGGTGAGACGGTCTTCGGCCTGGCTCCGAGATCGGAACCACAGACGCTCTTGGTTGGCTCGATTCACCTTGCCGGAGGCCGCGGGACCTTCATTGGCGTTGGGATTGGCCCAGCCTTCTCGCGGGCAGGCAAATTTGCTGAGGGGCGGTTGCTGGATCTGGGCCGGTCGCTCAGGCGTCCCAGGGCCTTTCTGCCCTTCGCCCTGGTGCTCAGCTTGAGGCCCTGATGGCCATCGGGCGTTGCGGTTTGCTCTCAGGCTGAACCTGCTCGCTTTCAAGCAGGACACGGCCGCAGCCTTTCGGCAAGTTCTCTTCGCTCGGTCGGATGACGCGGTCTCCGCTGCTTCCCTGGGCCCGGAGGCTTGCCCATACCATTCCCTCATCGATCAGGTGGGCTGACGTCAACGCCTTGATTCGGGCATTGCACACGGAGCCAAGCCGATGGGCAGCTTGATCACGGCCTAGTGACCCGCTGGAGTGACGACACCTCGTTGTGCGGCCTGGGCCAGCTTTATCCCGGTGAAGGGTGTCAGTGAGGAGGCGACAGCGGCCTTCCAGCTCGGCGGCTTATTGGGTTGTCGATCCCTCGATGGCACAACACTTTGGGCGGAATCCCTTACTGGGCGCGATTTCCTGGGCCGCTTTTGAGGGGGCGTTCGGTGCTGGCGTCCGGAATGTAGCGCCTCCGGCAAACGGATTCTGCGATGCGGGCAGGGGGTTGGCGCACGGCAACGGCTGTTGCCGACCCTCAAGATGGACCGCTCGATCGGTTGCGCCTCGCTCTGCAGGCCGTTCCATCGGGCGTCCTGCAGAAAGCTGCCGAGCATCGCCGCTTTCCCCGCAAGATTCGCCTGCTGGGTTGTGGACCAGTCAATCTGGTCAGAGTGGCCATGGGGCAAGACGGTGGCAAGCTCTGGAGGCCACCCCGAGATCTGGGATCTGGCGGCCGCACTGGCTTGGTTGCTCTCCGAGTGGGCTGCCCTTTGGCGTTGGTTTGCAGAACGTCGGAAGCCCTTGAGCCATGGCGCCAACTCGCGGGAAGTGATTTTCTGTGGCTGGCGCGCGGCCAAGGGATCAGCACCCTGGATGTGTTCTGCCCTGGGCGAGGCGCTGCTGAGCCGCTGACCTGGTTGGTGGGTGCGGATTCCAGGCGATTTAGGTTGTCTCTGTGCTTACATTTTCGGATGCCGCAGGAGCCGCGAGGCGAGTTGCATAGAAGACCGACAGAGAAGAAGGCGCAAGCCAACGTGCTGTAGGTTTCAAATTCGGTTGAGAGACGCCGAGCGTGAGCCTGAGGTGGCGGGCGACGCACTGGACAAAAGAAAGTTTAGGAACCGACGTTTTGCTGTGCGTTGGGGTCTTGGTTGTTGAAGGCGTGATGTGAGCGAAGCGAAAGCGACGTGTGAAATTTACGGTTAGCAGGCTGGGTTTTAACGAGCGAGCAGCCAAGGTGTGAGGTTCCGTCAAAAAGAAACAAGCAGCTTGTTTTGTTGATGTTGCCAGTAGCGCTTTTTCACGGGTGTTGCAGGCGATGAAAAGTTCCAATAGAGAAGACTGCGACCGACTGAGTGATTTGGAAAGTCATTGATGCGCTGGTTGTGATTTGCTGCAAGGTTGATGACGGAAGTGGTTGATGCACTCTCAACCTTCTTGCGGAAGGACGGCCTGGTGAAGCGATTTATCGTAAGGTAAAGGCGATTTGTTCAGTGGCGGCACTGGTTGCGATTGGTGAGATTAGTTTAAGACGAAAGTATTTTAGTTGGTTGAAGCTGGTTTACAGACCGGTGACTACAACGAGAGTGTTGGATCCTGGGCTCGGATGGAACGCTGGCGGCGGCTTAACACATGAAGTCGAACGGGGCCTTCGGCTAGGGTGGCGGGAGGGTGCAGTAACGCGTGAGATCTGCCCTTCAGGAGGGGATACAGCTGGAAAGCGGACTGCTAATACCCATTATTGGCGAGAGGATGAACGATTTCGCACCTTGAGGATGAGTCGCGTCTATTAGCGTGTTGGTGAGGTATGCTCACCAAGATCGAATCAGCTAGCTGGTCTGAGAGCATGATATCACACTGGGACTGAGACACGGCCCGACTCTAACGGGGGCAGCAGTGGGGAATTTTCGCATGGGGCAGCCTGACGAAGCGAGCAACGCCGCGTGAGGGGACGAAGGCCTCTGGGCTGTAACCTCTTTTCTCAAGGAAGAAGACATGACGGTACTTGAGAATAGCCACGCGTAATGTTCCGTTCCAGCAGCGCGTACTTTCGGGATTGGCAAGCGTTATTCCGGAAATTATTAGGGCGTAAAGGCGTCGCAGGCGGCCAGAAGTTGTTGTTAAAAAGTGGAAGCTCAACTCCCTCCAGGCAATGGAAAACTTACTGGGTAGAGTGTGGTAGGGGGCAGAGGGAAATTCCCGGTGTAGCGGTGAAATGCGGTAAGATATCGTGAGAAGCACAAGTGGCGAAGGCGCTCTGCGATGGTCCATAACTGGACGCTCATGGACGAAAGCTAGGGCGAGCGAAAGGGATTAGTAACCCCTGTAGTCCTGCCGTAACGATGAACAACTAGTGTGTCTCGGAGAAATATATCCCTCTTCGGTGTCGTAGCCAACGCGTTAGTGTTCGCCTGAGGGAGTTACGCACCGCAAGTGTGGAACTCAAAGGAATTGACGGGGGCCGCAGCAGCGGTGGAGTTATGTGGTTTAGATTCGAATGCAACGCGAGACCTTACCAGGGCTGACATCTGCGAACCCCTGAGAGATCGGGGGTGCTTCGGGACGCAGTGACAGGTGAGTGCTGGCTGTACGGCAGTCGTTGTCGGTGAGAATGTTGGGTAAGTCCCGCAACGAGCGCAACCACGTCTTTAGTTGCCAAGCATTTAGTTGGGACTCTAGAGAGACCGCCGGTGATAAACCGGAGGAGGTGTGATGGACGCAAGTCACATGGCCCTTACGTCCTGGGCTACACAACGTACTACATGCTACGGACAAAGGGGCAGCAAACTCGCGGAGCTAGCAAAATCCATAAACGTGGCTCAGTCAGATCGTAGGCTTTGCAACTGCCTACGTGAAGCAGGAATCGATAGTATCGCGTCAGCATTACTGCGGTGAATACGTGTCCGGGGCCTTGTACACACCGCCCGCACAATGGAAGTTGGCCATGCCGAAGTCGTTACTCCACCGTTAGGGGGAGGACGCCGAAGGTGGGCGCTGATGACTGGGGTGAAGTCGTAACAAGGTAGCCGTACGGGAAGGTGGGTCTGGATCACCTCTAACGGGAGACAAAACGTGATGGGTTGATGTCTGACCCAAATTTTGGTGAGGCCAGTCCTGTATCTCGATGGATAATGGTACTCGATGACTTAGTTTGATATGAACATGGTGGTTGACAGCAATTGGTGATCATGATGTGATGTCAGTTTAAGTTTATTTCTGTTCTAACTTTGTCTGGTCACACCACAGGGTTGCCCCTGGGCCATTAGCCACGGTGGTTAGAGCGCACCCCTGATAAAGGGTGAGGTCCTGTTCAGTCCAGGATAGGCCATTCCGTGTTTGGGGAGTTTAGCTTCAAGTTGGTTAGAAGCGCCGGCTTTTGAAGCAGCGATTGTCCAGCAGGTGTCGGTCGCTAACTCCACTGACAAAACCTTGCTTTAGCGAAAGCAAACAGGAGAAAGCTTTGATGGTGAGGACTAGACTTTTTTTGCTGTGATGGATTTGCGTTCCTTTCATTTGATTAGATCAGGTTCATTCTATGGATTTATTTTTTTTGATGTAGTTTACTAGAGTTATTTTAACATTTTATCCATTGAAAGACGCTGACTCTTGCCTGTTGGCTGGAGGTGATGGAGTGGTGGTCAGCAGACCTTGACACTGCATAGGTTAAGTCTGAATATTAAGCCTTCTCATAGTGCTCATTTCCAGATCCATTTGATAGCTCCATTGGCTTTGATCGCTTGCTTTGAAGTGAGCGGCGAGCGGATGGCGTTGTGCTGAGGAGGAATTGAGAGATTCTAAAGTAGAGCGAGGGACTCTGATGGTTCTGGGTTGTTGCCGAAAAAGGGGTTTGATTTGGTTTTTACCTCGTGAAGGTCTTTTAATCTTTTAATCCTTGTGGTTGAGGTTGCAGAGCTGATGATGTAAACCAGGAGAATCTGCGTTATACAACGCAAGCATGCTGTGTGGGGAAACATGGTTCAAGCTACAAGGGCTCACGGTGGTACTTGGCAACACAGAGGCGATGAAGGAGTAGTTACCGTGCGATAGTCTCGGGGAGCTGGGAACCGGCTTTGATCCGGGAATTTTCCGAATAGGGGCAACCCTAGAGACGGCCCAGCGGAGTCCATTAGGGCTGGCTGGCGAGGCAACCAGACGACTGAACATCTTAGAGGCTGGAGGAAAGGAAAGTAAAAACGACTCCCTGAGTAGACGGGCGAGCGGATACGGGGACGAGCCTAAACCGATGGTTCGAACCATCGGGGTTGTGGAGACAGCAATGTGGGCACCAGGGGACGTTAGGGAAGCGTCTTTGAATGGCGCGCCAGAGGAGGGTGAAGCCCCGTACTCGAAAACGAAATGGGCCTAGCTGTGTATTCCGAGTAGCACGGAGCACGTGAAATATTCCGGTGTGAATCCGCGAGGACACCTCGTAGCTAAGTACTCTGTGGTTGCGATTAGGCACAGTTACTGCGAGGGAACGGTGAAAGAACCCCGGAGGGGAGTGAATAGAAACATGAAACCGTGCTTCAAAGCATAGGGAGTCCTACTCATAGGAATGACCGTGTGCTGTTTGAAGATGAGCCGGCGACTTATCAGCACTGGCAGGTGTAAACCGGAAGTGGTTGGAGCCATAGCGAAAAGCGAGTCTGAATAGGGCCGATCGTTCAGTGTTTATAGGACCCGGAAACCGGGTGATCTAACCATGGCCAGGATGAAGCGTTGGGTGATCCCAAGTGGGAGGTCCCGAACGATGGGTGTTGAAAAACCAGCGGATTGAGCTGTGGTTAGGGGTGAATGCCGATCGACCCGGAGCTAGTGGTTCTCCCGATTACTTGAGGCGTAGCGTTTAGTGCTATAGCAGGGGGGTAAGCCCACCGTTCGTGAGGGTGCCGAGGAGCCAGGTACAATGATACGAACTCTGAATACCTGTGTGAACTAGGCGTCAGACTGTGGGGGATAAGCTCCATGTCGAAAGAGGAAAACGCCCAGACCGCCAGCTAAGGTCCCTATTCAATGACTGACGTGTAAGGAGGTTGGGATTGCCCAGAAACAGGGAGGTTTGCCAGAAGCAGCCATCTCAAGAGTGGTAATAGCTCATTGGATCAGAGCGATCCTGCGCCGAAATGACGGGGCTAAGTTGTCGAAGTGCGGATTTATAATTGTTTCTTAGGACATTCCAAATGGTGGGGAGCGTATCATGTTGGGGGTGAAGCGTTAGCGTTAGCGGGCGTGGAGCATGGAAGTGAGATGTCGGCTTGAGTTAAGCGAAACATGGGTAGGGAATCCATGCCCGAAACCCTGAAGGGTTTCCTCCGGCAGGGCTTCGTTCGCGGGAGGTTAGTCAGACTAAGGCGGGGCGAAAGGGGCTAGGCGATGGGACAACAGGTCAAACAATTCCTGTACCTGTCATGTTTTGGGCAGGGGACGGAGAGGATAGCCGCGATGTTGGATTACTGGTTCAAGCGTTCGAGGCGTGAGGAGCGGAAGAAAACGCTCTGAGCTGAGCGTTGAGTACGAGTGCTACGGCAGCGAAGTGGGTGATGTCAAGCTTCAAGAAAGCCCTTACCGGTTAAGGCATGATGGCCTGTACCGAACCGACACAGGTGGGTGGTAGGAATAACCGAGGGAGCGAGTAACCTCTATTAAGGAACGTCGGCAAAATGCCCGTAAACTTCGGGAGAAGGGGTGCCACCGCAGGTGTCGGCGAGTGTGAGAGGCCCAGGCGGACTGTTTACCAAAAACAACAGGGTCGCCGCTAAAGTCGCAAGACGCATGTATGGGGGCTGACGACCTTGCCAGTGCGGAGGTTTAGGGAGGCTGGTAGCGGAAAGGGGAAGCTAGGACTGAAGCCCGGTGACCGGCAGGCCGTACAATTATAACGGTCTTAAGGTAGCGAAATTTCCTTGTTTCGGGGTTAAGTTAGATCGCACGAAAGGCGTAACGGATCTGGGCGCTGTCTCGGAGAGAGGCTCGCGCGAATAGAATTGTTGTGAAGAGCGGACTACGTGCACCCGGAACAGAAAGAACCCTATGAAAGCTTTACTGTAGTTGGTATTGTTGCCGGGGGCTCTGAATGCGCAGGATAGGTGGGAGGTTTGACTCATGGTTGGGGTCATGGGAGCCACGGTTGAGATAACTCTTTCAGAGCTAGGGTTCTACAGCCACCGTTATCGGGGCTGGACAGTATAGAGTAGGCATTTTGACTTGGGGCGGTGCCTCTAAAAGGGTAAACGGAGGCGCGCAAAGGTATTGATCAGGCTGGTTGGAAATCAGCCGACGAGTGTAAAAGCAGGAAGCAAGCTTGGATTGGCACCAACAAGTCGACAAGGGACGGAAGGTCGGCTTTAGTGATCCGAGGTTTTGGAGTGGAGGCCGCGCTCAACGGATAAAGTTACTTAGGGATACACAGGCTGATCTCCCCCAAAGTTCACATCGACGGGGAGGTTTGGCCCTGATGTCGGTATCGCAACCTGGGGCTGAAGTCAGGGTCCAAGGGTTGGGCTGTTCGGGGCCCATTAAAGCGGTAACGCGAGCTGGGTTCAGGAAAAACGTCGGTGAGAAGTTCGGTCCATATCCGCGTGCATTGCGTAAGAACATGAGAGGAGTTTCTCCCTGTACGAGAGGACGGAGGAACGCCTCTCGTGTACCAGTTATAGTGCAACGGTAAACAGCTGAGAGCCTGTGCGGAGAGGATAACGCTGAAAAGCGCATCTAAAGTGGGCAGCCACCTCAAGAGAGTGTCTATGGTTAGCCAGTAAGGTCAGGGACAAGACACCGTTGATAGGACTCTACGTGGAAGCGCAGCAATTGCGTGAAGGCGGAGGGTACTAATAGACCGAGGCTTGACCACACTTGCTCTTTGCTGCAAGATAGCATTGAGCTGTTTGATATTCAGATAAGGATTCTGACAACGGCCTGAAAGGCGTGTGTTGATGGGATATCTACTTACCTAGCAGTTCTCAGGGTTTCACTATGAGGGGCAAAGAGATTATTTCCTGGTGTTCATTGCACTGGTGGCCCACTCCGATCCATCTCGAATCGGTTGTGGAAAACGCAAGTAGCGGCGACGATGAGTTGGAGGAACGACTTCCTGCAAAAATAGCTCATGCCAGGATTAAAACTCTTGTCCATCCATGTTTTTTGGTGAGCGCGCTAGATCTAGCGGCTAGGACCAAGACAAAGGCACCGCAAGGTGGACTTTTTTATGATGGATTTTTGAAAAATCAGTCTTTTCAACCTTCAGTCACTTCAACTCAGCCTGTGAGTTGAATGTTCGGTCCAGGGCTGTTGAATCAGGTTGTGGCTTTGCGCGGGTGCTGTTTGGGAATTGCCAGCTCTGCGGCTAAGCGTGTCGGCCAGGGCCGCTGGCCTGGGCGGCATGCGAGTCGGGCAAAAGGGAGCGCTCCGAACAGGATTTTGGCGGCAGATACGAGCGAGATGAGTTGCGATTTGTAGAATAGCTGGCTGGGATTCTGTTTGGAGGCCGTGCGGGTGTCAAACAGGCGCTGGAACAGTTGGGCACAGCAAATCACGGCGTTGCTGTGGCGCGTAGAAGCAGTTGCTGGCGCTTACGGAATTACCTGATGAATACACGCCAGTTGCAGGGCCATCGGGATGCAGCGCTTCAGTGTGGTGCAACATCGAATTAAACAGGGGAGTGCACAGTTTCGCCATTCGGCATAAGGGCCCTCGTTCCAGATTCAAATCCCTGCAGATCTTTTTGAGAGGCGGTGAAGCTTGCGGTCGGCATCGTTCAGGTTGCTGAAGAAAACGGCAAGAGTTGAATCAAGGCATGAGAGGAGGCTTCATTTTCTGTGGTTTTTTGGCTTCGTGAATGGCGGGCTGTTTGCCAGGCCCGCGTTGAAGATCCGCTTGAAAGCCAACGGTTTGCAGATTCGGCCAATTCCTGACCGTGTGCTTGCAGGGAAGGGCTTTGAAGCGAAGGTCGGGGGCCGTAGGGGAAAGGAGCGTGGCGCCAACGGGAAGGCTCACGGGCAAAGGTTTGGTGCGCCTATCGAATTTTTGGTTTTCGAGCAGGGGAAAAACCATGGGGGCTTGGGATGTTTTAGGTTCCCCATGGGGCGGGGCGTTGGGTTGGGCGGGGCGTTCGGTGGGCTGTGTTCATATCTCTCTCTG
>Ga0163217_1058264_pt1 | contig 12289 bp, 13 predicted proteins | sample SynspAceP_FD_185933 | JGI IMG/M metagenome (GOLD analysis project Ga0163217, IMG submission 185933) | Saline lake microbial communities from Ace Lake in Antarctica - Synechococcus sp. Ace-P (PacBio error correction) | ecosystem: Environmental > Aquatic > Non-marine Saline and Alkaline > Saline ... | reverse complement strand
CGGCGAGCGCCGATCGGGTCTAATTGACCCCAGCGGAACCCCTATACCGATCCCGATCATTGATCGATATCAAGACCGGCCTCAACCGAATTGCGCAGGCCCGTGGATCCGACTCAATGGTCACTAAACCGAATAACACTCCCCGACAAACCACGCAAAGCGCGCCGGGCGATGCTGCATCGCACAACGGATGACCCAGACCCGATATGCGCCGCGAAACATTAACTAATCTTCAAACGGCGCACTGATCGGCGCCGGTGGTACGCCCAATGTTCGCAGTTATTTTGCGGGAAGGTCAGGCCATTTTTCTTCGTTCCTTTGTAAATCATTGCAGAACGAGGGCGGATGAGTTCTGCCACCAAAAGACCGCTCCTTCCCGGGCCCCCGGACCCCTCCGCCCGTGTGATCGGTGCATCAGGTCTTCAGCGCGACCTCGCAGGGGCGTTTACACCTGCCTCTCAGTCCCGGAAAACGACTCCCCGCGGGATGGCCCAATGCTAGAGGCTTGGCGGCCGGCCATGTCATGCCAATTCTGCGATCTTTGCCAAGCGTGTGCCTTTATTTGGCGGTACCGCACGATTATATTAGGCTCCCGCAAAAAAACGATCTGCTTAGTTTTCTTCAAAGCCCGCAGAGGCGCAATATGGAGCGGGAAAATGACGGAATCGAACCAGGGTCAGCTGGATGTAATCATGGGCGGCGCCAGGGATCGCCGGCCTCTATCTGTTGCACAAGTTCAGGCAGATGGGACTTTCTGCCCGCGCCTTTTGAAGCTGGGGCGATGATGTTGGCGGCTCATCTCCGCCCTTTCGGTACTGGAAACCGCTATCGGGCCGCCGGTGCGCTGCGAATATTGAAAGCATCGACTATTCGTTTCAGTTTTGATCCGGCAATTGGAGGCAGGAGAATGGGAGTGAGAGCGAGAAAATGCGACCCAGCCCGAAATCCTCCGCTATGGCCTCAGGCATGTCGCCCGAAACGCTTTGAACTGCGGCCGCGACATCAGCTCCCTGGCGCGCGGCCGGGGTGAAACAGCTGTCTGGAAGCGATGAGGGTACATCATTGGGCTGGGCCGTGACCACCGAGAACGGGCGAGACGGTCAGCAAAAGCCCGTTTTTCATCATGGCGACCGGCTTGCCTGTCCCAGGCCCAAGGATACCTTGATATCGATGGTATCGACAGCTTCGGCGGAGAGATTTCCGCACCCATAGCTGGCCGCGATGACGGCGTCGATTTTCCGGCAAAAAGGTCCGGCGCCAAAGCGGTGATCGGCAACCGGATCATCGGCATTCCAGTCAAGTCCCGCTGATCGCGGGAGACACGGCGACAGCACTGACGTGTTCCAGCGAAACGGCAAACTATTTCTATCCCCGCGGGCAATGCCCGATAAGCGGAGAAAATGGCGGTCAAGGCCAAAACGCTATCAGATTTACCGGAAGAAGCTCGCTGGACGAGGGTTTGGCGTGCCAGCAAAAGAGGCAATGGACTTCGCCCCTGACGTTGTCGGAGGAAGAACGGCAAACAGCGCTATCAGAGCTGTGGACAATGGCGCGATACCGCCATTCTCGCTTCCGGAATTTGCGGGGACCTTTTGCTCGACGAAAAAGAGCCAATGACACGCTAGCGGAATTTGTCCGCAGCAAGATCCGCTCTGTGATCGAGACAGCAATGTCGCGGATATTCTTGACCCCGATCCGAATTTCCGATCTGCCCATACCGCGAACCTGATCTCGACACCAATTTATTATGCAGGACATTCAACAAAGCCCAATGTGCATCATTTTTCGCACATCGAGAGAAAGATCGAAGTTGTCTCGATCACCGAAACCGGGCACTGCTAATATGCCCCGCCCAAGGGTGGCGACACGAGATCAGAATTTCGACTTGGATTCGTATCGTCCTTCGGCCACCGATTATTGATCCAACGCGAGCAAACCCGCGCGCACTGCTGGCGATCGATATCAGGGGTCGGCAATTGGCCAGAGCCTGCGAAAGAAAAATGGGCCGACGGCCGCAGTCAGTGTATACTCGGAGAAACCTGACGTGTTTCAGGGCTGTGTTCCCCCAATTGCTCAATGATTACTCGGCCCCGTGCAGCCCGGTCAGTCCTGCTCGAAATATTTGGTGCTGTCGATCGCCAGCAGGCATGTCGAAGGATTGCGATTCTGACTATATGCGGAGAGAGGAATTCACGTCATCTATGCCACCACAACAGCCAGGAAAACCGGCTGCGCGTGCGGATATGGCACGAGCGACCAGCGATATGACGCTCTTTTCCGCTGGCAAATCATTGGTATATGGGCGCCAACGTGCCCGGGAAAAACCGCGCGGCGCCTATGCCTGCCCTATGTCGGCGTGTCGCCGCCTTATCGGGCCGGGAGTCTGCAACGATGTCCGCCAGCGCAGGATGATTCTGGGCTTCCCCGCTTTTGACGGTAAACCGGCGGTTCCAAGTCTCCTGCCATGATGGCCTGATCCCGGCGTCCAGAGCCCGACGTGGTCGCGCTGCCTGAAAATGCTGGCCGATATGGAACTGCCCCACCGTTTGAAAGCATGTTCACCGGAACAGGCGCGCCGACTTCGTGCGATGAACGCTGGCCAATCCTCCGGCGTCCGGGCCGGTCGGTGAAGTGACAGACGGTCAATTTCCCGGAGCAGGATGGTCCGCCTCGCCGCCCGACTAGTCGCCTGTACCGCCGGACAGCCCCGGCCCGCATGCCGGTCACGGTCTATTTCCCACGGGCGGTGGCTGGGTGTTTGGCGATCACACTCTGACGACCTTTTTGCCGCGACTTGTGCGTGAAATGCCGAGATAAGCGACCCCAATCAGTTTCCGCCACCTATACCGCCGAAATAGCGGCCGGAAGCGCCCTTCCACCTCGCCGCAGCGGATGACGCGCTTTTGCCGCGGTTTTCCAATGGGTGGTTCCGAAAAAATCGAAACGCTTGGAGGGTGGGGGGCGGTATTGCTGGCGTGAACTGGCGGTGTGGCTGGAGCGCCGGGGGGGCAATATTGCCGCCGTGGTCTGCCAAAGCTGGCCCGCGATCCGGTGGCCCGGAAACAAGGGTCAAGTGCCTGATCACGCCGGTTGTCGATGGCGGCGACAGCAGCCCATCGTATGACCGACAATGGTGGGCTTGTGCTGACCAATGCGCTGATGGACTGGTTCTGGGATCATTATGCCGAATCTACATCCGAGCGCGCGACCCCAAAGCCTCGCCCAGTTGCTCGCCTTGCAGATCTTTCCAATCTGGCCGCCGGCCGCTGATCATCACCGGCGAAATTTGAATTGCCGACTGCGCGGATCAGGGCAAGGCCTATGGCCGAAGGCGCTAGGTTGCGGCAGGGACGCCGGCGCGGCAATATCACCTATCCGGAACAGATTCCATTACGTCCTTCGCGGGGCTGGGTAGGGTTAATCCGGACGCCGAACGAGGGCGCGAAGGACAGAGAAATTGCAGCCGAAAACCTTGCGACAATATATTCAGCGAGTGTGACCAGTCTATGATCGATTGGCTACGAGTTGAAACGCGATTTCACCCGTTTGCAAGCCGCACCAGGCGCGGCAAATATTTGGGCAAACCGAGACCGAGGGCAATCGAGAGGCCCGCCCAAAAGACGATTGGAGCGCCGCGGCAGCAAACTTGCTCGTAAACTTGAGAAACCAGTTCGCCAACCGCCAGCCTCTCAGTGCCGCTTACAATGAATATCCATGCGCCCAGCACGTTGATCAATATCGCAAGCAGATCGCTTTGGCGATCCAGCGGACCGACCTATGTCACGCCCGGAAAAATTGCTGCCCCGTCTGACGGAGATAAAATCGTCGCTCCGAAAATCGCCAGAGTGACCATTTCCGGTCAGAAATGACAAGCGCTGTGCCTTCGCGTAGCAAATTCCTGCACCATTTTGGCCCAGGAACCACCGGTTCGCCGAAGATTCGCCAATGCGCCGCGGGCAACGGCATAGATACCGATAAAGAAAGGTGATCCATCCGGTGATATTGCCCTGCATTGCCCATATGTTTCTCCTTCTGTTCCAATTGAAAAAAAGGGCCTACCCGCGGATGGCTGCGAGGGACTATGCGAACGGAGCCGCCAGGTTCTAGTGAAGTTTGCTCGCCCGCGGCCGGATTTCAGGCCTGCCCTCCCCTCCCCCACACGCCAATTACCATCAGAACCATGCCTTTAAAAAACGATAAACCCACACCTATCGCGCCGAAAAATTGGCTGGCACTGCGCGGATTGATGTGACCGGAGATCTGCTTCGATCACCGAGCACCAGGAACCCCAGCTTGCGAGAAAGATATCAGGAGCCCACAAGCCTGCCGATTGGTTCACATCGCCATCGAGCATCGACGGGCAAGGTTGAGCGTGGCCAGTCCGACATTTTTCCAGCCGCTGGTGGCGGTCCCACACTGGCAGGACCGCTGTCGGCCGCCGAATCGGGCAGGTTGAAATGCGGGTAAATAATAATCGGCCCGTAGATTTATCAAAATCCACATATTCGCCACTGATGCGCCAGGCTGGTGTGACGACCTGCGACTGAGCGGGATGGCAAATGCCCGGGTAAAATAGGTCAGCGGCGGGAAGACGACCATGCCGTCATGCGCGCCGGCGAGCCATCCGCAGCGCAGGTCAAACCTGTGCGGCACCGAAGTCATAGGGCCGTGAGCACACGATTGACCTGGAGCCCGCGAAGGCCCCCAACTCCCAATGGCGACGGTCGAGCGTCATATATTGCCGCAGAGAACTGGTACCACCCGCGGGCTCCCTGATCGAATTCGTGCCGATCAAACCGGCCGGACGACAGGGGCCCAAAGGACGAAATCGGACCCTTCGACTCGCTTTGCGACCCCCGGGAAGAATACATCAAGGCACCCATGCAAAACCGCCGACCACGCGGTCTGAAAATCTGCTGCCGCCCAGAGCTGGCCGAGAACAACAAAGGCACGGGCGCGAGAATCGTGTAAATTGTCGTGACCCCGTCACCACTGGGGACAACCCCGCCTATTTCCGGAGCCTGCGGTCAGAATAATCGCCATCAAAGACCGACTGTTTCGACCGGCATTGGATGCCGGGTCTTCCTGCGCCAGAAGCGGCGAGGACAGATATGCATAGACCGAGAGGAAATAAGGTCGGCGTACAAATATTTCCAATTTTTTCACACTGATCCCAGAAACTGGTTGTGCGCCGAACAAAGTCCCCTATTAAACGCAGGGACGGGCTTAACAGTTGTTTCTCCAGTATAGTACCCCATTTTCCGCTCTTGGCCCAGAGCAATGCATATTCAGCCAGGTCCCTGTTAAACAACAGTCTGCAGGGCTTGCGAAACATTGCTGATCCACCGGCACTGCAAACCGCACTTCGGCCTTCTATGGCAAAATGACCATGGCCTTTTTCCGATGACATGGGCCCGGCGATAGGTGCCATTCGGCTCAATGAGGCGCTATCATATATGTGCGGCCACCGTGATGTACTCCCGGGAAGTACCTTCCCCATCGAAATACTGCGTTCATCCAGTGAGCCGAGTGATATCCTTTTCCATCCAGTCGTTCGTGATGCGAACCGGCGACCATTCGCCATATCGCCCATTACGCCAATTTGGCCGAGAAATATTGGTCGTCAGGGGCCGCGCACCATGGCCGCTGCATGATTTATACCCATTCCCCGTCGGCATCGAGCTTGCCCGGCTTTCGAGAATCAGTGCTGGCTCTACGCCCAATTTTCGATATCATGCAGAACGGCAAGCGCGGCGCAGCACCGGCCAACGTGTGATTCGCTTCGCGATACCACAAATATTCCGGCATAGTGTGCTGCGGCGGCAATTCATCCCCACCCGTGCACGTATGGCTGCGGTTGTCAGGGGCTTTTTGGCCCCATACAATTGACCTCGCCAAAGGCAAAACTGATGGGTCGTCGAGATAATCCTCGTCGACGACCACATAATGCCGCAGGCCGGTTCGAGCGCCCACAAATTGTTCGGGCAGCCTCATCGAGCGCCCAGTTCCTCCCAGAAGCCACTGGCTCGACAATTTTTTCAAATAATTGCGCCACAGCCTGCGGATCGAGCCAGCTTCCTGCCCGGTACGGGACTCTGGCAAAGCGCCGCCTCTGTGCCCATGGCGCTATAGGGAAAACATCGGCAACCTGACCAGCAGCCCCAAACAAAGGAGCGCGATTCCCGCGCACACCAGATGAATATACGATGCCCCAGCGACCACAGCGGCAAGCCCCCCCCGTCCCAAGTTCGTCAAGATGGCCGGCACCCGCCTGAGCGACACTCTTCGGGAAAACGCAAACGCCGGCGATATCGGCGACCCCGCGCGAAGCGAAGCGAAGGTGCAATGATCTCGCGTCTGGAGGATTCGGACCTCGCTTCATTCCTCTGGACGTGGGAAGCCGCCCTGCGCAGAACGCACCCGGCATCCGGCCATCCATGCCCAAAAACCGCGGCTGGCAAGAAATTCGCAATATCTTCTGGCCGTTGGACCAATAATTTGGAAATCATAGTGTTTCAGCTTGCTCGTCATTCCGGGCCCAGCATTCCGGTGACCCGGCCGCGTTGCTGCTTACAGCCAAGATCTCCCGGCAATTACTGCGTAATTTAAAATCATCCCCAATGTATCGCCCGTTCAAGCCCAGAAGCCATCGCGATTTTGCGCTTGCCAATCCAGCAGGGACCGGATACTGTGGCCGGCAGGCCTGCCCTCGGTCAGTCCCAAGCGCGTTAAGAAAAGCCCCGAGGATTTCTGACAATTCCGCGATTGCCCTGATACTGTCATTCTGGCGAAAACGTATATCTGGGCTTGATACATTTGCCTTTGTTCCTGTCTGTTTACAGCAGATGCGCCAGAATACTAGGTGAAAACAGTTAATATCCGCCCGATTACAGGATATATTTCATGCGCACCCCGCATAAATGTGCATCCTGGCGCGCCAACAGTGAATCTGAGCCGATTTGAACTTGGGCGGGGCCGAATCCATTATCCCCCATGTGGGATTGCGGGAAAGAAGCCAAAAGCCTTCGCGCGGCAGGAAAAGCCGCAGGATCCATTTTGCCATGGGCATTTTTCGTCATTGCCGCATCAGAGCCACGGCATAGGTTCCGTGGCTTCAGGCATTGAGCCAATTCTGGAATGGCGATCGGCCTGGACAAGCGATTTTACTTTAGCTTGCGACCCCCGCGCTCTTGTCCTTGCTGCAGTCTGCGAAAATATTTTGGAGTTGTGCACTTTCAGACAGACCAGCACATCGCCTTTTTCGGAGCGCAAACCAGGTGATGCGAGAAGTCAATCGAGGCCGAGATCGGGCCGGTGCAAGCCGCTCGACCTGGTGCTTCATTCGCGGACCGCGCTTGCTCCGAGCACAGCAGCACCGAAACTGCTGCCAAAGATCGCCGAAGGCCGATATCCGTGCCGCACCCCTTGTCCCAAAAGTGCGAAAAGTTATAAGCCCGATAATTACCGTCTGTATAATTCATGATGCTTTTTCATTGATGCCTGGCGCGCAGTTATGAGCAACTTCCCATAAACCTGCGCGCTGAACAAGCCAGGCGCTCAAACCTCGGGGGAAACATCTCCCAACCCATATGCATTGGAAAAACGCCCATAATCGTCGATCCACCAGCAAAGACGCAGCCCCAAAACGCCGAACTTATATTGTATATCGGTACTGCGACTACCAGAGCCGGAATCACGTATCGCTTTCCACTCCAGTTCGCCTCGACCGCGGTGAAAGCTTCATCGCCGTCGCCAAGGCGGTTGGGCGGGAGACTGTTCATGGCTGAACCGCATGCGCGACCTTGAACCCCATTGGTGCCGGTTGAAACAACCTGGTGGGTCCAGTTAAAACCATGAGTGTCAGAAGAAAAGATAGAGAAAAGCCGAATAAAGGGGGGAGGATTACCACAAAGGATAGATATCCGGCATCGTGTAAATCCTGGTCCAGCGGCATTCTGCCAGCCCCATGCAACAATCCCGGCGGGATGCCGAAATCGCCGGCGGAAAGCAGCGACCAGCGGCATTTCACGGCCAATCTGGGGCTTCAGCCTGTCATATTGGCCCGGCCGCCACCCGATTGTCAACCAGGCAAAAAAAGGCCGCCAACTGGTCAGCAGATAGACGTCCGGCCGGACGACATCAACGTCATGGCGACGGGCCGCATCAGGTGATGGCAAGGTCTATTCCCCTTGCCGAGGAAATATGGTGCGGATCGGCGCGGGGAGGGCAAGCTTTAATAGCACTCGGGAAATCGTTCTACCATGCTTTCATGACAGGAGCAATTTCCATTCCCCCACTCATTTCGTTCTCTAATCGGCCAACCCAATTATTGCCGACAACCAGGGCACAAGTCTCCCTTCAACCACACCAGCTATTGATTCTGGGACTTATCGCTCTGGTCGTCTCCCAACCTGGCGCCGTGCGACGCGTACTTGTGGCGCTGGCGCTTGGCCGAAACTGCGACCGATCTGGATATTGTCCTGATCGAGGCAGAGGAGCAATTGTGGCTGGCAATCATATCTGCGTCCTTTTTCTGGACGCAGCGATGCGGTCGAACCGTGCGAGCATCGCTGGCTGTTGTCGAGCCCCCGCTGATCGCGGCCATAAATGCTACAGTCTTGATTGCCCGCATTTGCCGCGAAATATAGCCGCAGCCTGCCAGCAAAAACGGCTAATTTTGCTCGATTTTCAATCGGAAAAAATCTCGACCGAAGGCCGTATTGCGTCAGCAGCCTGCCGTCCGAGCTTGATAAACCGGTCAAAGGGCCGAGAAACCGTCGAAAAAGGCCTGGTGGCAGCTGGCAGATGGGGGCCGAAATTGCGCCTGGCTAAGTGCTGGATTGCGCTGGCAGCGGCGATATTTCCGCGGTGGATTGTCGGCTGCAGAAATTTGACGGCCAGATGCCTCAAAACTGGAAAAACCCCACGGGCTGGAGCGTCGGATCATCATGGCATACCACGGTCGAACGATTGATGCGCTATCGGTTCATTTTTACTGCCTGCCGTTCAGCGACACCCCGAAAATTATTCGTCGAAGACACTTATTTTATGCCGATACCGCCGACCTCGACAGCGCGACCTCGCGATGGCCGGGATTGCCGATTTATGCGGCGGCTCAGGAATGGGCGATTTGCAAGCGCCGTTGCTGAGCGAGGAAAAAGGCCAGCTTTCCGGTGTGATCTATGGGCGGCGATTTCGAGGCTTCTGCAAGCCAACAAAGGGGCGTCGATGCGCGAGCCGGGGCACGGGCACTCAGCGCTGATCCAGCCGATCACCAGCTACTCGCCTGCCGATGGCGGTCAAACCGCGATCAGATTGCCGAAAGCCCGAAATCAAACCAGCAGAAAGCTGGATGGAATTGTTGCGCGATCTGGGCCCAAAAACATTGGAAGAACGGAAAATTCTATCTTATGCTTTTGCGCCTGTTCCTGCTTCTCGGTATAGCCGGAACGGACAAGCGTGTGACCACAAAACGTCTCTGGAGACATACTCTTATAGCAAAGACGAAAAATTGCTTCGCCCGCTTCTATGCAGGCAAAATCCACCTTCGCCCATGGATCAGGCGAAATTTGCTGACCGGCAGGGCCGCCCATTCCATTTTCCGCGCCATTCCCGCTTTTGTTGAAATATAGGATGAGTTATGATTTTCCCATTTGAGTTGACCTTTGCAAAATCCCAGACCCGTGAATTTTTCAAGAGAAAAGCAGCCGTGAAACGTTCCGGGCTTCGGCGGTTCTGGCACTGGCCATCCGGCTGCAGTCGCCGTTAATCCAGAGGACCATATTTGGAAAGCCGCGACAAAGCCCGGTGGCCGCGCTTTATATTGGGAAAAGGAAGCTTGAGCTTCGTGGCGGCCCCCAGATCGCGTACTCACCGACCCAGGATGTTCCTCCGTCCCAGCTGTGGGGAATCGTCACCGGCAATGACATGGCGAAAGAATCGAACTTGATGGCCGGGTATCGCCTTCTACCGGCTCAAACTGGCCGAGACGCACCCAATTTTCGATTATGTTCAATTGGCCAGTCCGGAAGAGAATTTCGCCCAATCATGGAGGCGATGCGGAAGCCCGGATGACCGTCGAAGGCTACTAAGACCAATTCCTCGAAGCGTAATAGCGCGCCGGCTGTATGAGGCAAGGCTATGTCATATCCACTGGGCAAATCCAAAGGGGCGTTCTGGATTCAAGATGCGATCTTGATTCAAGTCGCCGCTCCCTCCGCCTTGTATGATAATATGAAGCCTATCGCTCGGTTTACGCCAAGCGTTTCCAGCTTTGAGTGAAAACACTGGAGAAGAAAGCCACGCGTCGAGTTTCTGTCCTTTCAGATCACGCCTACTGGTGCGGCAATCCGATGAAGACCAAGCCGCGATCTTACGGCACTGATCCACAAGCTGGAACGGCTCGGCGGCGTCTGGTTTGCAAGGGCGAAGCACGGACAACTATGCTGGTCAGCGCCGAAATGAACTGAGCGTCAGAAGCATTTCGAGCGGCCCATTGGCGGCGGTGATCCGGCTGAATGATCCGGTGGGACGAAAGATTTGATACATCGGCGATCCGGGCATCCGGTATCACCTGCAAATCCGGCGGAGCGAAGAAATTGATGCCGTCGCACTTGCCAACGCCGTATTGTCCCGTTGCATCCAAGACCCTAAACCGCGGACCTTGACTCGGCCACAGAGCAATCGCTAGCGACACGCCCTCAGCAAAGAAAGCGCTGAAGAAGAAATATTAAAACGCCATCCCTGTTTGTTCGTTCCATTTGTGCTGAAAGGGCAGCGGCCCGGCATCCCGCCCATATTGCATCCTGTTCGGCCGCGCGCCCTACAAAGCCTGCCCCGCGGAGAGTTTTATACAAATGGCCGTGCTGCCGAGCGGATTTTTTCGCTCACCTGCACCACCGGAGTCACCGATTCGGAGCCCAATGGCAGCCGAGGCGGCATAGCACCCCAATGTAAGTTGGTCACCGAGCCCGTTCACCCATCAGGGCCAAGCTGCCGATCGACTGGAAGGGAAATGGGACCCAATTATATGAGAAAGCGGCAATTCTCGGACGAAATTCGAGGCCAACCGGGCTTGATCCCGTATTCACGGGCACGCAAATTCCGCCATTGTCACCAGCTTTGCCCACTACCTTACTCTCGCAGCGGATTTCTACGGCACAGAGACCCCTAAACGCCGGCAATCTCGGCAGCGCGTTCAGCCTTGGAGCCGCTGCTCACGCAAAAAAGCGCCTGAGTTCCGGGGTGCACAATCGCGGATGATGTGATCGACAATCTCTATTTTGTCGGCGCGCTGGCACCCATCCCGGCGCGGGGATCCCGGCGTCGTCGGCCAGCGGCCAAGGCGACGCTGAAACTGATTTGCTGGAGGATATGGGTGGCAGGAACTTGTTTCCGGTTCGGTATCCTGAGCCCGTCGAAGGACGGTTTTTTGCTCACCAGACTCAACTTCGGACAGGACCGGCAAGTGCGACCGGTTTTCCACCATTCCGCGCCGGACATCATGAACCGCGCGCATCTCGATTTCATTCAGGCCGACATGACCAGTATTCCGGAGCGGGGATTCTGAAGTCCTTTTCACGCGGCGTCAAAGCTCTTTTCAAAGCAAAACACAACGCCAGAACGGTCGTGCGAAATGGCTGCTCTATTATTGCTGCCCGACGCCTGCCCAAAAGGATGTATCTGTGCTGACGGTCAGGGGCATGGTCACGGGATGTCGGCCATCGCCAATTCGCGGAAAAAAAAACCATCGCGGGCGATTGCGGATGATGACCACGCGGCGCGAAACATGGCAGCGACAAGCAAAAACCGGCCAATCCCCGTTCGACGCCTTTGGTGGGGTCGCACAAGGAATGCGGGCAATGTCCGGAAAAAGAAAACTGGCAGATGACATGATCGACGGTTTCGCCCTGATGCCCGAGGATGGCGACCGGAAACGAGGATGAATCTGTTTCAATGATTGCTAATCATGTCGCCGTGCGGTCGGGTTGCATGATGGCCCGATGGTGAGGGTGATGGGTCGTCTTCGGACAACAAGGGAATCAGGAGGGTGGTGGGACCGCGCCTGGTGATCTGGGGGGCTGGCGTTTCCCAGCTTTGCCAATAATCGCGCGGGACGTGCCGAGGATGCACAGGCCGGGGGCGATGCGTATTTGGCCGAAAAAGCTGGCTCGGCCGAAACCCCGGGCCCCCAGTAATTCGATCCTGATTATGATTCATGTGGGACCCCCCGGCAGTTGCCAAATCGGCAGCGCCTGATCAACGCTTAATTGCGTATTCAAAACACGGG
>Ga0163217_1016162_pt1 | contig 12289 bp, 16 predicted proteins | sample SynspAceP_FD_185933 | JGI IMG/M metagenome (GOLD analysis project Ga0163217, IMG submission 185933) | Saline lake microbial communities from Ace Lake in Antarctica - Synechococcus sp. Ace-P (PacBio error correction) | ecosystem: Environmental > Aquatic > Non-marine Saline and Alkaline > Saline ... | reverse complement strand
GAGTGAGGCCGAGCGAGATACATCCTGGAAAAACCGGACACCCATTTGGTCGCCGCAAATAACAACGGCGATGGACGGAGACAACCGAATCGGGCACGCGAAACGAACCGGCAAACCGCCGCAGGCTCGTTGCTTTCTGATCGTTCCCCGGGACGTGCGCTTTCTTATTGTGGCGGCGTGCGGAAACGTGGCGGCGATCGGTTTGTGGTCCGGATTGATCCGACGACGCCGCACTACGTGCTCGACGCCGTCGATGACGGACGATCTGTTTCAAGTAGCCGAAGCGGCGAAATTCGCACATCCTGATGACGGGGCTCGGCGGTTGCCGGTTTTTGGGCGCGGGCGATTGCGTGGCCGCCGCTCGGGCGAGTTGGCCGACTGTTTCAGAACAGGCAAATCAATCTGGCAATCAGGGAACACGTTGTACGGTGGTGACGAGGGTTGGTCCGGCGATCGTTTTGCCCGGCAGTTGTTTCGGAGGCGATCGGCACCAGGGCCGGAATTGAGCGAGGCGTGAAGCTTTGATTGTTGCGGGAGGCGGAAGGTCGGGGGCGGTGATCATTGCGTTGGCAATCCACGCCGTTCGGATCGGAAACGGAGATCGCACCAGGCGTCCCTCGCGTGACGGTCGCTCGGGATTCGGAACCGATGTCGTTTGGCGTTTGAAGTCAGGCAAGCTTTGGCGGTCCACGTTCTCCCGTGCGATGCGTTGGAGAGTTGACTCGATGAGTGAACGAGAATACGCGAACAGATTGCCGAACACGACGCTCGTTGTACAGCGCGGTTTGACCGGCGGGCAGTGTCGGCAAAATCAGTGTGCGGTTGCCAGACGGATGTTGTATCGCCGACGAATTGTTGTTTGGAAACGGTTGGATCTGACGAAGATCACTCGGGTTGGATTCGTCGGCAATGTGTTGTCGGCAAACCGGACCGTCGAAGGAATCGTTTTTGCATTCTGGCGTATTTACCAATCGCGATCGGTCGAGAACGCGGTCGTGATTTGCATCGAAACTTTGGTCGTCGCGGTCAGTTGTCCGACAACGTGGGATTCCGGAAAGTGTGTTTGCCGCCGATCACGGCGTACTCGGTATGCGAGTGAGCCGATTGCCATTGGTTCCCTATTTCCCGTCGGGGGTGATGAACAACTCGCCGATCCGGTCGCAAAAACGTTCGCAATCCTCGCGGTGCGTTATTGTACGAACCACGGGCCGGTGTCGGTGCGATTGATTTGGATCAGCGGGTTTATGCGATCGAAGAACCTCGAAAGAGACTGCAAGTTGTATTTGATTCTCCGCGGCATGGCCGGGGCTTTTCGTGACTGCGGAGCCAGGCGAAAAGGTTCTGAGTGTCGTTGTTCGATTGTCTTGTTTTTCAATGGCCGGCATCAACGCTGGATAGGCTTTTTTTGGGAGTGTCTCTTGTTAAAAGATCCGGGCTGGATGGATCTTTAACAAAATACACTACGATTTTAGGCGGACAGCGTTTACTTTGCAATTCGCCGTTTTGCAATTCGACCAAAAAGACAGTTAAATGCAAAACCAAGCGATTTACGGCAAAACGCCAGTCCAAAGTGTTGCTGCCAGCTGTCCAGTTAGGCTTGCGAGACCGCAGTTGATGTGAGGCGGGCCATTGTTTTTTTTTTCTTCGCAGGCCGAGCCGCTGCACAACCCCATAGGTAAGGGCAAGTTGTCCCAACCCACTTTTTGGCAATTGCGGTAAACGTTTCACATTTTAAAAACGGACTGCATCGATTCGTTTCGAACGCGAGTCGTTCAACAAGCACCGTGATTCGGTCGAACTCGAACCTGGGTGTTGCCAGTTGATGTACACGTCGGACGAATGCCGTCCGGCGGTGATTTTTTCTCTTATTGAAGCCTTACGTGGATGCGGCGGCGTTTGACTGCGATCGCTCGACGCCCCATTTTTCTGGATTTCAATCAAACAGGTACGCCTTGGGTGGAATCGAAATCGTTGATGGAGTTTGAACTTGGTGGGGAAAACTTAACGAGTGAAGTTTTTCATGAAATTGCTGGGTTCCCGGCGGGGACGGGATCGGCCCGGAGTGGCAGGAGCGAACCGGCGTCGTGATGATCGATTATGCGAGCGGAACGTCTGGTTTGAATTTGAATCTCACGCTTTCATTCGTGCCGGCGCGGCAGTTGTATCGCGAAACCGGGGAGACGATACCCCATTCGGTGATGTTCGGCGTTGCTTGGACGCGGATGCGGCTGTTGTGTCGGCGATCGGGTTTACCCAATCTACGCTACCCTGACAGGCGCACGTGTTTCGCAGCATGGCCGTTTTTTTACGCGAGGTGTTCATGGATGTGCGGCGTCCCATCCTGAGATTCATCACGACGCCGTTTATGTCGATGCGATGAGTTTGTACATGATTCAGAACCCGTGGGATTTCGACGTGTCGGTTGATGGAGAACCAGTTCGGCGAGTATTTTTGTCCGACCTCGGTGACTAACACGAGGATGCCACCTGACGCAGGCCGCTCGGTTCGAATCGAGAACGCGGTGGCGTCGGGTTTTGAAAGACGGCCGTGTGCGAACTCCCGACATCGGCCGCTCGTCTTCGACGAGTGATGTCGCGGCGGCTATAATCGCTGATGCGATCAGTTTAAAATTAGGCAGAGCGATTCCGACCGTTTTTGAAGTTGCGAATGGCGGTACCGTTGATGTTTTGAGTTGAGTATTGTGTTACTTTCACGCCCACTCGGAGACGTTCAGGGCTACTATCCCCATTCCCCACTGAGTTTCCGAAACACCGATGGAACCTCCAATATCATTTCGTCCTTTGTTTTACTCGTGATGATGTCACCCTGGTGCTCGGACAATCCCGATCGCGATGGAGGACTCGTGGTTTCGCTGAAAACGACGCATGCGTCGCGTTCGATGCGAGCAACTTCCATCGCCAAAACCGCCGACGACGTTTCGCGCGTGTTCATTTGACGCATCAAGACGCCACCGCCAACCGTTGCTCCGGTGTATTCCCAAACCATGTTCGGCGGAGCGAGTGCGGCGCGGTTACTTTGGAAATTCTGCCGGACACGCGAGCGGACTTCCATGCCGAACAAACTGAATCAGGGAAAAACGGAACTTCTCACCGGACCCAGGGAAGAATAGCGATCCTCGATACAAGTTCACTTTAAAAACGACGGGTCGGTGGGCTACGTTGGGTGCGTGCCCATTCGACGGGACCGCGGAAGACAACGGTTTGCACGTCGGGCTGTCAGACGGCCAATGGCCCGGACAGCGGCAACGGTTGCAGGGTGCCAGGGGAAAAAAAAAAAAAAAAAAACCAACCACAAATGTGGGCGTGTGGGGACAGCATGGCAACGCACCGAGGAAACGCATTGTGGCGAAGGCGCAGCAAGATCTACTTGATATCCGGACCCGGCGAGCAACACGATCTCGTCTCGATGCGGAGGACGGGTTTGGAGTTTGACAAATGGTTGAGTGACGAAGGGATCGCGATTTTCGGCGTCCGGACCGATGCCGGCCCCTTGCGTTGGCCACGCCGAACACCGCCGTCGGCTCACCGCTCGTCGCCGCTCCCGCCAAACCGCCTGCGAAAACAAACCGGCTGGGGCAATGCGAAACCGCGACTCCCACGGGCAGACCCGCCCGTCGGGCAAGTTCCTCGCATGCCAGCCTTGATGGTCACGAGGCAAGATCAAGGGTTTACTTATCCTCGATCAAAAAGAAAATGGTGGCGATCAACCCCGAGAAATCAAATAAGGCGTCGGCGAAACGACGTTTCCCTATCCGACGGGTGTTCTATTCACGTCACGTTGCAAGCCCCTCGCGAAATCGATGCGACGGCAGCGTCGTCGTTCGTGGTAGTCAAAGTGTGGCACCAAAACTCACGCTCGATTTGAGCGGCGCCCTACGCGCCGACGAAAGAAGGGACAACTCGCCGAACCCGTTTACCGGATTACCGCATGGTCGTCACGTTCCACTCATGCCGACAAGGCCAGCGACACGTCCCCGGTCTACTTTGCGCCGACGGTGGAGCGGCGAACACGTCGGCGAATCGGAACGGTTTGCTGCCCATTTCGCACCCGATTCGACCGGAAAATGGAACTACGCGAGTCTCGTTTGTGCAAGGCGAGGCGTGGCATGACGCCTGACGCGGCGTCACAACCGGTCGCTCGACTCGGCGGACGGGAATCAGGCGCCGCGGTAGGAAATTTGCCGCCTCGGATAAAACCGGCCGGCGACCTCCGGGCTCACGGTGCAATTGCGATACGTCGGCAAATACAACTACCTGGCAATCGCCCGGTCGAAAGAATATCTTCCTGAAAAAGTCGGCGCGGATGCTCCGGACAACATTGCTCGCCTACTCTGATTTCGATAACCACGATGCGGGCCAATGCAGAGGCTCGCTGAAATCCTGGTCATGCCCACGAAACAGGACTGGAACGCGGGTGAACCCGACGGCAAGACGGGCAAAGGCAAGGCTTTGATCGGGCGCGGTTCAATTACCTGTCGCGTAAGCGCTTGCAAAACGCGTTTCTCGTTTTTGACCTACAAACGCCGGTGGTGATTGGTGAAACAACGTGTTGGCGTTCATCCACCGTTGATGGACAAAAAATGCGATTACGGATTTGCAGCAAAACTCGACCAGTGGTTACCGTGTTCGATCCGGTACCGCCCCGGGGATTGTACCATGCACTTCAAAATGCAAAGAAACCGAGAACGGACGACCACGCCAAAGGCCCGAAACAAAACAGGCGGACGGTGTGAACGAGTCTCTCGACGGGGGCAACCTCGGGATGCAACACGCAAATTGTATTGCCGTGAGATTGTCGCTCGTTCGGACATAACCTCGCGTTGACACTGGAACCTCGGCGAAGAGAACTACGCAAACGGACAGGCTCAAGCCAAAGCCGATGAATCGACTATATCGCCCGAAGCGTCGACTCCGTATGACCACCAACACCATCGTGATCCATACGTTCCCCAATCAACAGGAGAAGGTTACGATCCGATGTTAGGTTGACAGAATCGAAATTGACCGGCGTGTCGTTCCCAAAACAGCAGTTGGAAACGGGACGCATTCGGAACACCGTCAAATGGGTCGAGAAATCAGCCCCGCCTGGCACACCGTGGATCGGGGTCGCGTTTGATGAATCCGGCTTCGGCATCGCCACGGGCAATTTTGCCCGGATCTCGGTACAACGGTTTCGGACGGACGGACCGAAGTGCAAGATGGCGTACACGCAGCACAAGGTTCGCGAAGCGACTCTGTGGGGGGAACATTGATGGCCGGCGGTTGCGGTTGCGCAATACTACTTCGGCTTACAATTCGACGAAAACGATATCGTCCTGCGAGGATTGCGGAGTCGTGACCAGAGCTGGGATTATTGCCGGATTCTGCGATCGAGTTTTTTCACGAAACAAGTTCCGTTTTGGGAGACGTGTTCAACGCGGGACGCCACTCGTGGCGGAATCCCAAAAACACGATTCCTCGCTGGTTTTTGTTTCGCCAACCGGGGATCTGTTACCTGGTCTACCTAGCCCGTTGCGAAGGAGACGGAACTCGATTAACGACAGGCGGAAGGGACGTTCGCCTTCGTTGGTTCCAACCACACGCGCGGCGCGTTGCGAGCTGGCCGACGGATCGGTTCCGCCGAGGTTTCGCGGCGGCGGGAACGTGGTCATCTGGAACGCCACCGATCGGAGGTGATCGAAGATTGGCTAGTGTGGTTGGGAACGTGGAAATGGGTTGGAGTGAGGCCCATGCTACGATAAGTTTTCATCGCAGCGCGGGTGCCCGACGCCAAACGCCGTGAAGCATTGATTCCTACATGCGAAATAAGTGGAGCGTGACGCTCAATTGCTTTCGCGTTGCCGGTCGTTCCAAACGGCTTTCCGGTCGGAGTGGTCCGTTCGGCTCTCCGAGCGACAACGCTTCAAGCGCCGCTTCGTCCGCTTTCGCGTGCGGAAACCGAGCGACAATTCGCCGCTTCGCAACGCTCTCGGTTCGGAGAACGAGCGACAATCCGCCGCTTCGTAACGCTCTCGGTTCGGAGAACGAGGACCAATATCGCCGCTGCGTACAATAGCGGTCTCGCTCCTCGGAGAGATTACTACCGACGCCGGAGGCGATAAACCCGCGCGAAGCGGGGCGGTTGGCCTCCGGCGTTCTGTATCAACTACGCGCAGAGCGGTTCGGTACGCTGTCGCTCGGTTCGGAGTTAATCCGAGCGACAAGTCCGCCGCTTCGGCAACGCTCTTCGGTTCGATAACCGAGACGACAATCCGCCGCGCTCCGCGACGCTCTCGTGGTATCGGAGATACCAGAGCCGACAACCGCCGCTTCGCGACGCTCTCGGTTCGGAGAATCCGAGCGACAATCCGCCGCTCTCGCCAACGCTCTCGGTCGCGAGAACCCGAGCGAAATTCGCCCGCTTCGCCAACGCTCTCGGATTCGGAGAAGCCGAGCGACAATCGCCGCTCGCGATCGCTTCTCGTTCGTGTAGGAAACACGAGCGACACAATCCGCCGCTTCGCAACCGCTCTGCGGTTCGGAGAAACGAGCGACAATCCGCTTTTGCTTCGTCAACGCTCTGGCGGTTCGGAAACGAGCGGACAAATTCCGCTTGCTTCGCGACGCTCTCGCGTTCGGAGAACCGAGCGACACTGGCTCTGCGAGCCGGGCAGGGGTGCCTGAGCTGAAAGAAATGTCTTCTCTTTTTCCGCCAGCTCGGATTTAACGACAATGGCACAGATGTCTTTTGCTGCGTTTCCGAGACCGCTTGCAAGGGCTCGCCCACCCACCAAAACCAACTCCCCTCGAAACCGATTTAATACGGCAGACAATCTCGACGGCGGCGTCTACTGTGTCCTTGGGTTGGCGAACTCGTGGTCCTCTCGCTGCGAGGCGATTTGATCATGGGGCGGGATTCTTCGGCCTTTGGAATGAATCGCATTCGAGATGAAGTTACGCAGGTGTGCCGGGTATTTTATCTCGGTTTCCATTGTGCGCCGTTGAAGAACGTGGCCCGAGTGGCCGCCGCAGTTTTTGCAGATAATTTCAATTTCGCGCCGCCATCGGGCATCGCGTTTGACGGGCGACGGGCGTCCTTTTGATTCTCATCGTATCGAAACTCGGCCAACCACAGTTGCCTCGAAATTTGTCGCGCTCAAGTAGAGTTTCGCGTTGTGCAACGACACGACACAGTTAGGTGCCCTCTTTCTTGTTCGACGGTCGTACACCGCCGGTCTGGCACGTTCGGTGCCTTTGCCATAAGACGTTAGCGGTTCGGAATCGGTATCAGCGGGTTGACGCGCCGAATCGGACTGGCTTGTTCCTTGCCAGCGTTGGAATCGGTCGGGCTCGCGGCGCCCGTGTTTTCGACTGCATCGCTTGGCCTCGGCGGCGGGCGCCGGACTCGCTCGTCAACCACTACGTGACAGGGTCCGTCGCCGAGGGACCTCTGAGCGAGCAGGAGCGGCTGTCAGCATTGAGAGCTAGGTCTCGGACGAGCGAACAGTCTCCGCCGTCTGCCATTGCTTGGAGGGAAGAAGATGTCGGAACTGGGCATGGGCATTGTCTCCGGCGGGCGCGTTACGCGTTGCGAGGGACTACGAACCGCATGGGATACACAAACCCAACGGTCGGTCGTTCGCAACCCGTACTCTAGTTTACGGGCAAAATTTTCCTGGCGCGTAACCGCGAAACTGAGATTTCCAAATTGTTCCGTTTCGGCCTGGCGACGCCGAAAAGATCTTCGAAAGAGGATCCTCAGGTCGTCGAGATACTCGTCGAGATATCGGCCTGGGCCGTTTCTCCGCTCGCACGGTGGCGACCGCGACCTGTTGTTAGGTGGAATCATCAGTTTCTTGTTATCTCGCACAACCCGGGAGAATTCGTTCTTCACTGACGGGTTTATTGGATGAATCGCGCTAGATCACCGAGTTTCGTTTACGCACCGTGACGATAGGTGTCATCCTCAGAGCCGTCCAAAACCCACACGGTCGCGATTTCTCGCCCCTGAAATCGGGATGAATCCCAGCACTTTTCCTCGAGCACACTCGAGGCCGGTAATGCCGTCGGGTAGGATCATGTCTGAGCAGCAACAGGTCCAATCGCGGGGGCACGGTGCCGGAAATGCCGGTGCGTTTCATAACCAAAAATCGCCTCGTGGACCGTTTCGCCACGAGCGTGAGTCGGTGATGCACACGCTGCGACGCAGGGCGTGAAATCGTGAAACGAGACGTCGACCAAGCCATCGCTCGACCAACAAGAATTTCCATCGGTTTGGTACGTGATCACCCACACATTCGAAAAACCCTCCTCCAGGTTTGAAACTTTGTCCAGTCATGCGGACGCCCCCGGTACGCGCTCGGGGAATTCATGCCATTCGGTTTCAGTTCCCGCTTCCAAAACGCTCGTGAGCGGTCAGGTCGCAGGTTAAAAAAACGTATCGGATCGTTTTGTTCAACGTTTTCAAACACGGTACGTCATCATCCCTCATATTTGTAATGTCCTCGCGCCTGTTCGACCAAGTCGATCAATTTGCTCCAAACTAGAGGGCAACGATGCTGAATCGGTGACGCGCGGACCAGGCCTTGCCGTTCGTGTTCGGCGAGGTTTTGCTCCCGGCGACGACATCCGATTCGGCGATCCGGTAGGCGGCCTCAGAATCGCCCGCAAAATCAACCCGTAGGTTCCTCGAGAGCGAATTGCAATGCGAGCAGGTCGCGTAATTCGTCCAAACCGCGACCAATTTCGCGTTATCGTCGCCTGAGGTTTCCTCAATGTCAATTCGGGTTTCGGCTTCGCAGAGCGGTTCGCAAAACGGTGCACTCGCTGCAACAAATTGGATTGCCTTATCTTTAATTTCTTGTTAAAAAAAAGCAGCGTGTTACAAAAACCAATACCTCGTCGCATCGGCGATCCGATGACCGGGTGCGGAAATCGAGGCTCGACGCGGGGAACTCGACGATGAGTCCGTGACGAACCTGTGAAGACGTAGCCATGAGGGCAAGTCCTCCTGCCTTGAATCCCTGTGATTAAGAAGAGGACCCTGAACCTAAGGCGGAGCGCGAGCGTTCGTCAAGCAAAAAATCAGCGACGGCCCGAAAAATTCTTGGCGTTGCGTTTTCCGCCCGCTCGCGTGGCCGCTCTTTCTGCCCCGTTTCCCGCTTCCCACATCATCAACGCCGAACCAAGATAGATCATTTTCAAGTCCTCCCCTCCCCGGCGATCGGAATGTGCTTAGTCAGGTTCGGGTAATCATCCGCGTCGAAACCATTAGCCGTTGGCGTTCAGGCCCGGTTCAACGCCGAGAACCGGCTTAGACGCCAAGGACGGCGGAATACACCGAACACTTTCCCGAACCTGACTTAGCATTGCCGATTCTCGCCATCCCTCCTAAATTCCTTCCGAAACCATTGCCTTCCTGTCTGAATGTGCGAAGCGTTTTCCTTCTTTTCGCGTTTTTTTGTTGGGGGTTTTGACCGATCCGGTCTTCGCCATTGCCTCGATCCGGCCGACGACACCGAGACGCTCGGCGAGTGCTCGACGCACTGAAAAATTCGATCGAGGCGACACTCGCGGCGGTGCTGAAAAACGCCGCGACGATCGAATTCCGACGCTCTCGCCGACCCGATGCGTGAACTGCAATCCGAGGCGATGCGAGCCCAAAACGCGATTGGGACATTTGGGGGAAACCAACCCAACAAATACAGTACGTGGACGAAATCACAGTACCGCTCGTACCGTTGTACACGTTCGGAATGGACGCTTCGTCGCTCGCGAGCGAGCCAGTCTTATATGCCGACGAATCGCGATTGAAAAAAAACAATTCGGATCGTCCCTCAAAGCCACCACTCAATCCGACGGAACCGTATTCACGACCAAATCCGACGTTTTTTGGTTGCCAACGCATGGCGGTTCGAGCAGGCAAACGGACATCATTTTGATGGTGTTCGATGGCATGATTGCAGACGCGCTGGGCGGCGGCGATCTATCAAAATCGTGTGGACAGTACGACAGCGGTCGAGGGCAAGGTTCTCGCGATTCAAGATTACCGAGGCGCGATTACGGATTTTTAGTTTCATCTCAACGGCGCCGCGACTCGGTGCCCTTAAACTCGACGTCATTCGCAAACTTTCAAGACGGCGGCGAGGAGCGACCGGCGGGTTTGATCCCGAACTCGCAGGCCCGATGCCCGTGGCAGAACAAACCTCGCAGCAGCTACCCGATCGGTTAGCGATCGAATGCGACCCGCACAGCCGCTCACCGGATTCGGGCATCCTCGCGGACCGAGTTTGTGATGTCAGGGATTCCAAAACCTACAAAACGCCGCCATCGTGTCGACCGTCCGATGCGTCGCAAGTCGATTCGATCGCCATGTTTTACAAAAAAACTGGGCTTACCGCATCGGCTCGTCACGAGCGTCCCGGTCAGCCACGCGGACGCCGGGGGCGCGTACGCTCATAACGTTTCGCGGGGGCGATTACCAAGACATGCTTCGGCGAACCTGATTCGGGACCCGCCCTTCGTCCGCTCATTCGCGAACCGAGCCGCTTCCCGGGCGTCGATGTTTGACGGCGGCGGAATGGGCGTGAAGGCCACGCGGCAAAGACGGCGGGCAAGGCGGACAATTCATGCCGGCGTAACAAGACCTGCACGAATCCGATTTGATTTGCCGTGACGTTTGAAACCAGGGGAGGAACGATCCGTCGCCAACCGCAATCTGTTTGATCGCGAAACGAAACCGAGGGACGCCTCGGTGCCGAAGTTGCTCGCCGAAGCCGCCAACCGAGCCGCCGCATTCGGGTGACCGGCTTGCTCGGTTATTTCGGTACAAGGGCGGACACCCTGCCGTTTCCAAACCGCCGACGGTGATTTCCGATCCGACGTTCCGATTGTCGAAAGGCACGAGCAATTACCACCGCCTGAGGACGTCAAAACGAGGAATCCGTCGCTGGCGGGAGATGACCAAGCGGCAATTGCAGGTGCTGTCGGCGCCGGCGATTTCGGATTCGAACACTGTCGCTACGAAAACCATGACGTCAAAATGCAATCCCACCGTTTGGATGCTCGTTTGAGGGCCGGCGACGTTCGATTGGGCCAACCACGCTAAACAATATGACAACAGTATCGGAGCGCGTCTTCTGCGGCGATCGCGCGTTTGAATTCGATCACCGCGTTGGGCGAAGACAACGGACGCGTGGGGAGCGGACACGGCCGTGTTCGTGACCAGCGACCACGACATTCTTCGTGCTCGAAAACCACAAGCGATCGCGAACGCGAAACGTCGAGATTTGAGTGAGGTTTCACGCTCGATCCCTCGCTAAACCCCCCGCGTCGGGTTATGAAAAACAAGTCGCTTGAGTTATGCCGAATTATTTGGACACGACCGGCTCATAACCCGATGACCGATTCCTGGATGTCGCCGTCGAAGCACCCCCGTTTTTGGGGGGGCCCCGGCATCGCAACGTTTTGTGAAACGAAAATGAAAGCCGTTGTTTCAGGCCTGGATAGGCTGGCGTACGAAAATTGACGAGTGCGGCATTTTGACCCGGTGGTCGGTCCCGTCGCCGGCCCAACGACCGCTTCGCAGGCGCTTTAGAATGAGAGGGAGTGTTCATCACCGGTTGACGCTGCACGATCTTCACCCATTTTTCCCTTCCGCCTGGAATCCGCCATGACACGCCCCACACTCTTGCATCGAATTCACCAACGCAGGCGTCGCCATCGATTCTCCGTTGACCGTCGTCGTTTCGTCCAAGCCCGGGTTCGACGGGCCGCTGGGCAACGACCGGCTCCTTGCTGCCCCCGCCGTTCACGCCGCCCGACGACCAATCGACTCGCTTTGGCCCTGATCGGGGTTGCGGGTCCCGAGGCAGCGGCGCGGTCATCGATGCACTTTCGGTGGAAGGTTACGGAACCGGTTTGGAAATTGTATGCGGCTGCGCGAACATCTCGGAACAACGATGAACCTAGCGATTCAAATCGCTCGCTAAACCAAAAATCGGGGCGGGACAGAATTCGACGTTGCCGCCGGAGCGTTCGGTATGTCGGTTGGGATGCGTAGAAAACCGCGATCGACAGGCGCGTCCGGGCGACGTGGCCGATGTCGTACGACGGCCGTGCTTACATCCGCCCGGACGCACGTCGAGTATGCGGTCAGTGTAAAGGCTCCCAAACGTGTTCATGGAGAGAAAAACCGTTTTTCAAGTGACCCACAGCGGGGCGCGAAACAGATTTTAGGAGCGGCCCAGGTCGGCCAAGCGAAAAACGGCGTCAAGATCGCCGCCGGTTTG
>Ga0163217_1008151_pt1 | contig 12289 bp, 5 predicted proteins | sample SynspAceP_FD_185933 | JGI IMG/M metagenome (GOLD analysis project Ga0163217, IMG submission 185933) | Saline lake microbial communities from Ace Lake in Antarctica - Synechococcus sp. Ace-P (PacBio error correction) | ecosystem: Environmental > Aquatic > Non-marine Saline and Alkaline > Saline ... | reverse complement strand
ATCCACACAGAACTACCACAAAATTTGAGGACTTAAAAAATAACAGCGGACCTCGCATCTTGAGTTTCAACAAAGGAATTTTTAAGGCTTGCAAAGAGCAACTTTGGAATTTTATGGATATAAGCGGTCCATGGGACAAGTTCTGAAAAAATAATAGCAAAAATCTAGATGGACCCCAAAATGCGGAGATGTCGTTGTCTCTACCTTTCGATGATAATCAACACCATGCATTTGGATTATAGGGCTATTATTTTCATAAACTGATGAAACAGGAAAAAAGGCTGGGTTTTAAAAGTAAAAAAAGAAAGCTTGGGCGTTAGTGTGCAAGGGGCGTATTTGAAGGACCTTCCGATTATTCTATAAGATTTTGAAGGTGGGCCCAAAAAGCAGAGGTTTAGTATTCCCAAAATTAAAATCTAAAAATTGAAAATATGCAAATTAAAAAAAAAAAAATTATTATACTATAATAAAAAAAAATGATAATTGAAAAAAAAAATGAAAAAAAAAAAAAAAATTAAAAATTTTAAAAAAAAAAATTATTTAAATTCGAAAAAAATCTAAAAAAATAAATTAAAAAAAAAAAAAATGTGCATACAAATAAATAAAATTCAAATTATCAAAAAAAAAAATAAAAAAAAATTTCAATATTATGAAAAAATTCGGAAAAAAATCGAAAATTCAAATTGAATCGCCGTATTTTATCCAAATTTGAAATAAAAAAAATTATTGATGCCAAATTAAAAAATTAATTGATAAAAAAAAAAAAAAAAATTTGTATTGAAAATAATCATTCGAAAAAAAAAAAAATTAAAAATATAAATAAAAAATATTGGAAAATAATCAAATATAAAAATAAAAATAAATTTAAAAATCAATTATTTATAAAAATTTGCAAAAATCATCTAAAATCGAAAAAAAATAATCATAAAAATATAATTAATTAAATTTAAATTTAAATACTTAAAAAAATTATGATAGAAAATTATTAAAAATAAAAAAATTTGAAAAAAAAATTGAAAAGGTAACAAATAAAATTGAATCAGTAATAATTAATAAAAAAAATTGTCAAAATAATAAATTGAATGTTATAATAAAAATTGTAAAATACTATATTGGAATAGATCTAATAAAAAAAACTTAAAAAAAAATCAAAAAAAAATAACTAAATAAAAATATATTTAAAAGTAAAAAATAAAACAATTTAAAATTTGGGAGTTAGGGTTGCGCCCTATTGGGATTTCTTCTTTACGCCTTATCTCCCGAACGCTAAAGAAAATCCAAAAAGGGATCCATGCGGCCCAAAGTTTAGAGGTAAGGATTTCGGACAAGTAACAGCCAATTCTATAAATACTTTTGGGAACATTTAAATTAATGCTTTTCAATTTTTTCAAATGTTCACTTATGTTTTTCAGGGTTGTCCTTAGTTTTTGTAAGTTTTGCCAATTTCCATTGCACAGCAGGAAAATTTTTCAAAATTATATAAGCTTCCAGTCAGGTGTAAGCGTTTTCAAATTTTCATTTAGAAAAATCTTTATCTGGTAACAGTTAAACAACTTTTTTTATGGATTTTGTATTTGTAAATTCCGGTAGCTTCAAAATTCAACATAGGTAAATGGTTCATTGCTCATCCGTCGAATTGATTGGCCATAGCGGGAACGCTGATCCAATAGGTTGGGAATACATTTCATATATAGGGCCTCTTGCTTTCTAAATAGACAAAAAGAAATCCCTTTTTTATTTTTCATCAGCAAAACCCCTCAATTTTTCTAAATAGATATTTAACATCGAACAAATCCCTCGGGTTGGCTGACCGGGTCCAATGCGGGCGCAATTTTACCGTCGTAGAGTTGGGCCTATAGGTACCACAAGAATTCGAACCAAAACGCCATTCAAACTCCGTTTGTGCTTTATTACACAATTTATTCTGTTACCGGATGTTATTATGCTCGCATCGCATTGGCTTACCTCCAGTTTTATTTGAGATCGCTTGATGTTAATTGGCAATTAAAAGCTTGAGTTCTTTTTCTTTATGTGTGACTATGCTCGTAGACAGTGTTTTCTCCGCAGGCATATTATGGTTTCCAATATTGGAAACTCATCTGATCTCTCTGCAGAGTGCTTTCTGGAAATATGGATTAAGGAGTATTCCTACCTCAACTGGAATATATGTTAAAATCAATATCCACTGAAAAAGGTCGAGGCAGTTTCTCGAAGAAAGAGATTGATAGCAGTACCCACAGTAAGAGCAAAGTTTATTTTCTTTTAGCGGCATACTGTCGGGTAGTTACGCTTAAACAGCAATGAAACTTTGGGATTTTTATAATTCTCCATTGGCTAGTTCAACTGGAACAGTTATTTTATTATTTTGCGGTCGTAAAAACACCATTCTTTACAATACTTCGTTTTCCCACTTCCCAATTTATTTTATCCATTATTCAGGTGTGTTACCCAAACTATGGTTGACTTTCTTTCAGCTAGATACATAAATAAGGCGATTTTACCTTGGACTGGGTACAGTTTTCCAGTAAAATCTTGGACAAGATTGGGGTCTTAGATTGTTAATCCCTCCATTAGGATGGTAAACACTCTACTAATTCTTGATGTTTGCGCTTAAAAATAGGCAACTCTAAACATGGCCCTTTGCGGCCACTGGACACTTTTATTGAGAAGGTTTTTAGTTTCTACTTTCAACAAGGCCTAATATCACGGGGGTCCAGAAATGAAGAACTGTGATATCCAATTTTACACCCCAGTCATGATGCAAGCTACCCAGCACTGGGCAGCTTTTCTTGATTGCCCACCAAATAGTGTTTACCTTATTTGGTTGAAAGTTCAAGTAATGGAAGATTTACCAAGTATGGATAGGCTTTCTTTGCCGCAGGATGAACATACATCCCAGCTTGTCATATGAAGTGCATAGATTGCACCTTTCATAACCAACCTTATCACCCGAAACGTATCATGCACGGTCGATTGGGTAAACCAGTGCTGCTTTTTCGATAGCGTTTTTTGTAGATCAAGGCTGTACCCTTTTTGTACAACCCACGATGAATAGGTACACGATACCTGTGGGTGCGTACTTAATAATCCTGTTTATTTTATTCTTTTTCTGGTACTCATGGTACCAATTTTGCTTTTTTTTAAAACCCAGTACAAGTTGCAGTGTTTAAAATAATTTGCTCTTCAGTACTTTAAGTACTGAAATTCAATGGGATTTAAACTGTTTTCTCGTGCTTGCAATTCATTGTTTCTAAAAGTTATAGGTGAAATAATTTACATGACAATAGCTTTAAATGTAATAGTTTTAAAATTGTGTCAAACAGATTTTCTTATTACTTGCTTATCGGCGCACGAATACTATAAGATTTATAAGGGTTCTGCAATCCTATTTTCAAAATGAGTTGGAAACAAAAATAAGAAGGCCGCGGCCTTCACTTATCCATATGTTCAATCAGGGTTCATTAGGATTTATCCAAATTCCTGACTGCGGAACACTATTAAAATTCGAAACAGGCATCCACGCGCTCAAAGTCTTTATAGGTAAGGGATTTGGGAGTTAAAATTAAAATGATCCCATGATTTGAGAATTGGCCTTATCGAAGGTACTTGATTATTATTTGCAATAGTGAGACTTGATTTGTTTGAAGATGTTTTATGTCCCTGCATTTGTAAATAGTGTGATTAAATTGCAATAAAAAAATAGAACAATAGTTTTCCATTGTTCCTTTTGCTACTTCAACTAACTCAACTAAATTTTTAATTGTGGGCATTTATCCCCAAATATTTTCGCTTTTTTACTGTTATATATGTACCAAAATTTACGATGGTTACACCAAGAGTATAGAGGCTCCTCCTAATAGGGCCCAAATTTCATTGGCCAATTCAAAACCTATAGCAATATTAAATGTAGGTTACTTGCACACCCATGTGTCATAAAAATCGCTGGGCACATGGTCACCATAGGCATTTACTATTGTTACATTAAGATAGGCCGTTATTGGTCCACAGAACCCACCGTGGCCAATGTTTGATTGCTCAAGCGAAGTAACGCCAAATGATGCCGAAATCCGATTTGTTAGGCCAAAGGCCAATAACAAACAGCGGTTAAGCTCAAATAAAGCCCTGTTCTTAATCCTTTTTTTTGTGATCTGTTTTTAAAAAGTCTGGCAAGAATTCAATCGGGCAGACCTAAAAAGCAGTATCCCCGAGGTAATAGTGCGCGGACAATGCCTAGTAATGCCCAAGATCCTCCATGCCACCCAACATGTTGAGAGGATATTTTCATTGGGCAGCCCAAGCTGCATATTGTTATTAGCCAACATAGCACGTTGAGCGATTCCAACATTTCCAAAAAAAAGGTCATTGCCGCAGCGGCCCCAGATTCAAAGCATACAATACCTTCGCGTTATCATGGTACCATAAAAGAATTTTTCGTGCCTAAGGGTCTCGGCTTTTCATGCACCGTGCATCAAAGGGGATTGGGTTTAGCATGAAAACTGAAATGGCCCCACATGCAATGGTCCACAAACAGTATGGGAATAAGGCCGAGTTTCACTAGGATCGGTGGTCATATTCCTCAAATTACTTGGGGCGCGCGCGCGGACTTTTATTTTTCAGGGATATGATTAGTCCCCAAAAAATAAGGCAATAAGCAGGCCAACAGCAATTTCAAAAGCATGGCCATACCAAAAAGGGGATAGCAGCTTGCTTTATCATTTTATCTATGGCAATAGACGGTAGAAAGATATTAATAGACCAGAATAATTCCTAACCCCAAATCCAAGAGGTCCACATATTCCCTGTCATCCCATCTATGATCTTGCCGGGTTCCCATTAAAAAAACGGTGCCAAACAAAAATCATAGTATAATGGTGAAGTACCGCATCCCAAAAATTGGCTTCTTCTTTGCACCAAGGATAAATGCCTACCACTTCACTTATACTAAGTCCATCATGTACGAACGGACATTTCATTGCCGGAAAAGTAGTCATGAACCGCTCCTGCAAATATGCTTCCCAAATACATCCATAGAAAAGCTTGCAGGTCGAAATAGCACCGGCGTATGCGCTCAAAAAATGGGCCCCAATCCCGCAATATTCAGGAAATTGAAGAGAAAAAATTACGCCATGCAGGCAAGGGCATAAAATCTTACATCAGCCTTTTAATGCGTTTATTGCCGGGTTGAGACGATCCATTATCTACACCGAAAATTTTCTCCACAAACTTTCCGTAAGTGTAATTAACCTTAGGATTTAAAACCCAGTTATATCCTGGATACTCTAAATAAAATGATTATCATCCTTGATTTTTATAACTCTTTTATCATTACGCTTTTCCTATACTTGATTTCTTGTGGTGTTTTTCGTCAAGGCGGCCTGGGGCTGCAACCTTGACCTGCCCGCCTCGCCTTATAGCTTAACAGCATTTCCGTTACTCTATAGCTGCATGTGCAAAAAAATCTCCACTGATACACCCTTCCCGGCCTCCTTAAATCCTGTTTACTCTTTGGCTATAATGCTCTTAAATGGAATTTCATAAGGCTTAGATGGCACCCTCGTGATTACCATAACCCCCTCCTTGAATCTCTTTATTCAGTTGAATGAACATCTACACCAAAATCAACTTTACAAACTCCATCATCAAACTGTGCCCCGTTAATAAGGTCTTCCTTTGATAATAGTTATCTTCCAAACTATTCTCCTACCTTCCCTTACTCCGATTTGCGCACCTGTTGAAACAAGTCTTCACGTTCGACCACACCACTCCTCCCAACGGACCGGTACGAAACTAACCAAATAATTATTGATTTGCACGAGCCTCAATAGTAGCCTTGCTAACCTGGTTTAGACAGCGAATCCAAAAACAATAATTGAATCACCATCATAGGATGAATGGCCATCATTGCCTACTAAAAACCTTCCCTAAACATTAAATAAAGTTTAGGTTTTTGTGTTAGCTGGCCTTTTAATTCCAGCACGTTCCAATTTCACTATATAAAAAATTTCTTTTCCTCTTAGTTGGAGATAATCCAATTTTTCCCGTTAAACCGCCCATTATTCAGTTCGCTTCATTATAGAAGACGCCAAAGTCAACCTATGGCCTATTAGGGAGACTCGGCTTGAAGTCTTTCCCCGATACAGATCTCCAAGCAAAAAAATACTATCCCGCGAAGGGAGGTCCAAATGAGACCACCCATGTAGGATATCTTAAAGACTTTGAACGTTACCATGCTTCCCTGGCCTGAAAACTCTCCGTTCGTTATATGTTCAAGATTATTTATGGAATTTTTGTAGGCCGCAAAAGGTGACCTTAGTATTGAAGGTCTGATATTCTACCCCCAGCTCCAAAAAACAACATCTTATCCATGTCCATTCATCTTAATTTCCGAAAGAGACCCCCAAAATGCGTAAAAACTTCGCAACGAAGTTGTGCATCACTTTTGTCCAGCACGATTTGTTGACACATCAACGACTTCCGTGTCAATAATACCCGGTTTCTTATTCTATAATCGACTAGATATAAGAGCATTCAAACAAGCCAGGGTGAGTCCAAAATTCCCAAGACACCATACTATTCGAAATAAAGGTTAGTATTGAGCCCAACACTGACTGTGCGCCGGAAGCTATAAGGCCGCAAGGCAGAAATACTGCCGCGACCTCCCCCGCACCTACAATTATAAACATCAGGTTCTTTACAATGGCAAATTGCTTGCAGGGCTCCATAAAACCAGTTGTGATTCGCTCCGAAATTCATTATTTTGTCTATTGCCGAAGATGCTATTGAACAGGCAGGGCACTAGACTGCCAGCATTAAAACCAGTTTTAATAAACTTTTCTTCTGTTATTTTCCATGTTTTAAAGCTTATGAATTTAAATTTCAATAGAATGATTATAAAGTGGAATGTCATTTTCTCTTCCCCTTAATAGTTCATATATATTTCAACAAAATTCTTCCTTTGGATTAACCCGATTATTTCATATATATAGCGTTCAGCTTCGATTTTCAGTCGTTTAGATTCAAGGCGTTCCAACCACTTCTCGGCCACTTTTTATTCCAAAGGTATTCATTCGTCTTAATGCATGAAAAGGATAGGGCAAAATGCATATTGAGTCCCCCTTATACTTTTATAAGTATCGGTACCGGGCATTTTTTTGATTTCCTCCATAAGGTATGCGTCATGGAAGAAAAAATCCCCGACCCCAAAATATTGCGCGGCAACAAAATATGTGTGAATAGCACGTCGATATCAGAGATATAAGCAGTTTTGCATTTGTTTTCATTAATAATTTTGTACTTCCTTAACTGCCACTTTGAAATATGGGACTCTCTTCACTGAGCGCTATATGTGCTGTCTTATTCCGTACGCATATGCCAGCAACCAGCTGTCCTAACAGGTTAGTCGTAGGCTGCTAAACCCTACATGACTAGCCGCACTTGCACCGTAGCCAATAAATAGAAATCCAATAGGCTTAATCTACGCCAAATGGAACTTTGAAAAGGAAGAGGGGATATAAATTAAAATCCCCTCAGCAACAAATGGGATATTAAGGTTGCTGGGGGATAACCCACGTGGACAGTTAAGGAGACAATAGTCTCCAAATAAGCAATGGCGTCTTTACTTTAGTTCGACGATCAATGGAATTTCGAGGTATTGACATCTGTTGAGTAAACACAATAGTCTCCCATAATACCACTCTTTGCCTCCCTAATGTTACAAATCGTGGCGGGAAAATTACCATTATCAGTGAACTCGTCTTTAGCCAAGCCCCATTGTTGACGCTTCTTTTCTGAATTTCGCAGGAAAATTGTAGAGGATCGTTCTGATAAAATTGGACCATACCCAAAAGGTGTTCCTTGTTTAGCATTATTCTGATTCCGCCTTGTTTCCAGTCACCATTGGAGTATTTCATTTAGTTTTCTTCCCAACCCTTGTCAATCCGTAAACCGGGCAATTTTGATATCATTTAACAATCAAGCCTTTATTATTAGTAACCCTTGATGATCTAAAAAATTTACCGGTCACGGACTTTTTTCCACCAAAAACCTGTGATACCTTACCTTCCTTTTTAAAGGGGAAAAACATTTTTTTTTTTTTGCTATTGGGGGGGACCCAAAAAATAATTTTTCCCGAAGATTAGTTTTCAGCCTCCTCTATTTTGGATATGTTCTGCATTCATTGGTAATTCATAATCAAACCTAAAAATATATAGGCCTGAACCCTAAAATGGTCCCCTTCCCCATTACATGACCTATCCAAATTTTGGTTTAAATATTGCTATAAAAAAAGTTTACCTGCCCAGGGCGTTTCCGCCATATTCCTGGGAGATTTCCCTTCCTATACGATATTTCTGCACACTGCAATTGGCCGCTAAATCCCCTTCATTAAGTGGCATCGATTGAACATTTTTTAACCATTGCGTAAACTGAGATATCAGATTTCTTTATCTTAAAATATTGCTCCTTTGATTGTCAATAATGTATTATTCGGGTTTATCCATTAAAAAACACTTTCTAGTCGATTGTTTACTTAGGATATGAATATTTGGCAAAATTTTCCACTTAAAAGCATATCATTAAAAATTTGCAGGGTAACATGGGTTCGCCATGAATGCCCCATTGGACAATCTAAACTGTTCTGACTTTTTCCAATTATCAGATAGTATTTTTCAACACGGCCATATAATCTTTAAAAGTACCCCCTATGCCTTCATATGATATAAATCGTAATAGGAAACAACCCCCCGGTCATAGGACGCCAATTCATAGAGTATTCTTCAACAACCACAACAGAATGACCATATTTTTGCCGACATTTGATCGCCGCCGAAATTGCCAGAAAAATGTATGCTCCCTTAATTACTAGATCATTACTGGATTCTTAAGAATCTACTTTTTGACTGGCTTGAACGGGATTAAAACAAATCAGAAAAGTACGAGAATTAACCATCTGCCCATATTTCTAAAAAAGTAGATTCATTTATAAAATAATTATATATTTGATAAGCGGCATATGCTATTTCAAAAACCTTGCCTTGAGTCGTATCATTTACGTTAGAGGTAATAAAAGGGGGGTTTAAAAGAGTTTTTAAAACCCCCTTTCATTAAACCGGACTTGTAGACAATCTTAATTTGCGCCCAAATCGAAACGTTTGCACTAACTTCAACAAAGTGTCAGAAGGACGTCTAACCTCGGACGGCGTATTGAGATTTTTCGAGATAACTCTGAATAAGACACCGTGCTTATAACATCCTATTTGCCCTGCCTTCTTTTATGGGTTAGTTGCCATGAAGAATCGATATTTTTCTAGTTTCATTGGTATGCTCTATCCATTGAAACTTGAACAAGTATAATACTTCTGAGATATTTATATTTTCCAATGTCAGGCTGGGCCTTCCCCAGGAGAAACCCCAGGCAAAAATTAGATAGTCGCATATCGGCAGGATCAATTTTGAACATCAGGACTAAAATCCGCCGATTCCTCTAATGCCCAATTGAACAGCTTCCTGATATGCGTTATACGCATCCAAAGTATTACCCAATCGGAAATTCGCTTCGGCTTGTAATAAACAATAGCTCATTTATAGGTAAGGATTGTGCAATGGTGCTGCCGATATTTCAAACAATAAAGGTTTGGAATAAATTGCGCCGATCCAACCGTGGTTCACCGAAATTCGGCTTCCGCTGTCCCACTGGTGCGGGAATTCGTTTGCCATTGATAGTGGAAAACCAAGGAACCGCCCTTTGGATCTTCTTTCAATAACAGAATTTGCGGGTAAACGGACAACCATTACATCAAAAACTTTGCCCACTGGCTGCATTGAGGCTGACCATTCTGCGCCTTAGAATAAGGTTACCATTTTTTCCATGAATATTACTAAATTTTTTATTGAAAATTTTCGTCGCCATTGGCAAAGAGAATTATTGATAAGGCTTGGAAAGGGCGATTTGGCAGAATCACTGGACTATCAGTTTACCTCAATTTATTATAAATCTTAGCTTTAGGCCATAAAGCTGTTTCATCCACATTTTGTTTGATCACCATTAAAAAACTAAATCGTCTGTGAAGGCGTGGCGTATCAAACTTTCCAAGATTACTGATTGCATTGTCAAGAATTGAAATGTATTCCTCGGCTAAAGTGTTTCATTGGGCTACAAACTTGGATTTCTTATTTCGATTGTAATGGCATCGGAATAAGGAATATTCTCCGACAAATCGATCAATGTTTGTTAACGTAAAAGCTTTCATACGGTTCAGCTATCCCAGCATAAGTCCAGCTTCGTTTTGCGTCGCCTTGGTTTTTCATAAATTCAAGGTCGTTTAACATCAAATAGCCATTTTCCCATGCTTGTGAAACTGGCCCCTTCCAGATTTAGTGTACGAATTAAACCCCAATACCCCACTGTTTGTTCAGAAATAGAACCGGCTTGAACTGCTGCTCCAGCACCAAAACTATTTCATTGCTATAAGGAAATGATCAATGTGGCAACAGGGAATTTAAAGGTGCATTCATTGACGATGTTCGGATTGGTATCGATCTCGGTAAGTGTATTCTTCGCTAACAAGAGAAGACAGGCCAAACCAGAATATTACTAAAAAGTGATATATATTGTTTTTTTTCAAATTCTTAAATTAAAATTTAATTCTGCTTCCAACTCCTATACTCTTTGTCTGCGGTATCTGAGCCACTTCCAAACCAGTTTGTATTCCACTTCTACCATCGGTAAAATTAACTTCTGGGTCGTAAATGGAATTCTGTTAATTAGGAAAAGATTTCTTCCTAACATAGAACCGATGCCGATTTAATAAACGAATTTACCCAATACTTTTTCAGGTAGTCATAGTTTAAGGTTATCTCAGCGTAACGAACAAATTGATGCTCTTGCAAGGACTGCTCTGTAGGATTAAAAAGCAACCTATATATGTAATATGAAAAAGTCTTTTTTATTATAGCATATCATTAGCTCCATTCACCACAGGACTGCCCATTTACCAGGTGTACCCTTTAACTTCCTGGAATTATATCATCTTCTGCCTATCAACGGTTAACTCCTGCCTAACCCCTCCATCTGGTTCTACAAAGGATTGGGGAAAATATCTGTTCCAACCGGATCGCCAATCGCTTGAAACGACAAGGACAAATTCTTTTATAGGTAAAAACTATTAATGAAGTTCATTTCAAATCCGGCAAGGCGATCCTATGATTTTTCTCGTTATCCATAATTGCGAAACCCATATCCAGCTGAATTGGAATCGCTCTGTATATATTGGTTGCCCAAGAAGCAGGGTCCTTAACAAGAAAAGGCCGGCAATGGACGGGTAATCAAAACCCTCTTCGGCAAACAATTATCCCGCTATTTATTAATCAATCCTTTTCAACCCCTTCCGGCCAAACTAACTACCTTATTTGCTTCCTGCTTCCCTTCCCTCCTTTTTCCTTGTGCCTCTTACTACCCTCCCTCCCTTCTTCCCCTCCCTCCCCCTCCTTCCCCCCCCCCTCTACCCCCCCCCTTCCCTCCCTTTTCCTCCCTAACCCCTTTTACTTCTCCCTCCTCCTTCCTCTCCCTCTTTCCTTCCCTTCTTCTCCTCCCTCCTCTCTCCTCTCTCTCCCCGCTCTTCCTCCCCCTGTCTCCCCCCCCTCCCCCCTCTCCCTTTCTTTCTACCTTTCTCCTCCTCTCTTTCCTCCCTTCCTTTGCTTCCTCCCCTCCTTCCTCCCTCCCCCTTTCTTCTTCTCCCTCCTCCCGCCTTCCTTTCCTTTTTCTTTCTTCTCCTCTCCCTTCCCTTACCTCTCCCTCCTTCCCCCCTCGCTTACTCCTCTTTCTCCTCCTCCTCCCCCCTCCCCTCCTCTCTCTCCCTCCCCTCTCTCCCTCTCCTCCTTCTTCCTCTCCTCTTTCCTACTCCTCCTCCCCTGCTCCCCTCCCTCCCTCCTTCCTTTCTCCTTTTTCTTCCTCTTTCCCTACCCCTTCCTCTCCCTTTCCCCTTCCCTCCCCCCTCTTAACCTTCCCCCCTTTCCCCTTTCCCTCCCTACCTCCCCTCCCTCTACTTTCCTTCTACTCCTCCCCTCCCCTCTCTTTCCCTACTTCTCCTCCACTCCCCCCCCTCCGCGGCCCTTCTCTTTCTTTCTCTCCCCTCTCCTCCTTCTCTCCCCTCCCTTCTTCTCCCTCCTCTACTCCCCTCTCGCTCTCCCCTTCCCGCCGCTCTGCTTCTTTCCCCTTCTCGCCCCCTTGCTCTTCTCATAAACCTCCCCCCCCTAACCCCACCCCTCACTCTTCCCACTCACCCCTCTACCC
>Ga0163217_1091337_pt1 | contig 12290 bp, 17 predicted proteins | sample SynspAceP_FD_185933 | JGI IMG/M metagenome (GOLD analysis project Ga0163217, IMG submission 185933) | Saline lake microbial communities from Ace Lake in Antarctica - Synechococcus sp. Ace-P (PacBio error correction) | ecosystem: Environmental > Aquatic > Non-marine Saline and Alkaline > Saline ... | reverse complement strand
GGAACGGCCTCGAAAACTGCCGTAGCTGATCGTGGGACTTTTCTCCAGGGACAGGCAGCTTGGTTCGTGATGGCTGTGTCTTGCGGGGGCATCGTCATGGTCATGGTGAGAGGGCGGGAAACGCGGAGGAGGATGGATGGAGCGATGACGCTGAGATTGGTTGGGGCTCACATGCTGCAAAAACGGGCGCAGCCAGCGGGCCAGGAGTTGTGGCTCCCAGGATCGAACCACCAGCACGAACGAGGGTGCCCAGCGAGTTCGTTCTGGGATCGAATGGCATGATGCGCAAAAATTATAATTAATACCGAACATCGTGGCCGATGGGATTGAGACCCCTATCAGGCCAGGGAAGGGTGAAAACAGTGCCGGTGAAAATGAGGGGTGCTTGTTTCACGGCTTGTTCACGCGCAATCCCAGCACCACACGGTGGCAATCGGTGGTGAAGGCGCTGGAAGGGTGATGCGCGTGATCGTCACGAACTTGGAAGCTCCCACTCCGATCGCCCCATTGGCTGAGCGCTTTGGGCACCAGCTGAGACCCTCGTCTGTTGGTTTTTGATCACGGTGGCAACATAGGATCGACCAAGCCATGCCCCTGCGAGCCGTGTTACGACTGACCAAAAGAACACCCGGGTAGCCACGATTGGCCCCAACACAAAGACGCCGCAAAGATGATCGACGGCACCCGGCGAGGATGTCGTTACCAGTCGATGAACTGGTGCGAAAGGCCGCTTTTGGAATTATTTCGCCAGAAAATAGCAACCACCAACCCCAACTGGAATGGCATTCGGGCGCCACAAGGTACCCGAACGTGCCGATGAGGCGCGTTTGCCGATCCTCCTCCATTCAAGACGGGAGGGCGGCGGTAGTTGGGTGAAACAGATTGATGCTTGATCAGCCGCCCCCCCTGCAGAATTCACGAGATGAGACAAGGAACAGTGGCAGCACCGCGTCAAGCTGAAGCCACCAGCATAGTGGTGACAGTCGTCAGCCGGTTGCGTCTCAGCGACGGTTCAAGCAACAGGGGAATGATGCTTGGATGGCTGGGGTCAGGGGTCGTCATCAGAGATTCAGGATCTGGAGTTCGGGTTTCTGTGGGTATGGATTTTCTGAATAGAGTATGATTCAGAACCATTGAAATTAATTAATCCGAGCTGAGGTTGAACGACTAATAGCGAGGCTGAGCTTTTGACAATCCACTGGCCAGAAGTATCACCGTGAAAGGTGAGGCAGCATCAGAATCAAGGTGCATAGAGAAGGGCTGACACCTGAATGCGCTGATTCGCCAAATTGGTTGGCCAGGCATGGCTGAGATCGTGTTGCCCGGTGCAACAATGACCAGCTTGAAAGGGAGGTTGTCCGATGATCATGGTCACGGACCTGGTTTCCCCATGGCACGGCGAGGGCCAGCATGACCCTCCAATGATGGCTTGAATCGCGGCGGGCAGAATCACATGAAGATGGCATCAGCGGCGTGCTGCCAACGGCGTTAAGCCCCTTGCCGTAGGGCCGTGGGCACCTGGTTGAGGGCGTCGCTGGGAAAATGGCCGTGATGATCGCAGAATCATCACCATCCAGGATCAGGAATCGCTGGGGCCAATCCCCGGGACCCTTGTGTGGTGCTGAACAGTGGGGAACCAGCCAGGGATGGCATGCGAGAAAGTTGAGAAAAGGGCGAAGATGGGCTCCATCACAAAGATGCCCAAAGGCCAAGCACCACTGGAGGGATCGCAGCCAACAATATCCACCACACCCGTGATGTCGCGCCAGCGGGTTGGGATCAGATTTTTCGGTGATGAAAATTGCCGTGCCAACTCCCAGCGGAACCGCAATCAGGCAGGCGCAACAAACGACGACACCAAAGTCCGTAGATCGCCGTGAGGCCCGTACTCACCGGTGGGAAAACGGGCTTCCCAGCTGGAGGTGGTCAGAAATGTCAGCCCGAAAGGCCTTGATCGCTCTTGGGCGCCTTGGAACACAACAAGAAAGATTCCCCACCAGAACAGATGGCGGACGGGTGGGCAAGCAGGAATGTGAGGGACTGCGAAAGCCACTGTCATATCCAGCGTTCTGAGGGCGGGGCGAGCCTTATTTGGAAGCGTATCCACAGGTGGCTCGGTTCTCATCGCAAGGGGCAGGGAAAGTACGCATCGTCAAAAAGTTTCAACACCTGAAAAACTTAGCGAAAATCTAGAACTGACCCCCGCTTCCATCACTAACAGAAACGGGTTAATCCCCCAGTCTCCGCCTGATCCCCTCGGCCCCTCGGCCGGCTGGAGGTGCGCGGCGGCTCTGCGCTCCCCCTCGGGCCACAGCCTGAAGAGCCGGTAGTTTGGGTCTTCGATTTTGGGGGTCCATGGGGCGCATCGTTGGCATTCGACTTGGGCACCACAATTCAGGTGGTGGCTGTTGCTTTGGAGGGTGGCAGGCCTCAAGGTCATCGCCAATGCTTGAAGCAGCCGCACCACTTTCCTGCGGTGGTCGGTTTACAGCCGGGGAGCAGGAGCTGCTGTTGGGACCAGCTTGGCCCGGCGCCAGCTGGTGCTGAACCCCCGCAACAGCTTCGCCATCTCAAGCGGTTTTTGGTCGCAGCTGGGGATGAGCTTGAGGGAGAGCAGCCTCGCTGGTTCCTTACACGATCCGGGCCAAGACAGGGCAATGTGCGCGTGATCTGCCCGTCACGGGAAACGGAATATTGCCCCGAAAGAACTGCTGGCCAAGCATCCTCGCAAGCTTGGTTTGACGATGCCGCCACCTACCTCGGCGAGCCTGTGGAGCGGCGAGTGATTCACCGTTCCCGCCTATTTTCAAACGATGGCCCCAGCGCCCAGGCGACAGGATGCCGGGTCGACCGGCGGGGCTTTCCGTGGGAGCGCATCTCAATTGTACCACCGCCGCGCGGGCCTACGGCTTCGATCGCAGTGCCGTTGAAGCGGGTGCTGTGTTTCGATCCTTGGCGCGGTGGGCACCTTCGACGTTTTCGGTGCTGCGTATCGCCAACGGTGTGTTCGATGTCAAAGCCACCAGCGGGTGACACCAGCTGGGTGGGTAACGACTGGATTCGCGCATCGTCGATTGGGCTCGCTGAAAATTTTTACGAGCAGACCCATTGCCATCGCACCTTCGCCGACGATCGTCAGGCCCTGCAAGCCTCAACGAAGCGGCTGAAAAGCCAAACAGGAGCTCTCCGGTGTTTTCAAGAGCACCCCGTGTCGTGGCCTTTCATTGCCACGGCCTGAGGCCGCTTCACATCTAATGCAGCTGGAGCGCCTGCTTTGAGTCCCTTTGCCCCCGGTGCTCGATCGCTTGCTCGCGTGCAGCGCCGCCCTGCGGGATTGCGGAACTGACGGCTGAAGAGATCGACGATGTGGTGTTGGTGGGCGGACGGCACCCGCATTCGATGGTTCAGGAGATTGGTCCGACGTGATTCCGAGGGAGCCCTGCCAGTCGGTCCATTCCCCGATGAGTGGTGGCGAATTGGTGCGCCGTAGGCCGGCATCCTTCACCGGAGAGCTCGGGACCTGATGACTCAAACGATGTGTGCCTTAGTCTTTGGGCTCGGAAACGATCGGCGGGGTGATGAAGGTTTCTGATTCCTCGCAACACGCCGATTCCTGTTCGTAAATCCGACGGGTTCAGCACTCGGAGGGCGAACCAGTCAGCGGTGGACTGCATGTGCTGCGGGTGAGCGGCAGATTGGCGGCCGGACAACAAGTCGCTGGGGGACGGTTCGCCTCATCGGGATCCACCGGCACGCGGGGGGTGCCCGCAGGTGCAGGTTCGTTCGGACATCGATTTGCCAACGGCTTGCTGCAGGTCTCGGCCACGGACGAACACCGGGCCGTCAGCAGAGCGTCTCGATTCAGGGCGGCTCCACCTAGAATGAGGAAGAGATTCAGGCGCGCTTGCCTTTTGAGGAGGCACCCTCAAAGGCGGCGGCAGGATCGCCGCAAGCGCTCCGAGGTGCGACGCTCAAACGTGCCCAGACCTGTAGCCAGGCCGAGCGGTCGGCGGTTGCGGGACGCGGCCTGGAATGGGCCCTATGGAGCGGAGCGCCCCCCAACAGCGGGCGGTGGAGCTTGCTGCGTGATGTGCAGGCCCTGCTCAGCCGAAAGGACGATCCGGTGGATTGGACCTGCGGTCAGCCAGCTGCAGGAGGCCCTCTTTATCGGCCTCAAACCGTGCCCTTGTGACGGAAGCGCCAATCCGATCGGGGGCCTCTTCAGGGCATCAGAACACCTTGGTTCGTCAAGGGGGGTTGATCTCTTCTTCGACGACGCTGGGATGACTGGGACCGCCCGGTATGGCCGCAGGCGTAGTGGCCGTGCCCCTGGGAAGGCGGTGATGAGCGGGGGTGGGTACCACACCCCGCTATGAGCGCGGCGGGTGGGCGCCAATCGGGGATCCCGGGCTGAGACTGACCCTCCGTGACCCGGCAGGCGCAATCGCCTCCGCTCGAAACCGACTACTGCAGTTCTCGCCCTGTCCCCCGGCGCTGATGCCGCCAGCTTGAAAAGCGTGCCTCCGCCAGCAGGCCCGGCCGCTTGGCACTCCCGATCTCAATGGCAACGATCCCCGTTGCCGTAGAGCGCTTCAAGTTGGTCAATGAGGCCTATGCGGTGCTCCCCGGTGATCGAGCGACGGGCAGCCTGGAAGCCGGCCTCGATCCGCTGGCGCCCGCAACCGCGCCCACTGATCCCTTTGCGGCAGGCTTCCCGCTTTCGAGGACTACCTGGAATGCTTCTGTTTGGCCGTCGCCGCGGTCGAAGAGGACGGCTGACTCTGAGCCTTCGCGGCGAGTCTGACCGACCGGCTCCGGAGACGGCTCAGCAGACAGTTTTGAGCGGTTTTAGGATGGTTTTAGGTGGATCGATTTTCGCGATGATCAGGCGGCGCTTCTGGCCCCACCAGCGATTCGCAGTGGCAAGCCGGATCCGCCTTGGGAGGGGTCACCCACGCTCACCGTCGCCGCCGCCTGTCAGGGCTGCAGGGCGATCTGAACGGATGGTTGAGCTCACGCCGGAGCAGGCCCCTGGAGGAACCCGACTGGAATTGGAGTTGCCCGGTTGGCAACCGCGGGTGGAATGTGGACCCGGCCTATGGCGGTGATTGGCTGGCGACTGCGCTCGCCGGCGTAGCCTCAGGGTGGCGGCGATCACTTTCTGCAGGCTTGCGGGCTGCGCACCGCACAGACGGCCTGCGGCGTCGAGGGTCTTACGGGGTTCGTTTCAGCTTGAGTTGTCTTCTCCGGAGGCGGCCTTGGCTGCCTTGTCGTGGTGCCGACCCTGCAGGGGCGCGTCCAGTTGCGGGTTACCGGCCCCGGCTCGATCGAGCGGCGATGCTTGCGGCTGCGTGGCTCGTGGCCTGGCGCGTGGGGAGCAAGCCGGGTGACCAGTGGTGGAAGTGCGGATCCATGTTCCCGAGTCAATCAATGAAGCGGAAGAAGCCTCTACCGCCGCTTGGAGCAGCTCGCAATCCAGAGCCGGGAGGACTGGGGGGCGGGCGATCGATGAGGGAACACTGGACGCGGCGGCATGTTTCGGTCGATGGCTGTTTTTCATGTTCTGCTTTTTTGATGCCGGTACCGAAAATGAAGGCCATCCACTCCCTTGAAGCTGAACGGCCACACCGTGGTGCTGCTGTTTCGAAGGAGCTCAGATGATGCGGAGCGCTATGCCGGTCTGCTGGAGCCCAGGGATTTTCCGGTTGCCCAGCGTCGGAGGCTCTTTGTCGCGAGAGATGGAGCTTGTTTTGTGTTCAGGCTGGCTACCGATGGCCCCGCTGTTGTTCCGCCGGGCTTCCTGCCCCAGTCGGCCGAAGGAGCCGCCTGTTGATTGCTCCCCCTTGAGCGCACATGGATGTGAGAGCAGCTGGAAGGAGGGCCACCCAGGGTGGACCGCCGGAGGGTGATGGCGACGGCGATGGGGCCAGCGGGGAGGAGATGCGGTCGAGGGCGTTCCGCCGCCGGTTGGAGGGGCTCCTTATGACCTGGCGCCGATCGCGGCAACCTGCACGAGAAGCGAATCCGGCCAGTTGCCAGCCTGGTAACTCAGCGTGTCGAGCTCGTTCAACTGTTTTGCGAGGAAGACCTCCAACCGCAGCAGGCGGTGGCGGGCGGCCGGCCCTGAGCTGGCCGCGCCATCGCGGCCATCGGCTCTTCGCCCTTTGAAGGCGGCGGCCGCCTCTTTCTATCTTCGCGCTGGAACCTCAGGGCCGGCTTCGGCGTGATGGATTGCGGCGGAATGTCCGCCCACCTTTGCAACCCCCCCTGAGTGGTTCAAGGCGTGCTCGCCGGGGTGGAGCTCCCGGCCCTGCTGCGCAGGCTCGGAGGCTGGAAGACCGCTTTCGAGCCGGAGCCACGACCTGATCGCACGCGGGTTTCGGCCCCGCCGCATGCTCTCGTCGTATTGCGCGGCGGCACCACCCCTACGTGCTGCGGTGGTCTCCGCCATTGCCGGCAGGCATCGGAGCGTTTGGTGCCGATCGCGATGGAGTTGGTGCCGCCGGCCCATGGGCGCCATTTGCCCTGCGCCATCGACATTCGCCTTGCTCACGGGGCCAGAGCTGCGCTGACTTGGCTCGACCCGGCTGAAGGGCGGCACCGCCCACAAGATTGGCCCCTCAACATTCTCTCCACCGGAGTGATGGTTCAGCTCGCAAGGCCTACGGAACCGGATGGTGGATTGTGGGCGGTTCACCAACACCAAGCTCGAAGACCTGTGCCTGCGCATCCTCTCGGACCTCGCCGGAGTGGACAGGATTCAGGCGCTGCCTTACTGGCTGCCGCTGGAGGGTCAGTCAAGACGGCCCTGCTCGATGGCCGCCAGGGCGGATCGGCGATGACGCGCCGCCAAGGGCTCTGGTGACAGCGAGCGGCAGGGACTCCGCCCTGCCCTCGAGCTGCAGGCGCCTCCCTTCCACCCCGCTAAGCCGGCCGATCGCTGACCCTTGCGGCGATCCCTGATCAGTTGTGCTTGCGTGGAACGGGCCCCAGTAGGGCGCTGACGTGAGCAGGTCGAGGGCGCTCACGGGTGTGCCTGGCCATTGCTCTTTGGGCGTCATCCAGGGCAACTGCGCAGGGCCGTTTGGCTGCTGGCTCGCGGCCCTTTGAACAGCAATCCGACTCGGCACCATCGCCACGATCTGTTGGGCAACGCGGCGTTGGCGCGGAGATTTATCGAGCACCAGATCCACCGTCACCGAGGGCGTTGTTCAGGCGTGCAGCAGTTCGTTAGTCGGTAGACCATGCGAGGGGTGGCGTAGGCCCATTCTCGGCTTCCCGGGCCAGGCGGGCCTCGCTGTGGTTGGTCATGCCCGATCACGAGGCAACCCCAGCTTGGGTTAGAGGTTTGGGATTCGGCCGGCGTCGAGAAGGCCGGCACCTCCATGTAGCAGAGATAGGTGCGCTGCGGTGCAGCTGGCGGCCCGGTTGCATTCAGGCTCTCGGCCACATCGCCCAGCACGGCGGCAGAGTGTGGGACAGAAGGGAAATCGGCGATGCCGACGTGCGCCACGGCCCCCTGGGCCGAAAAAGCTGATCGGGCGCTTGATGGGCGTTGTGCGATCGAATGAATTTTGATCGGGCACAGAATGTCGACGCGGGCGCAACGGCTCCTGCACGCGAAACCCAGCGAGCAGGAGAGATCCAGCCGCACCCCGAGGGAAGCGCAGCGCCCGAGGTTAGGGCCCGGTTAGGGCACTTCGCTGGGTGAATAGCTGTGGTGGCGGCGTGGGCGGGCAGAGAACACCACCTCCAGGTCGCCGATCCTTGGCCAAGGTCGCAGCGGTCGGGGGCGCCCGAGGGGGTCTCGATTTCCAGCTCCTCGATCGCTTCGAGCCCTTCCATGGCGTAGAGCCGCTGCGCCGAGGCACGCCGAGGCGCGGCCATTGGGCCAGATCCAGGCCGGCTTGACGGAAAGTGGTTGGAGCTGCTCATCGGCTGGGAGAAAAGAGGAGCGGGAGCGGGAAGAACGCCGCAGATTCAAGCGCTGGCGGGCGAGGCCCCAGGTTCAAGAACCCAGGTTCGTGGCCTGTTCTAAGCGAGGCTGGCGAGGAGGTGGACGGGGGGTGGTCGATGGGGGGGTCGATACAGTCGGATTTGCTGAACCAGCGTGGACCCGGAGCCTTCATGGAGACCCGATGCAGTCACCGCCCAGCGGTCCTGTCACTGTGGAAATTCCGAGCTGCTTCGAGGCCGATGCGCCCAAGGACTGTGGCCAATTTTGTGATGAACTGGCTTGAGTCCGGTCTTTTACTTACGACGGACTGGCTTTTCACCGGGTGATCGACGGTTTCATGGCCCGGGTGGTTTGCCCCAACAACCGCGCCGGCTTGCGGGCGGCGGCCCCGGAACGGTGGGCCCCAGCGTTACAAGATTGCACTGCGAATCAAAGCCGGCAAGCACCAGGCCGGCAGCTTGTCGATGGCCCATGGCCGGTAAAAAAAACACCGGCGTTAGCCCATGTTCTTTCTCTGTCATGACGGCCCAGCCCCACCTCGATGGGGTTCCAACCCGTTTCGAGGTCAAGCGTCGCCGATGTTGGCGGATGCTGGGCGTCAAGAGGGGCACCAGAATTCAACAAAGGTGACGATTTCGCGCCTGCCACCTGTTGCCCTGCCTGGGCTGTCAGAGCGATTCGCTGTCCAGCCAGTGCAGGAAATCCCCGGGGGCCGGGGGCAACTGGGGGCTGCGTTGCGCAGTTTCCATCGCGGGCGCGCTCCGGCCTCCAAAGGTGGCGCTGGGTGACCGCTGCGCTGGCTGTCGGCGGCGTTGGCGCAGGCTGACCCCCATGGTGCCCGGCCACGCGGCCTCTGGCCAGCACGGCCGTCAGGTTCGGGCTTCGGCCAGCCCATGGCTGTGGTGGGCGAGAGCAGGATTGGCGATCTCCGGTGCTGCAGGCAGGCGCCAGCGGCCGGGGGATGTGCTCCTCCAAGCTTGAGGTCGAGATGTGCTGCAGGGCCACTGACGCAGGGCCTTTTGGCCAGTGTCCGCCATGGCCACCGCTCCGGTTGATCCCATTGCCCCGCCAGGCCACAAACGGGCTTGGCCCTTTGGCTTCGTTGGCCGGGGTCTGCAGGAAATGGCCGAGCTTCAAGCCCGGCTTGGTGGCCAGATAGGGGAAGGAGCGTTTTGTACTGCCGGGACTCCATCATTCAAGGGCACCCGGTCTCGACCTGGAGGCCATAGCCGCCCGCCGGCGAATCTTTAGCGCGGGTTGTGGTGATCAGCCGCAGTCGCCGCACCCCCAGATCGCTTGAGGATCTGGGCGCCGCGCCGTAATTGCGCAGATCTGCCGCAAAGCCGAGCCGCTTCGTTGGCTTCCACCGTGTCGAGGCCGCCGTTCCTGGAGGCTGTAGGCCTTGAGCTTGTTGATCAGGGCCGTGGCTCGCCTTCCTGGGCGGAGATTAGACACACGCCCTCGCCGGCCGCTTCGATCATGCGCAGGGCGCTTACGAGCTGGGGGACGGGCGAGTCGCAGGGAGCGAGCGAAGGCATTCGCCGCGTGAGGCATTCGGAGTGCACCCGCACAACACCGGGGCCGGATGGCCTGGCCGGGGTTTCCCTTCACAATCGCCACGTGCTCGCTGCCATCGAGTTCGTTGACGATAGCCGATCGCCTGAGAAGGTGGGCCGAAGGCGCTCGGCATCTGGGCTTCGGGCGTGGCCGACGGACAAACCGCTCGGTGTCCAGCCGGGATTAAGCTGATTCAGATCAGCATTGGCTTCAAGCAGCCGCAGGCCGTGCCGCTCTCGGCGTAGCTGGCCAGTTGGGGAGAGGCGCGCCATGATCCATCCACGTTCTGGATTCTCGCAGATCACCCCGGGCTGGAAGAGCCCCGAGAGCGGAGAGATCCACCGGCGGCCTCAGTATGCCGGCTCGTTGAGCACGCGCCTTCCCCGGCCCGCAGCGGAAGATGTGCCCGGACGGCCGGCAGATCTGGGGTTGGCTGCGGGGATGGATTGCCACTGGTCGTTGCGGGCCCGATCTTTCAGCGGATTATGCGGTGCTGACCCGGTTCTCAGGTCCGGCATCCACAGCATGAACGAAGTGAAAGGCAGAGATTCGAAGTTGACTGTCGGGATAGATGCAAGAAATCCACACATCGAATAGGCAGCTCAAGACAGCATCGAGACGCTCAGCCCATCCATCGCCGGCAGAATCAGGCCCGGCTTCCAAAGAGATAGAGATTAGAAAGATATAGATATGACTACAAAGAGGAGAGATGGGCAGAAACTGAGCCGGCGCAAGGATTCAAGAGTCTACTTCGTATTTCACCCGGATAAAAAATATTCAAAATAAAAACAGAAATCAGAACCAACCACCAACCATACTCGCCATTGCGGATGGCGGCGAAGGCCGTCGGAACCAACAGAAGAATAAGAAGAGATAAGATCGATCGATCTGCAGCACGCATGAAACTGGGGCTGGCTGCCCGGGCCTGCCGCCGAGGAGGGGCTCGCGAGGAGAGGCCGGGCTTGGGCTCAGCTTGGATTCGGGGGTCAGGCGGTTCGGGCAGGGCTTTGGCGCGGTGTTCTTTCCTTTTTAGGGCGATATGAGGATGGCCCGGTTTACGATCTGCCCTTCCGCAGGAACCGGCATGTCCAGATTCCGTCGCAGGCCACAGCGGGAGTGGGGTTGATCGGTGCCAGCGGCTACGGTGGCATTGCAGACCCTGCGCTTCTTCAGGGTCATCCCACTTGGAGGTCACCTTTCTCGGCGAGTTGAGCGCAGCGCCGGCAAAAACGCTGGAGTGAACTCGCACCTTTCCTGCCGCTTTCCAGGCGACCCCGCTTGGTGTCAGGCCCCACCCCGATGCGCATCGCAGCGGCCGCCGATTTCGTCGTGACTCAGCCTGCCGAGTGGGTCTGGCTCCACGCTCGTGCCCGGCCTCTGGAGCGGGGGTTCGGGTGGTCGATCTCTCCGCGCTACCCGCTACCGTTCCCTGGCGGCTATGGCAGGCGGTCTACAGCAGCGAGGCGGCTGCAATTCCCCGCGTTTGATGGAGCCCTCTGCGAGGAAGCGGGTCTTGGCTTGCCGGAATGGGGAGGAAGGGCGAGGTGGTCAGGACAGTCTGGTGGCTGCGCCCCGGTTGTTTCCCACCGCTGGTTTGTTGCCGCTGCTGCCCTTTCTTGCAGGCAAGGGTCGATTGAAACGAAGCGGCATCAGTCATCACAGCGATGCCAAACCGGTTGCTCGGAGGAGGCCGCGCCCCGCCAAGGACACATCTACTGCTGGCTGAAAGCCAGTGATGCGGTGGTGCCTACGGCGTTGGTGGGGCACCGCCACACGTGAGATCGAAGGCAGTGCCGCCAGCTGGCGTGGCCAGCCCGATTCCAGCTCCAGTCACGCCCCACCTTGCCGTGATGTGTGCGGGCCTGTTGGCCACGGTCTATGGGCGCCTGCGCGATTCCCGGCCTGACCGGCCGAGGATTGCACACCTTTGCTCAGGGCGGGCTATTCGCAAGCTGCGTGGAGGGTGTTGCCGGTCGGCACTATTCCCTCACCAAATGGGTTGCGGCAAACCAATCGGGGCGCTGCTGTCGGTTTGGCCAGGTGGGACAAAGCGCACCGGTCAGGTGATTCTGCTCTTTGTGCCATCGACACCCTGGTCAAGGGGCCAGGCGGGCCAGGTGGTGCAGTGCCTCAACCCTGATGGGCCGGCTTTTGGCGGCGGAAACCGGGCCTTTGCGCTGCTGCCTTTTATCCCCTGCGAGCCTGCTTTCAGCGCTGAGCGCCAGGGCGACCGGGCCAGGGGGCGGCAGGAGCCGATGTTCTGGCGCTGGGATGCGCTCCGGCCAGGGCTGCTGTGGCTGGTCACCGATCAGCCAACCGGCCGCGGCCTGGGCCAGGATCGCTCCGCCATCGACCACCTCACTAACCAAGTGGGCGGTGCAGGCCGTCAGGGTTCACCCCTGCCGCAGGGCCTTGGCCGAACGGCGTCTTGCCCGCGGGGAAAAGCTGGGCAGCAGCGACGGACGTGAATGTTCAAAAAGCCTGGCTGGGAAGGCTTTCGATTTCAGCCTGGGGGTGTGGACGATTCCCGCATCCCAAGGCCCGCCATTCACAACCAGGGTTCCGATTACGGGGCTGCGGCGAAGCTGTCGATCAGGGGCCTGATTCGAGAATCCTGCCGCTTGGCGATACAGGGCGGTGATCCAGCTGCGCAGTTCCCACCAGGGCAAGCGGCTCGGGCCGGCGCTTTGGGGGCCGCCCACAAGGCCGGGTTTTGTGACCCACCAGCAAAGGGCTCCAACCGGAGCGGTTTCATCTTTTCTCTTTTTTTTTTCCT
>Ga0163217_1044296_pt1 | contig 12290 bp, 5 predicted proteins | sample SynspAceP_FD_185933 | JGI IMG/M metagenome (GOLD analysis project Ga0163217, IMG submission 185933) | Saline lake microbial communities from Ace Lake in Antarctica - Synechococcus sp. Ace-P (PacBio error correction) | ecosystem: Environmental > Aquatic > Non-marine Saline and Alkaline > Saline ... | reverse complement strand
CTATGGGCTACAATACGAAAGCTTAAGCTGACAAATCGGCCTTATAGAGGCGGTTAACACCCTCTGCGTTTGTGTCCATTCAGGTTGCATGAACAAGCATTACATTGCGTATTCCGTGATGGAAATATCGTCCACATCAAGAGACACCACTTTTATTTAGTAATTTAACACAAGGAAAAAACTGTATTTTAGGTGCATCTACTGCTTTTTCAGCCTGATTCACCCGTCGTTTCGTAATTAGCCGCCATTAATTTCACCATTTGAGCCATTTAAAGCTTAAAACAAATTCATAAAAGAGCTTAATGCTATCAAACTGCGTTTTGAGAAACCACCCTTTCTTTCCACCGCCTCTAATTGCAACAACTTGAACGATCTAATAAGAACATTACCTTCTAAAACCAACCAACAATTCTTTACCCAAACATCACCGACCCCTATTGGCGCTTGTAATTTCTGTTGCATTGTCTAGCGTCGCTGGAATTGGAGGCTCCTTGTTGACGAGGGCATTGTAACAAGCACATCAATCAGTCAAACCCAACTTTTAGCGCTAGATTTTTGGCTGCCCCCAAACACGAGCATTATTTACCACCTGACCACGACTGTATTAATTTCGCGTTTCATAGTATCTAAACCATTTAAATTCCAGCAGTTTTTGAGGACTCTACTGCACGAGCCGCATCAGAATTTGTCCCCATTACACAGTAATCAAGCGGTTACCGTTTCGTACCGCTGTGGCTGCCAAACAGCAAACAGCCAGATCAGTCATGACCAGTTTTCAGACCCATCAAACTGTTTTCACGCCATAACATTATTACGATTTGGCTGTCGGAATATTGTTGTAAGTTAAGTCTTTCTCAGAATTACATGAGAAGTTTTTGGGAACTGCAAAAAAATTAGTTCGCACGTTATAACTTCGCTATATCGTGGAGGCACTTTGAATAGTGATCTTCAGCAGGAAATTCCGGTCGCGTTAAACAAAAACGAGTGTGTATTCTCCATTCCCAAGAAGCTGTGCATGCTGATTCATCAAATCTGCAAAAGCGGATTTTCACTGCCGCTATATGGCTCAGCAGCAGCCAACACTCGCGTCATTCCCAAGACTTGAATAATATAGCCGCCGCAGTTAATCTTTCTAACTGAACTTGGGTTCCCTCACGTATAAACATTACGTGAGCCTTCCATCCTCCATGCTTTTTCACTTATATTACTTATCTTTCTAGTGATAAGTTTCGCGAGCCAGCTCATATCAATGATATAAGCAGTCATCAATTTGGTTAACTCGCTGGAGGCAAAGCTTCATCCGCATTATGCTTCGACTAGGATTATCGCCCGTATAAGCACCATCAAAATGGTAGGCTTGCTCGCAGATAATTGTGGAGGTTGTTGGGGATTAATGAAGGAGCGGAAAATAACAGAACCGCTGACAAAACAAAATTTACAAGGATAAAGTAACCAGGAGTTTTTTTCATACTCAAAAAAATCGTCTTTCTTAAAAATGTGAATAAATGAATACTAGACACTCTATTAATTTCTACCCAAACAAGCGCTTCTTAGGTATCAAAGCAACCCTCAAACAGGGTTACCAAAAAAACCTCTTTGCTGCAATCTTTTTCTGCCATTCGACTAACTTACTAGCGTCATCGAAAGGTCCCAACCAAAACCTTGTACAGGCCATCGTCCTGCTTATTTCATCAACACGTTTACACTGTATCGAACGCTCAAAAGACGTTTTTCAGTCGGTCCGCAGATTCCTCTGCACTAAAAGGCGCCCCACTGAAGATGGGAAAAACACCAAACTCCGAAGATTTCGTTAGAAACCTCACTTTGGTGGATATTTCTAACGCCTTATCAGGCGGTTCTAAGGGAGAATTAGGTGTTTTTGATACACTCCTTTCAGGGCTATAAGCCCTCCCCTGAGTAGGCGTATAGCCTCCAACTCTAACCCGAGGCCAACCTTTGTTTATGATATTCCAACCGGTAGCCGCCGCCGCATAAGAAAGATTCAATTCAACCGATTCTCCGGGGAAAGGCCCCCGATCTTCATCTGACAATACCAGAACGTGATCTATCCAAAGTTCGTCACCTACTTATAAGTCGGTAATCCGGTATAGGATATTGTGCCGCAGAAAATTGTTTTATACATGTCATATGTTTCCCATTTGAGGTTTTATGACTCATGGAATTTTTTCCCATACCAAGATGCCTGTACCCTCTGCAAACCCAGTACTCTTGAGCGGGGAATCCCATTACCCAATATCTTCTAATTTTTTACCCCCAAAACTTCAATAGGCGGGCTCTTTTATCTACCACCACGACTCTTCTGCCTCCCAAACTCAAGGTACCAGATTACAGGAAGGTGGTTCAACTTTAATATCGCCCTGTTGGAGCATGATCTTGTAAAAATTGAGAATAACGTCCACCGCAGAAGCTTTTTTCATAGTTCTGCATCGCTTGTTCCAAAACACATGACGCGTACTCCTACCAACCATTTCAGCACCATAAGCTAATACTTGGCACACCAAATAGCATGTCTAGGCTCATATTCTCATACTTCCATACTCTCAGCAGTTCTAAACACGGACATGGGCATAGCCCCTAACTTGGTTGTAATCACTATTAATAGTGTGAAAAACCATATCTCATGAACTTTATACAATAAGGATGTTCGTTTCTGCCCCTTTGTTCGCTAATTACGGCATACTTGCAAGCCTAGTTTTTTCTGAAGTAAAAAAGGACTGAGTAGGTAGTACACCTAACGACGGACCAAACCTCATATCAACATTGCTTTCCGCCCTCGATTAAAGTCATCAGCCACCTATCACGATCTTCAACGTGCGCCATGAAAACCACAAGGTTTGACCAGAGCTTTTCACATAACCCATAGATGCCTTAAATTATATCTTTGCCAACCGGCAACTTCACACAATCGCCAATTTCAGAACATGGGTCGCAAGAACTCCACCATAAATCCTCGGTATGACTCTCACACTTATGAGGTCATATAATCTCATATGGCGTTCGCAGTTTCGGGATGTTACTAGGCATAATTGCACCATCACCACATGTCAGCGGCCGCCGTATTGACCTTTTGTTTCACCAACTGTTCCAACCTTCTGTTTGCGGGCAAGCAACAAATCGCCTTTAATGTCATCTGAAAAAATACGGTCTTTTCGGCTCTGCAGGGTATTATCACCATGACAGTGGTTAGTCAAAGACGTTAAAAAACGTCCTTAGAGCCCGTAAATACGTCCGCGGTAAACGTTTCTACAACTCTAAACCATGAAATCAATGCTACAATCACTTAGATTCAAAAAACACCAAACTCTAGCTCGTGCTTTATGTAATCCATCAGGCATCACCGCTCATGCTAAAAACTGTCCCGACTCAACCTTTAAGCCGCTTTCTTCATTCCACAAACCGGTTTTATACTCGTTTAATAAGTGTTATACTTCTCGGTTGGTTATCTGGATTTTTTCAATCACTTTCGGGCCGAACTTTGATATGTGAAAAAAGCCAAACTCTAAGCGGCTTTCTATCATAGTTAATGCTCTTGAACGAGCTGCGGTCAATAAAAAAGCTGGAACTTCGAGATTTACCAGCGTTAAGAATCGGCCCCCACTCTTTGGGCATATCTTCAAGAAGGGTGCATTCACTTACCTTCTGATTTGCAGACAATGAGGGTTGATCCTATACCGTTACCACGCACTAGACAAGCACTAAGAAAAATAATGTAGGCTTGGCATTAATCTTATCCACCTTGCCTTTTTATCCGTGTTGTATTGGACACTTTAAATACCGAAGGTTTGCCGGCTATACAGCTGCAGTTATTATTAATGGAAAGGGCACCAGTACCACTCCAGTGATACTAACAAGTGGTTAACGCTGAGTAATTACCCTCAAACGAGCAGGTTAGAATGCCTGACACCAGCCAAACTCTCTCTCACAACTTACACTTACTGAACACAAAAAATGGTAAGCGTTAAACTCCTGCGAGCATACGCGCCTGTAGTTGTCCCTCTCGCTGCTCGTTGCCCGAAATAATACAATACCTCATAGAGTACTAATAAATTCTTACGTGCAAAATTTAGCGCTATAAATTTTCATACTACACTACATGCCCCAAAATTAATCCGAATATCTCTTTCTTGCAATAGACTACCGCTCCAACGATAAATGAAGAAGTCTTTGTATTGGCTACTTCTGGCTCTCAGAAAGTCTCTTTAACTGGAGCCTTGTCAGTCTACCCTCTAAACCAGCCTTTTGATTCCATTACCCAAATATTTGACCAACCCTGATTGCCTCGTTATTATCGCTTGTTTTATGATTGATATAATATTCCAACCATTGCCCCCCCAAATCGTCACTTTCTGCATTACACAGAGTTAATACGCGGGGCGTTGGTGCGCGCGTATACTCTGCGTGGGAAGTGCATGTCATCAAACTATCTTGCGAAATAAGTCACTTCAAACCCGCGACTTTACCAATGGGTGCTCAAACGCAACAAGCTAGCACCCAAAAGTTATAATATCGGAAAGCGTCCATCTAAGTTCTGCACAGTGAATCAGAACAAAAACCCACAGGAAACAGAGGCACCAAACAAAAGCACGTCCTCTTAAGCTCAGGGCTGTCTTCGCATCGAGACAGGCAAAATAATCGAAAACTCCAGCACCGTCAATCTCTAGATCGGCTTATATAACATCGTCGCGCCGTGCGCTTATCGTGAGAAAATACCAAGCAATCCAGTATTGTCTTAAACCTATTGTTTCACTATTTTTCAGGTAATTCTACAGAAGGCTTAGAAAAAAACGCTCGAAACCTACCAAGGGGTCAGCGGCACAACCAACAGCCGCTGCGCCCCCTTTCGTGCGGCCGAACCCAACAACTCAAAATAACAACACCCCCAATTAGTGTATAGGCTAAGTGGAAAATAAATAACGCACGGGAGGCGCCGTCGCATATATTTGGGCGGCAATTGCGCTAAGCCAAACACACCAATAAAACCAATCGCCAGCCGAAACGGACTCTTGGACCTACGTGTGTGCTACTTCTGCTCCGAAGCGACAGAATATAAAGTAAAAAGCACGGCCTTCCCATTCCCTATTCAGTATAGCAACATAAGACCCCTATCAGCAACAATCATTTCTATGGCCACTATATGACTTACCAACTTTCCACAAAAACGTGCCGACGGATTTGTTGTAAACGGGACACGGCTCTACGAAATATTCGCTACAGTCACTGTCTATAATCTACCTTTTCAAATCAGTCATTAATTCGTGCTCAGATGGTAATTTCATCATGTCAAAATTAAGCGTTAACAGCTGCTTCTGTTAAATCTGGTCACAGTTGTTTACGATTTGCTACACCAGCCACTTTTCATATATAACTAGCGAATACCGCAATCTTTTAGGAGTTTTTCTGCTTGCAGCAAAACCTACCGAATTATAAATTAACGCTGGATCGCTCCATGCGGAAGCCCGCGTTCTCAAGCTTTTCAGAAGTCTACTCTTCATCTTCTTGTAAGCTAAACACTTTGTCCAGTTCCTGTTATTCCCTCTTGTCAATATCATTACTACTCGCTCCTGCAGAACCGCTCCCTACTCTCTCTGCTGTGGTGCATCTGACGTGACGCTCTCTCTGTTGATATACGCTCTCAGTGTAGCCATCAGCTCATTCTAGTCCCCCTCAGATATGCCCGCTCTGACCTCTTTTCAGAACAATATTCACTCTCGATCGACCCCGACGATAAGTTCGTGCTGCACATTTTCAGCACAATTCTGGCCGGTGAGCTCTACTATCTGCATATCTGCAGATATGATGGCAGTTCCGGGACTTTACTTGTTTTTGAACATCTTTCCTTCTGTAAGTTGTCATTAAAGAGGGAAAATAAGTGACATTGTCCTTTTCAAAGCCTGGCCATAGTGAACGCTCCCTTCTCCGAGCCGCTCTAGCGCAAGCAAACTAGACCAGGTATCCATCAGCAAAATCGGTGTTTCCGACGAGTGAGAAGACCTCTCTGTCGCCCGTACTACGACCCTCTCTACAGAGTCACCAGGAATAGCAGGGCTCTGACCAGCAGTGCAAGAGTGTCTAGCTGTCTCTGTCTCTCGCTCGACCCCCTGGCCTCACGGACCTGTTCGTCTAGTCGACGTACACTTCTCAGTCACAGTTACTTTGTCACTGCAGGAAACCCGTCTGTCAAAAAATTATGAATCAGGCGAGGCTCTAATCTCTCGTATTCTTGCTTTTGCCTCAACTGTAATAATTAGGTTGTGGCCTCGATATCAATAATAGACGCTCTATAATTTAATCCAACCATGTCACTCTGGCTCTCCGGCAGTATCTGCTGTGCCGCCCAAAATCCCAGGCATACCGCACTACCATTCTGGGCGTTAATTGCTTGATTCAACTGCCTATCAGAGCGAGTGAGGCGATATTCATGCGCATGGACGTGTAAAAGCCATACCAAGACCAGCCCAGTGCCATAAAGATCTTAAATTATGATCGCGGATCTGTGACATCGACGGTCTAGATAACCGTTACCACGTATATTAAGCACCCGATTGAAAGTGGAAGCCGTGAGTGTGCTCTCGTCTCATTACTCTCGTTACTGTAAATGATATGTGACGTAATTTTTTATACAGCAAGCTCCCACGAATCTGAAAGTTATAACTATTCGCTTCGGCCCAGTAGGAAACCAGCGCTCTCCTGAGGACTCTCCCTGTGCGCCAGTGGCTGGGTCCATTTCCTCCTATCGTGTCCTATCCCATCTCAAATTAACCCAAAGCTTATAGTGCGCCCAAAGAACCATATTAGGTGTATAGCTGCTTGCCATGTCAAATTCGCTTCCTAGTCGTCTAATACCAAAATATAAGAATAATCTTTCCCCTGGATGTTGAGGGGGTTCTTGACCTTTCCGCAGCTTCCTGGACCATAATTAGCCTACCGCGTGAAGCATAACCCGTCCAATAACGTTAGGCAGATCCACGAGATCAATCGGCTTCGTTTATTGGTGGGTCTTCCCCAATATTTGGATTCGTTTGGTGCCAATCCAGCCATTTGCCCACCCTGCCTCGCAACTTAATCACGCGCGGGGGTACTTGGAGCTTATTACTTTTTTAGGTAGCGTGCCTCCACTCTCATTCTTCTCCTTAGCCATTCTGTTCAGCACGCTCACAGACCGCTCTGGTGTTGCATGCCCGTAGCGTTCCTGCTATCCGAGTTACCCTTGGTCCTGTAAGGGCCTTCCTTCCTACTATAGCCGTGCCTCCTCCTTACGTGGATGATCTTTCAACCCCTTGCCTCCGAGGGACGGCTCTCCCTAAGTCGCTCGCGCCGGCCGTCTGTACCGGCTCTGAGGACTGGTGCGCGCACAGGAAAACGTCTCAAGAGATAAGGTCTCACACGCATCGGTCTGGATCCTCGTGGGAGTGGGTATTCGCTCGCGACTATTTCTGAGAGGCTATTGTGGGGAACATTCTCGCCGTACTCCGCCACCCCTGAGCCCAGCGGGTCGCTCTCGCGCCTCCTTAACTTGTCTTCCTGACCCCTAGGTTCGTTGCCAGTACTTTTCGTGCTTTCCCCGTTCGATCGTACGATCCAGTGAATTCCATATTTCGGCCGGCCTCAAGGCGTGGCGGAATCCGGTGGCTGAATTTTACTACCTCCGCGTCCTTGTTAACTGCGTTCTGGTTCGATGTACAATGACTGCGGCACCTCCATGCGGGCCCTGATTCTGATGGCCGAGATGTTGCTTCGCGATTATGCGAAGGGCCAAACTGTCCGCATCCCCGATGGCATTTCCTTCTCCACATGTCTCTCAGGGAGCCCCTCCACGTCTCTAGCCTGCGCCATCCGCCTACCAGCAGGACCTCTTGCCCGGTAACACAAAAGCCTGTTGCCCATCCCGGAAACGGCAGGCCAACAAGTGTAACCCGCCCGCGCTGCGGGCCAGTTCCGGTCAAATCCCTATGGCCACTTTTAGGCAAGGGCCTCGCTGTTTTCCGAGACCGGCTTGTGCTTGGGCCGAGTTCAAATTTGCATATTGTGCGGGCCAGCGAAGCACGTGCTGTCGCATCGCCTGCCTGGCTATTTCAATCCGGCTGGGGCCTCCCACCCCAGTGGCCGCGAATTCGGCGAAAGAACCCCGGCGCCCCAACAGTTGTCCCGCAAATGTCCCAACTCCCACATTAACCTATTTCCCTCCTCCTCACCCCACGGCCCTCAGATAACATTAGGGTCCTTCTCTCTGGTGCTCGGGGCGGGCCTCCTTCGGCCCCTTTGCGCCCCACTCTCAGAGGCGTCTCTCTGGCCTTATGACTGGTTCCCCACCGCCTCTTGACCTCCTAGGGCACCGGCCCCTCTGGTTGACCCATGAGTTGCAAATCGGAGGCCTAACTTACATTCCACTAATATCACTGCATATCCTGTGTCACCGCCCGCTCGGCTCTCCTCCATACCGTCTCCGCTTCTCTGCTCCGCCAGAGGCGCCCCCAGCATCCCACTCATCCCCTTCTTTATAGACGCCAATCTTTCTGGCCAGCCTCATTGTCGCAGTTTCCGGGCCATTCGTTGGTGCTGGAGCATGGGAACTCATCCGTCGCACCGCCTATTAGAGCCGAGGGACCATGACCTGGTCACTGACCCGATCCGCCCCAACGACTCCTATTTAGATATTTGGGTGGGTTTGCTGCGCTAATGGCAAACTCCGGGGCGGGCGATTTGTGAGCTCTATATCAATCAACTGCCCTTGGAACCCGGAGCGTGAGCGGATCCCAGCCCTGGCCGCGCTCACGCCTCGGCTTGAGCTGGCACCGCAACCCAGGCGGACTCGCCTCTAATCTATTCTTGTTCGCGACACGATGAGACTGGGTTTCAAGTTCTTCCTGGTGACAGCGAGCCACATCCCGTACTCTGTGCTATTGAGGACTCACACGCCTTTAATCGCACTCCCGCCTCACCGCAACAACCTGGCTTTAGCTTCCGCGCATCCTACAAAGGACAAAAATTCCTAGCTGTTAAGTGATCCATCCCTAGCCAACGCCTTACCAGTGTTTTAATCTTCCAATTTATCTACCATTTGTAAGCCAATTTGCGCACCTGGGGCCCATTATTGGCAGAAGCCTAGTAGCGCGTAGAGTCACAACTCCAAAAATTTGTCCTCTCTAAATTCGAGGGTTCTTTAATTAATCTTATGCAAGAACCAAAAGTCAAAGCGGCCCTCCTGCCCACCTCGCCCTGACACGCCTGGTAGAGCCGCAGGCCACAACTCCAAAAGAGCAGACACCGCGGGCCCTCTTCTACTGCGCCGGGCATATCGGGTTGCCTGGACTTCTGACTCCGACCAGTTGTGTCCGTCTATCTATGCACGGAGAGGCCTTCTCGAAGCATAGGATTCTCAAGCTTCAATTAGTCTGCGCTTCACCGGGCTCTGCGACAGGCGGGGGTGTGGAGCTTCCTGTCTGGCGGGCCCGAAAGATCACCGGGCCTGGACCTGACGAAATTCTGTTGGCAGTGTAGCATGCACTGGCGGGGCACGCCCCCCTGCGCTTGGGGAGCCCGACTCTTCAGCCTTGATGTCGGGGCTGTGAGCGCCCTCGCCCGGCGCGCTGCGGTAGCTGGACCGACTTACTAGAGTCGTCGACCCTCAACACGGCTGTGGCCGCGCGAACCAATCCTTCCCATCAATCAAACCGTCGGATTGAAACAGCCCTTTCTGCGCGGTTGTGACGCCCAGGATTACATCAGGCTCCGGACCCCGCCCGTTGGCTCTCAGGTACTAACCGTTTAAATTATTCCTGTGCCAATCTTAATACTATACCCTTCCCCTACCAATCGCCTTTTGTGGGGAGGGTGCGAGCCGAGAGCTCTTTGGGGTGGCCCCCTCGCCCTGCGCAGGCGCGCTTCGGGCCCGGGGCGGTCAGTTGCGTATCCGGCCGCGCGCCCCACGGCGCCTGCAGCTGCAGGGTCTCTCAGCCTTACGGCCAGCCGGAAGCCCCTCCCGTATTGCGGACCCCGATGAAGGCTGAGCGCTGAGGCACGCCTCTTTGGGCATCCCCGCCTATCCGTAGGCCGCCGATCATCGTCGAACAATCCATGACAGAAACGCCAACGACGGCTTGCCGGTGGCTCTTCGACAAACGCGCAGCCTCTCGCGGACAAACCGGGACGGCGCTTAACGCTGAGCAAAGACACGCCAGGGATCTTCCAAGCCGATCCGGCCAATTGAGGGCCTACTAGATCCAAATTATGAACATTCAATTTTCATGCCCACAATCCGTTCGTCTGTGACTACCCGCTAAATCCACAGCGGTGACCATGGTGGAAAGGGCCAAACTGACCATTAGTATATTTTCTCCTAGACACGGCGCCTGCAAGTCTGACGGCCTGATAGCGCAACGTCCGTGCTCACCTTGCTGCTGTCCAAAACCCGACCACTACGGCGTCTGCGGTCGCTGGGCGGTTTACTCAGAACATGCCGCCACCGTGCTTGGGATCCGACCAATCTGGACATTCGCAGCTTTGAAGGCCCGCTAGGCACGCCTCTCGCCCGCCGCTGGCTGTCCCCCAATCCAGCAACAGGCGGCTTTTGCGGTTCATCCTGATCCTCGAGAGCGCCCCATCAACAGCTACGCCCTGGAAATACCTTAGCTTTTTCCCCCGTGGATATCGGCCATTCACTTGCTAGGTATCACAAAATTCGGTGTTCACCAGCTCAACAAACCGCAGCGCAGTATTTCAAAAAAACTCCAGGGGCGGACTTCTTGCTTCCTGGAACGGAGAACCCCTGGCCGGTGAGGTGGGCCCCGAGTCGCAGACATAGATAAGGGCTGCATGATGGATAAAAGCAACACAACCCTGCACTTTTCTCTGGGCCAGCCTTAACCCATAATTCCCAAATAAACCCGATCGATAAGCGGCTCTTTACCCTAAGCTCGACTCTTATTCATCGAACCACGTATCTATCACCTGTGTCAAAAAATCAGAAAAATTTCCGTACCTGCAAAATACACGGAACGCCGGACACTATCGAAAAGAACCTGTCGTCAGAAAGCCAGAAAAGTCTAAACGCAAAAGCATGGAGAAAGAACAGAAACTCCATCTGGCGTCGCGGCGCTAAAAAAAAAATGAACCAAAAGAGCGAACGTAAAACTGCCAAGTAAAACCGCGGCCAATGGCAAGCCAAACAAAAGAAACCAAAAAGCAGTCGCCAAAACACACGTAACCGAAATGCGTCAAAATACGCACCCAGTCGAGAAAAAAAAAATGGCCAGGTGCCATCCGGAGCAAACAAAGTATTGAGCGTGGTAAAATCAGGCCTGGAAGTTCCTAGATGAAAGGACGCTAACCGAGATTTTTGCACTTAAGAGGCATTAAAAAGAGCAGACGAAACCGAGAGCTAATTCTCGCCTGTAGACTTAACTTAACTTGGAGTAGGACGACGACAAAATAACGGGGCTGCGCTCGACAGACGGCGGACACGCCGAATTTGTATATGGATATGTGGCTCTTAATCAAAATTGGCGCCGCGACTGCTGGCTTCTTGAGCTTCTTCGCGATAGAGGTGGGGAATCCGGGTCCCACTGGCCGGACGGGCCGCATCAAGCAAGATATGCTATTACCTCGCAAAAACAGGAGCAGGGAACCCATATAGCGTGTTACAGGGAACCTATCCCGCCACCTTCGGCGAAAGAGCGCACGCAAGTGGGGGGCATACAATAGACAACTCTACTCCGGCCAGTCTATACCGGACGTGTTGGACGATTGTCAAGCTCATAAACCATTCGGATACGATCATTCCAGGATGTGCCACCAGATCGTGTTGTCGCTCAGCGAGGGCGGGAGAGAGGCGGCGGCGGGCCTCGGAATTATTACGGTTTTAGGAAACTCCGGTGGTCAGCACATCCTCTGTGAGCAATTTGCTGCGTGCACTTGAGTGGCCTACATTTTTCCTTGACTTTACTTATTGTGGATGCACACACCACCTAGCTGACCGGTCCGGGAAGTCGCGAAGACTATCTCCAGCCGATCGCTGCCAAAACGTCAGGAGTTTTCGACCGCTCTCGTAGAGGACGAACCGAGGCGGCTCCGGACCGTCTTACTCGCTCTCCTTAGTTCGATAACCATAGTACCATATATCAGCTTCACCCGTAATCTTTCACGCCACCAATACCTTTGACGCATCACGACCCCATCGATCGACGTTGCCCACAGCCCTTATTCTGTGTGGTCGCCCGGCGGGTTCGGCGAATCAGACGGACCCGTCGCAACTATGTGCTTTCCAATCTTAA
>Ga0163217_1017658_pt1 | contig 12290 bp, 5 predicted proteins | sample SynspAceP_FD_185933 | JGI IMG/M metagenome (GOLD analysis project Ga0163217, IMG submission 185933) | Saline lake microbial communities from Ace Lake in Antarctica - Synechococcus sp. Ace-P (PacBio error correction) | ecosystem: Environmental > Aquatic > Non-marine Saline and Alkaline > Saline ... | reverse complement strand
ATACCTTCTCTACGGAATCGACTTAATTGTCCAGATGATTGTTAAATGCCTATAGCTAAGGTTAAATCATAAAGCCGACCTCTTTACGTTAAATCGGGCTGGGGCGCCCCATATTTATGGTTCGCTTTTTACCGGAATTTAAAGCCATTGTTTTTGTAGAAGCAGCCAGCAATTCTGTAGTTACTTCTGATGGGCGTTGTCTGGTAGACCCCCTAAATGTACCCTACGCCATTATCATATTTACTTCAACCGTTGATGGTAGTTCGCTTCACACCAAAGATCGGGCACTCCCAAAAACTTTATGTAAGCATGGATTGTAGTTTTCCTTAAAAAAGGAAAATATTTTTGGTAAGGTGTCATTACAAAAAATTATTCCACTTCAAAATTCTTTGTATTGTATAAATTTTCCGACTTAGAAAAATTCCCAAAAAGGAGTTACTTAAAAACACCAGAGACTTCTGAGGGTATTAAAAATCAAAAGTATTTCTTGGCGCTTGAACATAAATTCAGGATTCCAATCAATTGATGCCTGTAATCAGGAATAGAGGACTATATTTTATCGGCCATGGAACTGGCGTATTTGTTGGTTTGAAAAATATGTTTGTGATTACATTGGTTATTGAAAACTGTTTTCCTTGAATTTTTGGATTCGTGTAGGTTGGGGCAAAATCTTGTTTCAAAGGTTATGACATCAAATTCGCGCGAATACATAGGCACCCACCATGTATTTTTTTCTTTAACGACCGTGATACTTTTTAATTTTATTGCATATATACCCTATTAAATCATCTACATCTGAACAACCAATACCATCTACAACAATAAGTTTATAGGCACCGTTCATTATAATTTCCTTAATTGCCAGAATTAGGATTCATTTTTTATTCCAACCTTTTTTAGTGATTTCTACATTCCTATTATTTCAACTACTGTTTCGCTAAGTAGGAAAATCGAAGTATAGTCATCTAATAGTAGATAGTTGTTCCAAACTTTTCCATAAAAAGAAGCCTTTAGTTGCATTTTTATAGTGTCGGGCTTTTATGCTATAAAAAGGCATTTTCTATTTGATTATGAATACTTCGATTAATATTGCTTGCTTCATGCTAGAAATCTCAACTCAATTTTTTAAATTCGGAGCTAGCTCATTCAATGCCAGATTTTCATTAAAACTCATTTCAATAATTCCCCTCATTCATCAACCCAGAACGGTAATTACCCTTTTTATCATAAGGGGTTAATGGAAATTCGAAATACAAAATTAACCGTACTACTCGGTATGGATTTTTCAACTGATTTAATCTGTATTAATACTTAAGCCACTTTTTTAATTGTCAACAAGTAAAAGGTTCCTTTTTTTGCAATAATTTTGCCGCAAACAAGTTCACACGCATTTCAGGAACAAAAAATGTAGTATGAGAGCGGTTTTGGCAATAGGCTTTGCTTCGCTGGAAGTGTATTTAAATAGCAATTCTTTTTTTCTAACAGCATCGTGTAATTTCCATAATATATTATCAGTATTGCTATTAAAATCTACACTAACCTTTCCCTTTTGGAGAACACCTCTTTTTCTAATGAAGGCTAAGGCCAGTAGTATTTGTTAACTGTTTCTAACCTAGATAGGCGCTATAGTCGCTGTGGAATTATTTAAAACAGCTTTCTGATTCGATTGAAACGGATTTTAATAATGGGTTATATCAGATTTTGAAAAAACTTCAAAACCCCCCAATTCTTCATCATGCGTATAAGCTATTAGTTGTAATTTCCCAGAAGGAATAGCAGTTGGCATAAAAATATCACCGTAAGCCATCCGTTAATAACTGCCAATTGTGTCGAGCAACAAACTCTAAAGATTCATTGACAAAGTTCTTATATACCCAATTCTTTACTATAACACTTGGTTATTCGTTTTTATTCTATAGCGTGAAAATTATAAAAAATGATTCGCCAACTAGTGTAATTAGTGCTTATAAGTCACGAAAGCGGGCTTCTGATCTAATGTACTTGGACAGTTTTTTATTCATTATGCTGTATATCTGGGTTTTATGAGCGAAAATAGCGCAAAGAGAAAAAAAGAATACCAGTTATTTTTCTTTTATGATTCCATGGTTCAAAGGTTAATCATCCAAAAATCGGGTTTATATTGGTTCCATGTAAGGTGCAATCTACACATTTATTCGCGAGAACTTTTGTAGGTACCTGTATCTGGATTCAAACTTAAAATTTTACCCCTTTCTCTTATTAAGCGCGATTTAAAACGTCATAGCGAGGAAGAATCAAATCTTCAACGCCACAACCTAAAAGTAATATCTAGAGAGACAAACCTTCAGAAAAAACATCACGAAAATTAAAAAAGATCCCGTTTTGAACTAGCATAGAAACTTCAAAAAACCTTAAACTTTTGCCCTTGGTATTTTTCTGATTTTATATTTCCCGAAAATAAAACCGGTTTGCGTTTGTTATAAATAAAATTTTCATTACTTGAAAATCTAGAGTGATTTATTAAAGGCATTGCTTCTCTAGACTGCACGAATTGATTACACTAAATATACTGTACCTTCTCCTGATTTTCAAATCATCTCGCGGTATAAAATTTAAGTTGAAAATTTGTAAACCGCCCATCAGTGGTTGATTCGGAAAACTCGCAATCAAAACTTTCATTTGGAAAAAGAACCGTATTATAACAAAATATTTTCTTCTTTAGATTTAGGAACAGTTTTCAAAGAGGGGGGTTTTCTGAAACCAATAATTAATCGTTTTACTGTTGTTTAAACAAAGATTGAATAAGGTAAGTTTCTTCATATTCATACCTGACATATCTAGCTTTTTTCTTCTGGATCAAAAGCTATCTACCTTTATCGCTATTCCTTCTTCTCCATTGTTATCATGTAACAGCTTCGACTCTTACATCTTCAGAAATGCACGTATTTAATAGGTGAAAATGAAACTGATCAGAACTATAGCTGTTTCCATCGGTAGTCGTACATTTGAGTTTATATTCCTATCGTAACTGCGCTGAAAAAAAACAACCATCAAGAAATATAGGTACAGGAGTACTTTCACTAAACTCAAATTAGACCCCTAAATCATCCGTTACCATTAACCCTTGCACCACTTTCTTTATACAGGGGCTGGGAAACCTACTTTATAGTTCTTAGCTAATATTTATTTCTTGCTGCTCGCTTCACATCGTTATATTAGCGCTTAATCACTTTAATAATATCTTCAAAATCTTGACGTTCAATTACAATTACTATCAGTACAACCAAAAGGAAAAAACACAGATGAGAGCTATTATAGCGATGCGCATTTTATTCAATTTTCATAGCCATTTAATTTAAAATTATAGGTGATCGATGTTACTGGAATAGCAAAAGGATTTGAAGTTTGCACTTGCTTTTTATTTGATCTCTTCATTAATAAAAAACACAGAAAAAGGGTTAGTGGTTCTACCCAATACATTATAAATGAAAAAAGGTCCAAAAAACTATGTGCTAAATTTTTGTTTTTTATGGATTTACCTTCAATATTAAAGGCCCAAAATCTAAGCGATTTTAAATCAGGAATCCCTGAAACTATTGCGGTCACTAAAACAAAACTATATTCATTATCTTATAAGAAAAATTACCTACTGGTACTGTGATTAGGGCGACCTGTTGGTACACAAAATTAGCTCGCTAAACTGAATCTTTTCGCTAAAAACTTATTAATTTGCCACGAAAAAACTAAAAATGTCGTGTGGCTTATCAAAATTTGAGGGAAAAAAAATTACCCTCGTTTATTCGTTCTTTCATCAAACGACTATCAAGCTTTTTTAAAAATGATCTTGATACCGTATACCCCCAACCCATCCGTTAAATTTTCCTACATTTTTAGCTAAAGCATTCGTACAACCCAATGATTTTCCCTTCTTCCCTATGTAGTTACTTCGGTATCTATATTTTGATCCAATAACAATTCAGCACCTGTTTTAAAATCGAGAATATTTTGTAGATATTTTTGTAAACCCTCTAGGCTTACTTCGTAAATTATTACTTTCAAAATTTTTTAAATAAAACCAAGTGACCCACCTGTTGTCCTCGTTGTGGGTTCAATATTTTAAAGTTCAGATAGTTTCAAGTATCAATAGGAGAAAACTGGTTACATGTTGATAACCTATGATATATTGAACGGTGTTCGCAATAGCTCATTTTAAAAGCTAAACTTGGAAAAACTCATGTACTCCCAGATAGCCTTATTTCTGGTGCTCCGTAGGTTGTTACAACTTGCATTTCTATTCGTAATTTATGGTATTGTTTACGGTATCTTCATTCTGGGCTCGCCAATTCAAAACGCTCTTTGCACGCTCTCACCTAAGGCTTGCATTAAAATGAATACCTTAAAAAACCCGTTTTCAAAAGAAAGTTTTTTCATCATATCAAAATTTCTTGAAACAAAAAAACTGCAGATTCTAAAGCCCGTTTCCGCTATTGTTAGCGATTGAATTGATTTGAATTCCCCTTTAGGTTCTATATTTCCTGGGTTGATCGTGTAGAGTTTTGTAGAAAGGCCAAAAATCAGTTTAAATTGGAATTAATAAGCGTTAATTCGCTCTTTATGCTTGCTTCTGTTTATTTTAATTTATAATCTAATAAGAAAATCATTAGTTCTATCACTTTCAAAACCAATATCGGAAAATATATTGGCTGTTTTGAAACTTACAATGTTCCTGAACTTCTGTCCGCTAAATTTATGATCCCCATTTTAAGGAACTATTTTGTTTTCATAGCGAAGAGAGATCAGAAAGCAATACTAAAATTCATCCCTACATGATATTAACCTGTGCTTTAATGTTGTTTTATCATTTATTTTATGGTTGTAACTTCACCAAAAATCATAGAAAGAAGCTTGACTACTATTTTAGGGATTCTTCATTTAAAGATCTTCAAAAGCCCAAATTAGAATATGCAGCTCTTTACCACCAAATATAAAAGGACCGATTTTCCTTGAAACTACCGGGACTTCTAATAGTATATTACTAAGTTACAGTCCTACGGAACCTTTCACCAACTATTTTTTCAGTATTTTCCATTAATGGTTTTAATATCAAAAAACAGATAGCATGAAAGTCTGGCACCAACTCAGAAGGCATGCTCCCTTTATAAAAAATTATTAACACTTCCAGACAAAAGGATTTAGAGCTGAAAGATTCCGAAAAAATGTTGGGGATTGTAAATAACTGCATCATCAAATTAAAATTAGATTCTGATTGAATTCCTCTCTAAAACATTAAAAATCCGTCTGATCCCTTCCGCCCGTTGTAGAAATGCTGGTAATGTGTGGCTACTTTCCAAAAAAAACTCTCGTTCGGCCTAGCACAAGGGTATGTTTTTTAGATTCTTTTCAAGCATCATCGAAACGGTAACCCCAGCTGTTTCGTCAATATTCTAATTGGCATCAGCTTGCCACGAATTAACTTCATTTAGCAACTTCAAAAGCCTTCACGTAAACCAACATTAAGTACTCCGTTATTATAACATTAATAACTCTTTTTCTTTACGTTTCAATCCCCATAGATTTTAAAATTCAAGTATATTTTCTCATGTAGGTAGTTGAATTTTGTAAAGCCATTGGCATCAGAAACTGATTGTAAAATATTTGTCCCTTCCACCCAAAATTGATAAACTATTATGGGGTTCTAGACTTTTCTTCATTCGTTATATACCTTTTAATTCATAACTGTTTGACTGGTATTCTTTTTGCCTTTCTCTACCAATTTTAAAGTTTCAATCGTGTTATTGGTGTTGATTTTTGAATTTATTTACCAATACAGGCGTTAATAGCTGTTTGCGTAATTATCTGGGTTTTCTTTTTGTAAAGAATCTCCAAAAAATAGATTCAGGAAGCTATTCATAAACCAAATTATTCTGATAGTTAGATTAAACTTTTGTGTCTTCAAGTATTCTATTAAAATTCTAACTCCTGAATTCCGTTAAATTAAGGAGCCTAAAATACTTTCATAGCAACTTCTTTAAAAGTCTCCTGAAAATTACCGAGCACTAACATTTTGTCGATGATAAGAAAAAAAGAATTAAACTCGATTATTCTCAGTTTTATTAAAAAACTTGTTGTTTTGGTTTCGTGGTAAAGAGCTTAAGGGTTATTAGTTTTTATTATCCTGTATCATGTAGGATTGCAATAAGAGGTAAAAAAAAACAACTAGACTTAAAAATACTTTCATACTTCCTTTAGTTTGAGTAAAAATTTCAAGTTTCATCACTCAAATATTGCCATAAAAACTATCAGGATTGCTTTCTTAAAAGCTTATTCTTTATAAAGTTTTCTAATCATCTTGGTTTGTTCGGGAACAGCTGCCTATTGATATCATTTTTTGTATTTGCAGAAGACCACATTCTTATTACTGGAAAAAATTTTTGAGTTTGTATCTAAACTTCGTTAATACAATTACTTTCGTTCCTTGGACCTAAGTTGATGGGCGAGTCTTCTTAACAAAAAGATAATTTTATTTTTCGGAAAGTTTCTCAAAAAAATTTCTTGAATCAGACTCAGGAGGCTTGCATTAGAAGTAAGTTTTAATGAATTTTTTGTTCTTTTTACGCTAAAAATATCCCCAAGTGTTTTTTCTATTGGAGGACAAGGCACTAGGGGGCGGTCTCGGTTTTACTAGTAATTTCATCGGTCAATAAATTCATACTTTAAATCTTTGATTGTAATACGTATTTCCGTTGTATAGATACGGGTACCATCGGTACAAAACTATCTGTTTTTAAAAACGATGTTGGTCAGTGGTTACTAAATTTCGTATTTACAAATAAAATTCCCACTTGTACAGTTCAGCATTCTTCATCACCATGAGATTGAAATGCAACCATTGTAAACATCTACCATGGAGGTCTGTGCGGTTGTAACGAATCAAATTTAAATTGGAGACGAAAAAATTAAAACAAAAATTTTTCTTTTCTAAGCACAAAACACGAAGAAATTATTTTTTGTTTTAAATGTAAGTTTAATTATTTTTGAAGTCTTAGTATCTCCTCTTTATTCATCATCATTTATTCTAAATTCTCCTTTCACAAAATTTCTTGCATTGATCTTGGTAATGTGGACTAAAAGATATTACCGATTGGCCGGTAGTTAAAATACTAATGCTTATTTTTCTACATTTCCGAAAAAATCAATGAATTCTTACGGGTGGAAGGTCCAGAAGTACCTTATACACGTCATCTTCCGTATAATTGAACGACCATCATTATTAATAACCTCTCGGGTACATTTACGGGATACGAGTCCCTACATAAAATACGAACGTAGCGCTTCCACCTGCCCAATGGGATGCGGTGTTCAATGGTATGCACTTTATCATGTCCATTTTGTATAAGGATTTTCACCTAAGGAATTTTCTAATAGCGTTGAGGCCTGTAAAAAAGAAGTGTTTACAATATCACTTCTGGTTTCTATGGTCGCTGTATTAATATTATCCACCAAACAGATTCCGTTTTTTCCGGACATAGGGCGTATCAATTCTTTTAGCAAATGAGTTGATACTAGTGTTGATATCAAAATTGCTCTTCTTCCTAATTCATCTCTTGAAACGTACTTTTTAAGAAAAAAGTAAATCCATCATTGATAAAGCGTTGGAATTTATAGCTATCTAAATCTGCTGTTCCGTCCCAAATATTCTAATGCTCCTAGGCGCCTTTGTTGATCTGATTAATTGTTGAAGATCTAAGAGCGGTATAAATTGGCAGCAATAGCGGGTTGACCGCGACGGTAACGTCAATTGATCATTTCACTGGCCGACTTTTACCATATCCCAATCTTTTTTGCTCTAATAAACTAACAATACGTTTTGGCTCTATTTTCTGGGAAGGTTATAGCCTGGGTAAATTTTCCCTAAAATTGAATCAGCTTGTTATTTGCAGAATTACACATGAGTGCCAAGGAGGGTTAATCGCTTGGGGGTTTTATGGAAAAATTTAAAAACGCAAAGTGGTTCTTGTTGGCCAGTTACTGCCGTTGAGTATTTAATTTTGGTATTGACGCTATCGGGATCTATATAGTTTTTGCCGTTACCAACAGGCGTATTGTCTTCTGCATCGCCGTACATAATATTTAAACCAGGCGCATGGAATCGCTGCTAAAGCTGTTTTAAAATCTTTTCAAGACCTTGAGCATGAATGATCGCGTAAAAAGGCATCTAGGTCTTTATATTCGGCTACTCCTCCGTGATAGATCCATTTCATTTAGCTACGGGCCTATCGCCACTAATCTATTCCGCTATTCCGTTTAAAATAGTCGTGAACGGACTTCTAAAAGGAAAAGTAACATCATCCGCATTCTTTTACTTTGACGTTTTTGTTATGGTTTCAAAGCTTGTCCATTTCCCCTTTTTTATAATTTATATTGATGGCCCATCGCTTGGATGAATTTCTTCGTAATAAAAAATTCAATATTCATCATTTTCGAACCATGAGTTTAAACCATAGGCTAAAATTACGATATGACCTTAACAATGGAAAACGGAAATCCGGCCAAATGGTAGCCCATATTTCTCGTAGGATGGTTGCTTACATGAGCTTCGTTACCATACCGAATGGTTGTGAAAAACCATATGCGGATTCGTTGCTGCAAAAATTTACTTTCCCGTTTTGTTCTCTGGGAGCGATTAACCAGCTATTACTTCCTTTCAAACAAAGGAACAGGTTAGTTTTTCTAAGGCTGCGAAAAAGCTACAAGTTGAAATTAGGTTTTTTAGCGTATCTTTTTGGGATGGTAAATTATCAATTAATAGTAAGATTCGGATTCTCTCCCTATTTCTAAATCTGCTAAATAAGCAGCACCTTAAGGTTTCTTGATATTCGTTTTAACAAAGGATTCTGTTTTGTGTGGCCATGCAAAACTAAAAGGCCATATTACAATAGTATTAATAAACGTCTTTTATAAACAAAGTGTAGTTTGTCTAAACCCGTTAAATAAAATTCTACGGGGTGTTGGACCCTCGTCTATAAAGGCATTTAACACCTTGCTAAAAACGCCTGAGTTAATTGTTAGAGGTCTGCCGGGAATTTTTGTTAGGTTGGCAATGTTTTTTCAGAGGCATCAATTCAATTCCCTAAAAGACAAAAACTTATCTGTAGAAATCATGTCAACCCAAAAAAACTTCAGAAATTCTTCCTGGGGCAATTCTCGTATAGTTCCATTTGCCACAAGAACGATTCTTGGGCATTGCAACATACCCTAAAGCCTCTAAAAGCATCTTTTTCTTGAACTTGCCGGTAAATATTGGATTCCGGTAGAGTGTCATAATAAACTATCAACATTCATTATTTGAGCTTTGCACAAAGACAACTTCTCCACTGTATTTTTGGTTTTATAAGTTGTGAATGAATATAAAGATTTCCTGATTGAGCAAACTAAGGCTAAAAATCCTAGCAATGATAAGGGGCAACGTTTTTTAGTTTTTTTCAAGGATGATATAGTTTTTTGGAAAAATAACAACTAATTTTCCAATCTAGAAAACAATCACTCCTAAAATTTCTCTAAGCCCTTTATCAGCCACGCTTATAGGGTCTCGGCAATCTGTAATATTGAATCAGTAATTTAATACTTCTAAATCTGGTGAAAGTAAAACGTAATAGGGTTGCGACTGCGGCATTGACAGTTAGGGGGTTTGGAAAGTGCCCACTTCTCCCTCATCGTTTCGATTCGGTTATTACGACGACCATTATGAACTTAAAATTCAAATGCTCTAGTCATCAGGAGTTCTTTGCGAGTTCATCAATATTATAATGAGGATTAATACATAATCGTTTTTGAATCATCGGATAAATATCAGTTGCTGTCCCAACATTTTCTTCCATTTACGACAGTTGAACGACTGCCCAACCTGTAAATCAAGCAAAAAAGGCTTATTTACTTTTTTAGCATACGCTACACCTTCGTCAAAATCTTTAAAGCAATTTACGCCAAAAGCGGACAACGCTTTTCTTGCTCAAATTACACTATAAAACTCTGGTGGAGAAATCCCACTCAATAGTTTTAAGGCGTATCACTATTGGCTAAATCCTATAAAAACCAAATAAATCACAAAAACAGTACTAACTTAATGGCCACTCATTTACGGGCAGGATGCTAATTTTTGCTAGGGACCATCGTGTGGAAACGTAGAATGTCCAATAAATAAAGCGCTAACAAAGCAAATAGGAGGATCCAAAATCCCCAAAAATAAGTCTCGTTTTAAAATGCCCCAATTGCCAACTAAATCGGCATTTCATAAAAACTTTAAAGGCTAGTGCCAAATTCTAAAAAAGCTTAAAAACCACTTTTTAGCGGTCCGTCATCCTCCACCGATTTAGGCAAAAGAATTTAACCAAGCTGGAAAAGTGCGAATAAGGCGGAAGGCGCAAAAGCTAAAGCACGCCAAAATCCTAACATTCCCGTCGATAAATCTGGTCGCTACATCACCCTTCAGCTAAGCCGTACTTCCCAGAAGTCCACCTAAAATGGGACCCGTACAGAAAAAGAAACAAATCGGCCAGCGTTTTACCGCCATAAAAAATGATCCCGATTGACAACCACCTGCTTCGACGACGCATTATCCATTTTAATTGGCCCATGAACTCGGAAGGTCAATTCATAATTATCCAAAAACTGAAAAAAGCAAAGAATAAAAATATTAGAAAAAAAGGCGACATTAAGCCAAACCTTAGTGGCATGGTAGTTAGAATTTGTCGAATCTACAGAATCAAATACATGGAAGGGTAGGCTGAACTAAAAAATAAATTAAAAACAGCTAAAAAAATCCGATATAAATAAAAAAAAAAAAAAAAAAAAAAAAAAAAAAAAAAAAAAAAAAAAAAAAAAAAAAATTAGATCAAAAATACCCTTACTTTAGTGCCTTGATTGCCTCGTTAAAAACGGAAACTGTCAGCGGGAATCATTAGGGAAAAACCACAGAGTGTTAATAAGGCTCATAATCCTCTTAAAAAAACCTAGACCAAAAAATTATCCATAAGCCAGAGTTTCGTTAACAGGCTTCTGCACGCCATCGTTCAAAGCTCTTTTATTTTTTGAAATCTTAAAAAATAAGTTTCCTCACTAATATTTTATACTGCGTTCGTCACAGGTTTCTCTTCTAAATTTGATAGGGCCATCGCCCAAAGCAAACAATAAATTCTATCTCTCCAGGGATGCAAACCATCTTTACAAACTTAATAATACAAAACACCACATTAACCTGATTAAGGTTAGGTTAAGTACTTTTATCTTTTGGTTAAACGTGCAGGTTTTCTTAAAAATACCGTTCTTTCAACCTCAAAAATATCGCATACGTTCGTAATAGTTTTCACTCTCCTTTGGCTGTACCCACTAATTTCGTAATCTTCGCCAAGTTTACAGTGGAAACTTCAAATCGCTAGGTTGCGAGCCTCCTTGTCAGCGGTATATTGTGAATATACATACCCAAAGTCTGTTGCTATAGCGCCCTTAAAACTTAACTCGTATTCAGTTTCTTGAGGATTTTATTCTTAATTTCTTTGGTTAGACCAGACAACAGGAGTTGCATCAGTTTTGGGAGAGCCTGAAAAAATTAAGAGTAGAGTAAAAAATAGGATTAAAAAACTTATTTTCCTTATATTAAAGTAAATTTTATTATTTTCTTTTGTTTTTGGAACTTATTATTGTAAAGCGATTAATCTATCTTTTCCAATAACCCAAACGATGTTTTTTTGGTGTCGGAACATAACAACATTGATTCTCTTTTATCAGAATTGACTATAATTTTCGTCTTTAAAAAAAAAACTTGCTGAGCTTTCTTTTGCCTTGCATTCCCAACGGCATAAAAAATAGTCGCCTATTTGGTTGCCTTCCTACATTAAAGGAAGGTTCAACGGGTTTTAGGGCATCAAACATACAAGCAGTTTGGTGCTAATTTCATCCATTGCTTAAAAACAACCTCTTTTTCTAAATTTGTATCGGGGATAAAAGCATGAGATTTTTTTCCACCTTTCTTTATTTCGTAAAAAACTTGGGTGATGGGGACTCCTTTATTTCTTGTTACTAAATAAAAAAAGTTACTATCCCTTATTAGATTTAACGATGTGTTGGGGGGCTTTACAAGTTTCCTTTTTTCCCTGATAAAAACTTCCCAAAAAAAAAAAGCGAATATTATGCTTGGGGCATCATGAAAATCCATAAAAAGTCTAAAAAAAGCTGTTTAAAATGGTAGGGTTTTTTTTTCCTTTTTAAAAGGGATTGAAAAGCTTATGTTTCCTTCCTCCTTCCTTTTGGCTGTG
>Ga0163217_1061814_pt1 | contig 12291 bp, 21 predicted proteins | sample SynspAceP_FD_185933 | JGI IMG/M metagenome (GOLD analysis project Ga0163217, IMG submission 185933) | Saline lake microbial communities from Ace Lake in Antarctica - Synechococcus sp. Ace-P (PacBio error correction) | ecosystem: Environmental > Aquatic > Non-marine Saline and Alkaline > Saline ... | reverse complement strand
GTATTTCCACAGTGCTGGGCCGTATCTGCACTGTTATCGATCACTGTAGCGTGCATGCCCATTCTAGCTGGGAGCCCAGGAATGTATTAAAATTGTGTTTTATGTGCCAGAGACGCCATCTGAAATACACAAAGCGCAGGTCTTGGCTTGCGGGCCCGGGCAGATAGGGGATTACGATCAGGCTGCTGCAGGTCAAGGGCCAGGGCCAAAGTTTCGGCCCTTGGCTGGCAGCAAGCCCTTTCTCGGGCAACGGGTATCTTAGAGGGTGGCTTGAGTAGCGGGTGGAACTGGTGTGCGGCGGATGACAGTATTGTCGCTGCCGTGGGCGGCTTCGGCTGGCGCATCCTATGAGGAGCCGGCATTTGATTGCTGGTTGTTGCGGCGTTTGCATGTGTTGTGAAGTGCGCATGAGCGTGATAGCGCACTTCTGTATTTCATTTGTACTTCCAATGCGCCTTGCTACGCCCTCACGTCACTCCCGCGTACGCGGGAATCCATTTTGGACCTTTGCGGCCAGTCCAACGGCTGCTGTGTTTCAACCGAAATGATCCCCGCGTACGCGGAGGATGACGTTGGGTGAGGGGCAGGTGTATGGGTCAGAATTCAGGTGTCGCCAAATCCGCTGGATCCCTCCGGCCCCATCATTTCCCGCCAACCCCCGCGTCATTCCCGCGAAGGCGGGAATCCATTTTGACTTCGTTGCGGGCCAAGTCCAACGGCCCTGTGTTCAACCCGAAAATGGATCCGCGTTCGCGCCATGTGTCCGTGGGAAAAAATGAGGGGTAAGTCTGAAAGGGTTGCTGGTGTCAGGCTGGAGGCGGTAAATACCCCGAAGCGCCACTCCATTCAAGACACCGTCAAGATGTTAGCATAAACCGCCTGCCATCTGTTCTTTAAAGCTTTTCCTTTCCCCGTTTCGATGACAAGGGTTCAAGAGCATTTCTTTCTGATCGTACAGCAAGGGATTTTCAAGAGTCGAGACCAACTCGTTGCGATGGTCTTTTGTCATCTCAACGGGCTTACAAGCCTTGCGCTGGATTGGATCGAGGGCCGCGTATAACAGCCAACAAAAGCGTCATCACTACCACCTGGTACGGGTCAATTACCCGCTCGACTCTCGCCGACGCTAACAGGCAAGCGCTCTAGCGAGCCCTTTTTCAGCACGGCACAAGCGTTGATGGGTCAGGTTAATCGAAAACTGTCGCAAGAATAAGTATCTTGTTGTACTTGCTCCGATTCGAGCTCCATTGCGTTGAAGGGACCGGGGTTTGATCAGTGACTCATGACGGCCAGACGCGCAACACGCAGGCATCAGCATGCATATGTTGTACGCAAAGAGGACAGAAGGCGCCCGTTTTCACCAGTTCAGCCCGGCGAATGTGTGAACGATATTACGGTCGGTCGTGAGTAAGCATCGAACCAGGGGCGTTTTACGTCTTCGACAAGTTATTGGCGATTGGTCAACTTGGTGGTCGAAATCGACCATCAGGAGTGCTTCTGTTTGTCACCCCGCTTTCAAGAAAAATACGCTTTTAAAAAAGTCGAGCAAAGCCTCCAGTTGCTGGCCGATTCGGTGTCTGGTCCTACTTGATGGTGAATTGGTTCGCTTCACTAATAAGCATCCTGGAGCCCGTCGTCGAACCTCTACACCAGCCACCGTTCGGGTTTATCGGCATAGACCGGACAAAAAACACCTATTATTCTGGCCACCAGATAACGACCTGGAAAGCGCGGCAGAGCTGATTGCGCTAGCCGCCTATAAGGAAACGCGTGGGCCAGTCGAGCATATTCAAGTGGATTCAAGCAGCACTAGTGAAGATCAAGACCCTTTGTCCGCAGCGGCGAAAACCGGTCAAAATCCACTGTTGTGTGCGCTTATTGCCTATTTGCTGTTGGTTATTCACCGCAAAGCCAGTGGCTTGCAAGGACGCTATGGGCGCTCCTGGGAGAGCTTCGAGTGTTCCTGTTTCAACGCTCTCTACTGATAAAACCAGCTACGAACGATGGCGTTGAGGAGCAAGATAGAAAGAGAGCGATTGCAGATGGGGCTTCGCATGAAGGAAGCCCCATTATTTACCCCGGACAGCAGTGCGGCGTTCGCAGGAGAGGTGGGTAAAGGTGCATTAAGTGAGCCCTGGGGCCCTCCAGATAGAGACTTTCACTCCTTGGCGAAGGGCACCGGATCGGTCTGTGGCGTTTATTGATGTCGTAACTGTGGAATGCGGAAGTTGGTTGATTCGCCGGTCAAGGGTTTTGCAGGAAGCGGTCATGTTGTCGATTATTCCTGTTTCTCCAAGGCTCGCGCCCAGGCTGCGAGTCTGCCATTCAGGTCAACGGCATCTTCCAGTTGGCCAGTTGCGCGCCGTCGTGGAAAATAACACAAACTCGACGTTGCGCAATGTGGCAAACCTTGAAACGAGAAAACTGTTCGGCATTCCTGCCGGTCACGGCCACGCGGCCCTCGCGGATTGTCGTGTGATAAGCTCTACTATGCCCATGCGCTGGAAGGAACTGCCGGCCGCGCGGGGCCGTTGTGGCAGCGGTGCAGCCGAATCCTTGGAAGGTCTTGTAGCCGCGCCAGCTCTGTTTGAGTCAGCGCGTTCGTCATCACCCTTGAAGCCATTGTCGACCGCGAGTTAAGGCGTGACCAGGGTTCTCAAAGGCGGCGATGGCAGTCGGGTTACCCGTTCGATGTCAATCCGTCGCCTTCCGTATTATGACGGCGAAAACTCCTGCGGTACTGCGGTATGGAAGCGCAATACATCCAGCGGCCAGGCCACGTGGGTCGAGCCATCCCATCGGATTGCTGATCGACCGGCGGCCTGCTCCTGGAGCTGGCGGCGCGCACGCCCCAGAACTTGCGCGACGTGCATGCTTGGGTTTGAGCACGGTCGGCGAGTTGATCGGGCCTTCCTGCCAATTAGCCGATGGAGGTAGACAGGTTATTTCCGCTGCCGCCCATGCTCCAGGTTTGTGGCACGAGTTACAGGAAGATAAAAGCCGGAGCCGACAGGCCGCGGAGTCAAAAAAAACAGCTTTTTCCCCAGCTCGATTCTTTTCCGGTTTCATCGAATGTTGCAGGCTTCGATCGGTTGGATTGGGTTCACTGGTCAAGGCGGCTCGGGCCGATGCAAAGGGGCGCACAGCCCGCCTTGCGAGCAGCATGGCCATAGCATGCTTGTTCATATCGATTTGCCTTGTATCACTGATGGGCAAATGCATGGCTTGCCGGGGCGGTTTGCCTTTTTTCAGCAGTGTGCCGCAGGGCCACAAGGGAGAAGTTGATTCAGATCAAACAGGGGGTTAGCGGATCTGCTGGGCCAGCGCCGGGGTTGTAGCGGATTCGCGCACGCCGAATCGGAAGGCTGGCTCCTGGCGGGTTCGCTGTAAATACTGTTTCAGGTCTGCCGACGTGGGGAAGGCCAAGGCTCATTCCAGGAATTATCTGCTTCGCGGAACAGTGCGACTCCAGGCTCTCTTCGCCTGCGCGTAGCCTGGTCTTACCAGCTCGCGAGGAAGAACATTGTATTACCTGAGTTGAATTATTGCGGCAGGTTGAAGAGCATGTACAACGATTGTCGCGGACTTTGGGCTGGGCGTTCTTCCCAGGTCTCGCGCAGGGCCCTTCCTCGGTGGTTTCGCCGTTTTACCATATAGCCTTGCCGTAAGCGTTCCCAGTAGCCACGGCGTGGTCTATGCGCGCGGCACAGCAGCACCTGCTGCTCGTGAAACCACCAGGCAACCGGCGACAATGCGCGGTGATTTCTGTATGGATGACTGTCGCAATGGTGCAGACGCTAGCGCGTGCGGTAGTCGCGCTTAGGGAACTGTTTCGTTGATGGGATTAACCGCCACTGGCTTGCCAAAACTTCATGATTTATACGTCTCATCGGAAACCTGTTTTGCCCTATCTTGCGGCGCATTTGCCGGGTTGTGCAAACTGGTTCGGGTAAGTTGCATCATGACATCATGATAAAAATGACAGAGGTACTTCTGCATGCTGGATAAAATGCGCATGCGGGTGGGCAATACCGTCGCGGCAGAATACGAAACCCTGGTATGCCGGAGGCGGCGTGTTGATTCCGGTGACCTGTGTGGCCATGATCGGCCCGAAATCATTTCTGACCCTGCGCTCGCAGCGCATGTCTACCACTCGGGGCGAAGTCTGCCTTCCCTGGCGGGCGCGGATCCTTGGCTCGATGTGGACCGCCTACACCGCCCTGCGTGAAACCATGAAGAATTGGCCTGGAACCTGATCGCGGGATGTATTCCGGGCCAATGGTTCAGCTGGTGTCGCGCGTATGGCATTCAAGGTTTACGCCCGACGTGGGTATCGTCCCTATCGTGTTCGATATCATCCCGAGCAGCGCTGAAATTGACGCGGTCCTTTGCGCGCTGCCGGTGGAATTCTATGGAGACCGCCGCTGGTAATTCGACCCACGCGTATCGATACGGGGGCGTCGTAGCTGGTTACGTACCCAGTTACGCTTATGAAGGCCAACAAGATTCTGGGGCTTACTGCCCTGATGCTGGTCGATTCATGAATGTGGCCTTGGATTGCGACATTCCGCTACACCACCCCCTACGATGAAGACGCAAACAGGGGAAGCGTCACATGAAGTACAGCCTGGGAAGATGACCGTGTTAAATGGCCGTTGACGCCTGGATTGCCGAAACGCGGCCAGCGGTGATCGGCCAAGGTGCGCCTGAGCAGGCGCCAACGTCTGGTTTGGCGCTGTACTGCGTGGCGATATGATCTGATTTCTGATCGGCGAAGCACAGCAATGTGCAGGGACGGTGCGTGAGTGATGCCATTACCGAATGCCGGCTTTCCGCTGACGCTGGGCAAGCGCGTTACTTGGTGGGCCACGAACGCCATGCTGCATGGCCTGCCACCCGTGGGCGATTTACAGCCTGATGGTTATCAATGCCCGTTGTGCTCAATGGCGCCAGATCGGAGCACAGCACTGCATCTTGGCGCCAGATGCGCTTGGGTCCCGAGGGCAAGGGAAATTCCCGATGGCGCCCTGGTGGTGGGTTGCGCCGTGCAGGTCGTGCGTGAACGACCGAGCCGCAGGAAAGAAGGATGCTCGAAGCCAGCGCCCGCGCCATTATGTGCATAACGCCAGGCGGTACGCGCGACCTCAAGGTGCAGCAGGACTGATGGAGGCCTGGCAACGGTCAAGTCGCCCTGTATTGGCGCGTCTGTGCGTTGGACGAGCTGAATCTGTTGTACGTGCCAGCGCCACAGGCGCTGAAATTACCCTGTGGGGCCGCATGAGTGATGCCCAGCGCCCGCGAGGGGCTGTTTACTCTGTGAGGCGCCGAGCCAGAGCCCGAGGGTCTGTGTTCAGCCCACCATTCAGTAAGGGATCTTGACCGCATGGCCCAAGATAGGAACGCCCAAACGCCGAAATGCTACCCGAAGTGATGTGCTGGGCGCTGGTAGAGCTGGGCAAGGAAACTCGGTGATCGAGTGGCAGCGTAGCGGGTTGTGTGAAACCATTGCGGATGGACGTTACGAGAATGCACCTGCGATGCCAGGTTGCCCACCGCCGGCATGTTGATCAACATGCTCGACGGCAAGGCAGCTGCGCGCGGTGATCGAGGCCGAGCAGCCGGGACATATATAGTCCCGGAGATCGAAGCCGATGCGACCACGACGCTGGTGGATATGGAAAATGAAGGCTACAAGTTATCCCCACCGCACGGGCGGCCCTGGTGACCATGGACCGCGAAGGCATTCGGCCGGCTGGCTGCCCGAAGAGCTGAAGCTGCCGACTTCCGCCATTTTCGCTTGCCGATACCTTTGAGAGTATGCCGCGGCGTTTCAGACCGTGGGCTTGCCCTGCGTGATCAGCCGGTGATGAGTTCATCGGGCAAGGGCCAGTCGCTTGCGCGCCGGCAGGAAGAGCTGCAGGCCGCTGGGGGATATTGCGCATCCGGCGGCCGCGCCCGGGGAAGGCCGCGTTATCGTTGAAGGCTTTGTCGATTTGATTTACGAGATTCACCCGCTGACGGTCCGCCATTTGCCGATGCCCAGCTTCTGCGAGCCGATCGGGCACCGCCAGTAGAGGGTGAGCCGATTAACAGGAGTCCTTGCAGCCGCAGTAATGACCGACGGCGAGCCCTGGCGAATCACCAGCGCATTGCGCTGGCAGTCACCGACGCGCTGGGTGCCGTGGCCTGTTGGCGTGGAATTGTTTATCAAAGCGACGACGTTTGGTTCAGAAGTCTCGCCGCGCCCCGCAATGATACGGCATGGTCACGCGATTCCCAGGACCTGTCAGAGTTTGCGTTGCACGCCGGGCGATTCTCGGCTGCCGATTTCAGGCATTCGCCAGTTGGGACTGGCCTCGGCGGTGATCATGGTTCAGGGTGATCCACTAGCGTGAGTTACGGCACCTGCACAATGAGCCTGACCAGGTGGACACCCAGCTGCGCCTGTTCGGCAAAACCTGAAGTGGAAGGCAGCGGCGCATGGGGTTGTGCGCTTGGCGCGTGATGAAAGTATTGATTCGCGCGTGGAAAGGGCCCTGCGCGTGGCCGGCAAGCGTGAGATCACGCTCTGAGCCGTGGGTGTTTTATCTGGCAGCCGCCCTGCGCGTGCCTGTGCTGTACCGCAGGCCGCTCCTGGTTAAAAAGACCGCACTGCGCCTGCCGGAGCAGCCCTTTGCCATGCAGGGTGTCGTTGTGAGGCCCGGCGCTATTATCCAAACTTCCTCAATTCGAATTTGCGCCTGCTGGCATTGGCGAGTCTACTGTGAGCTGTGTGGGGGTGGGATGCTCAGCAAAGGCCTTGTGTGGCCAGCTTAAGCCCAAAACAGTTGGCTGATGCGTGGTCGCGAACCGGTTGTCTGGCAGGCTTGCGGGCCAATTGGGGCAACTGCTTCGGTGTGTCGGCAGGCGCTACTGCCACTGCTGAGCCGCAACGCTGGGATTTCTGGTGATCATTGTCCTGGGCGTCAAGACACCACGCATTCTTGACGCCGCCGCTTGCGTATGGCGGCGGGAGCTCCAAGCATCTTTCTGGCGATTTCAGTGCCGCGCGGCCGATCAAGTTGCTTGCTGACGGCGGTGCCGCCGCGTGGCAAGTTCCATTTGCTTTGCCGCAACCCTTGCGAAGCTGGTTTTGGCATGGCGCCCCGGCTGCTTGATTTTGATGCGCAGCGGTTTGCTGCGCGCAGTGCGGGCGCAGCATGTGCCAATGCCTGGGTATTTTGAGGCGCGCTTATCTGGCACGCCGATGGCTATATCCCTTCCCAGGGCCGGGTATGCGCTCTGGGCCGCAGTGTATAGAGATGCAGAAGCTGAATCAGTCGTCGTGCTCTGTCGGCATCGCCTTCAGCGCGTTTCAAGCTCGTCGTCGGGTTGACGATTCCAGCGGCGGGTCCAGTGCGCACGCGGTTTGACCATATCTGTCCTTGTTTGCCAGGAATTTCCATGCAGGGAGCGCCCGATGGCAGGCACACGCTGGTTTCTTGGAATGCTCTCCAGTTTTGCTCGTCGTTATCAGCGGCCATTCAGGCGTCTTTGGTCGTCTGGCCGGCAGTTTTCCATGTCAGTTTGGCGTTGATTGTTGCGCGGACCGCGCTACTGCCCTCGATCAACGAGCAAGTGCCATCCTCCTGGGAGAAATGTCCTGCTCTCTGCGGTAGCATCATGTCGGTGGTTAAAAATCGCGACGATCTCCCTCAAGAATGTGCTCAGGCACGTGGACCAGGCCAATCACGTCGCCGTATTCATCCACCACGATCGCCAAATGCGGCCGTTTCTTGCTTCTGGAATTGAACAGCCTGGGTATTGCAGCGCCGTTGCTTTCCGGTACGAAAGTAAGGCTCCTTGCAAGCCTGTATCAACGGCCTCTTTCGGTCAGTTTCGCCACGTCTGAGCCAAGTCGCGCGATGGAGCGCATGTGCACAATGCCGGTGACGTTTGTTTACTTGTCATCCTGGAACCACCGGCAGGCGCGTGTGTGGCAGGGCGCAACTGATTGTTGATGGTGTGAGACTGTCATTCAGATCGATACCCACGGCTCGTTGCCGCCGGCAACCATGATGTCGTTTGACGGTCATCTTTCAGTTATCAAGGGATACCCAAGCAGCATGTGTCTGCCGGCTGCGGTCATGCCCATGGCACTCGATTTCGCGCACCACGGGTGCGCAGTTCTTCGGTGCTCACAACTGTTCGCCATTGGTATCAGTGGTGGTTCACTCCAATCAGCTTGAGCAGAATATTGCTGATCGCACCCGCAGAATCCAGACCACCTGCAGGGTAGAGCAGTATCTGCAGGAATCTTGGAGTAATGTACTGACGGGGACGCAATCAGTTCGGGGCGCAGAGCGGCAGGGTCTTGGGGTGATTTCTCCAAAGATCCTGATGATGGTCAGGCCGATGGTGCAATGCAAGCCGGCTTACCCAGAGCTTGCGTGGCGACCACAGTGCAATGGAAGCCTCGACGAATATTGAACGATGGTTGTTGGCCAAACCAGAATGGGCCGAGCAGCCGCGTCGGGGCGCTCAGCAGCTTGGAGGCACCCGCGCGGCGGCTTTGTAGGCCTTGCCCTTTGCTCGGGGTGCTTCAGCCGATGGGAGTTGAGGCTCATCATTGCTGGTTCGGAGCTGGAGAAGAACGCGGAAAAGGGACGATCAGAGGCCCAGTACCATGGAGCAGGAAAAAACTGGTATAGCGCGTCGTTTCAAGTGTTACCTCAGTGGCGGGGAAAGGGGGTGCATGAATCAGGTCGAAGCAGGAATTCGCGGACCAGCTATGCTACCAAAGTAGGGCCAGTGCCAAGCAGCAGAAACTGGTCCAGTGTCTCAGCGGATCGCATTTGCTGCCGCGCAGCCGCGGAAAATAGCGCCTCCCCCAGAGGCAGAGATGCCGAACACCACCCAGGGCTACGCATGACTAGGAATGTGCTTGTGCACCACCGCCTGGGCAAAAACCATTTATCCAGAACAGAAAGCCGAAATTCAGCGCCAGGGCGTCAGCGAGAACTTTCGCCACACAAAGCAGGGAATTTGGAACAGCAGGCGTTCCATGGTCTGCAGGGCGGAAGAAGTACGAATGAAAAGCGGGCTGGGATGCTGGTGCGTTGAGCTGGTAGTTCTTGGATCGGGCCGCACAGGCTGGCTGGAAGGCCGGCGATGGTCAGAATGCCGTTAAGCCAGGATCGACAGCAGTACGTGGACGACAGAATGGCCTTCAGCGCACCAGGGGTAAGTGCCGTGGCTGGGAAAAACAGGCCAGGCCAGCAATCCGGTAATCAGCGCCAATGGAAACAGATACCCCCCCCCCCCTGGACCGAGTAGCAGGCTGGTGACCGGTGGCTTGATAGCTGGACCGCAGCGGTGAATTGGCAATCACCAGCCAGCCCACAGCGAGGCAGTATTTGAACAGCCGAGCGAAGTAGGCCGGTCGGGCGGTGAACAGCTGCACGTTACAGGCTTAGCCCGCGTGGCAAGCAGCGCTACTTACGCCAATTCGCGACGCAGCACGATTGATGATTGACGCCAGGCGCTTGGCCCATGCACGCTAACTGATTAATAAAACTGCGGCCCAGATAAAGGATGGCGGCCAGCAAGACTGGGGTAAGGGGCTGTATACGTCCCTGCGGTGAGAATCAGTAAACCGAAGTGTGCACAGCGGGGCTGCGGTTTAAGCCGCTTCCCTGTCATCCGTGGGTGCGCAGGGTTATACTCTGCGCTTTGAATTGCTTCACCCCACAGATCAGGGGTACAGGAAGCCTAGGAGACTGACGATGTTTTGACAATCTTACGAACGCCTTACGCCACAGCCGCAAGGTGTGACGGGCCGCGCCAAGCTCACGAAGGACAATATAAAGCGGACCATCCCTGCGCGTAAGTTGCGCATGGCCCTTGCTTTGAGGGCCGACGTGGCGCTGCCGGGGGTTGTCAAGGCTTTCGTTGATCAGGTGCGCGATCGCGCCGTTGGGCCAGGAAGGTCTGCCGGCCAGCCTGTCGCCGGGCCAGGTGGTTCGTTCAAGATCCATCAAGGCCGTAGCTGGGAAGCGGTAATGCGAGGCCGTTGGCCTGAACCTGCAGTGACGCCGCTTGCGGTGATCCTGATGGCGGCGTATGAAAGGCGCGGTAAGACGACCTTCGGTCGCCAAGCTGGCCAAGCACGCTGCGTGGAGCGGGCAGAAGAAGAAGTCAGGTGGTCAGTGCCGACGGTTATCGTCCGTGGCCATCAAAGCAGTTGGAAACCCTGCCAGGAAGTGGACGTTCACCTTTCTTCCCGTTCAGACGCAGGCCAAAAGCGCGTAAGCTAGCCATTGTTGAAGCGGCCATGCGTGAAGGCACGGCAGGCCGTTTCTGATGTGCTGACATCGATTACCGCTGCGTCGTCTGGCGATTGAGCGCCGAGACATGAGTGGAAGAGATTCCGTCAGGTGGCATGCGCCGCGGAAAGGCCAGCTGAAAACCCTGTTTCGTGGTGCGACGGCCATGGACTCGGCGGACGCTTGCCAAACACCCCCAGGCTTCAATGAAGCCTTGCCGTTGCTGCGTGTGATTCTGACCAAGGTCGACCGTTTATGCCCGCCGGGTCCTTGGTGCGGCGCTGTCGGTACGTCATATTACCGGCAAGCCGATCAAGTTCCTGGGTATGGGCGAGAAGACCGATGACCCTGGAGCCCTTCACCCTGATTCGTATCGGCCTCAGGCATCCTCGAGCATGGTTGACGATGCTCAGTCTGATCGAGCAGGCGAACACAAGCTCGACAAGGACAAGGCCGAGAAGGCTGGCCAAAAAGCTCAAGAAGGCAAGGCTTTGATCTTGAAGGACTCTCCGTGACAGTGCAGACAGATTGCGCGCTATGGGCGGGCTGGGCTCGATTGATGGACAAGCTGCCGATGATGGGCAAGATCAAATCCATCCGCAGATTGGAAAACGGCCCAGACCCAGCCGAGAAGCAGTTCAGGTCATGGAAGCGATTCATCAACTCCATGAACCCCGCAGGAACGGCGTAACCCGACAATCATCCAGCGGTTCGCGCCAAGCGTCGCATTGCCGCCGGTTCCGGGTCGCAGACTTCAGGATATGGCGAGTCATTCAAGCCAGCATAAAACAAGACTGGCCAGAAGATGATGAAAAAGTCAGTGGCCCAAGGGCGGTTATGGCAAGCTGATGCGCGGTATGGGTGGATGGGCGGTTATGGGTGGCGGCGTGGTATTGTTGCCCCCGGCGGCGGCATTGCCCAAATCTGAGCGCCTGCTGTACAGCGGGTGATCAAAAAACAGTTTTCAATGGCCGCGCAATTCCGTTTAGAATGACGCGACCTTTCGAGTATAAGGGTCTTTGCTGCGCCTGCGTCGGCATGGTCCCACCGCCCGTAAATGAATCAATGAGCGTTACTCAAATACAGGAAACAATTGTCCACATGGTAACCATTCGTCAGCTCGTGGTGGCTCCAAGAAAGCGCCCCCTTCTATCACCTGGACTGTTCGGCCAACAGCCGCAACGCCCTGATGGCCGTTTCGCTTTTGAGCGCGTAGGCTTTTTTCAACCCCGTTGCCAACGGTGCTGAAATCCGCCTGTTTCAGTTAACCAGTCGAGCGCGTTAGCTACTGGCTGAGCCAGGGTGCACAGCCTCCTGAGCGCGTTGCTGCTCTGCTGAAGGAAATTTCAGCCCGCTGCCTGATATGGACCAGGTCTGTGTAGTCGAGCGAATCACCTCTTGGTTGTGTTCTCGGCAAGATTGTATCGCGTTCACGGCATTCCGGTTTCGGTAAAGGTCTAGCTTCCGACAACGGACCCCACTGGCTATAACGTTCTGACTATCGCCGAATGGATACTCGAAAAGGTGCAGAGCAAACGCACCGTTACCGTGCTGGAGAGGCCGGTCGCAGAACCGTCGGTACTGCGTGGTCAACCTCCAAGGGTTCGGTTGGCGACCGAGATCAGGCTTTGGCACTGGTGGGATTACGAGATCTGTGTACTGACGCCTTGCCGGGATCCTTGAACAGATGCGTAGTTCTACTCGGCATTCAGCTGGAGGGTTTTTGCAGGTTGTGGACCTCAAGGACAGCTTTGCTGGATCCCACGTATCCGAGCTGCTTCCAATGATGTGATGTGTGCGTGTGTCAAGCCCTGTGAAGGCAGTTTGGTATCAGCGTGAAACCGTTTGCTGCCCTACTGCCGATATGTACGTGAAGTCCGTCCGGATTGGCCAGGTGATTGCAGGTGGGGATGGGGACCCGGAGTTGCTGACCGGTGTGTGGCCGTGTAGTTGACGCTGTTCCCCGATGATTGTTTGCTGCGTTGCA
>Ga0163217_1055445_pt1 | contig 12291 bp, 8 predicted proteins | sample SynspAceP_FD_185933 | JGI IMG/M metagenome (GOLD analysis project Ga0163217, IMG submission 185933) | Saline lake microbial communities from Ace Lake in Antarctica - Synechococcus sp. Ace-P (PacBio error correction) | ecosystem: Environmental > Aquatic > Non-marine Saline and Alkaline > Saline ... | reverse complement strand
ACTCCCTCTCCGCGTACTAAGCTTCCCAACTTGGAAAGCTTTTTCTTTTTTAGGCTATGGATAATTTTGTGGTCTACATCCTTTTTCTCTTTCACTGGTAAAACCTTAACCACGGAATGGACCGCTGACTGAAATCACCAGATCCAATTTCATAATTCAAAGTCCACTGAAAGGTTTTTACGCTCAAGATAAAACAGGCCTTGACAGTTCCATACATGTTGAGGTTTTTTGGAACCTAAGCTGAATGCATTACTTCGTGACAAAAATACCAAATTCTGGAAAAGTAGAGATGGGTGAAAAAAAAAAAAAATGTACTCGCCCTAATCAGCTTCCTACCTAAGATCATATCCGCCGCGCGGACGGGAGTTTCATTCTCCTCCCGAAAAGCTTTCGGGGACACTAAAGCCCTTCAACTTAGAAGCCTTTTTCTTTTTTTTAGCCTATGGATAATTGTTGTGTCTTAATCCTTTATTCTCTTTCATCTGGTAAAACCTTACACGCGGAATGACCGCTGAGTCTGATCACCAGATTCCAATTTCATAATTTAAAGTCCACTAAAGGTTTACGCTCAGATCTCAGCCTTGGACGGTCATTACATGTTGAGTTTTTTGGAACTAAAGCTGATGGCATCACTTCGTGAAAAAAATACTTCAATCTGGAAAGGGTAGAGATGGGTGAAAAAAAAAAAAAAAAAAAAAAAAAAATGTACTCCCCTATCAGCTGTTCCTACCTTAAGATTCATATCGCGCGGCGGACGGGAGTTCAAATCTCCCTCTCCTACTAAAGCTTCCAACTTGAGCTTTTTCTTTTTGTTAAGCCTCATAGGATAATTTTGTGGTCCTACATCCTTTATTCTCTTTCATCTGGTAAAACCTACACCGGAATGACCGCTGATTCTGATCGACCAGATGCCCAATCTTCATAATTTCAAAAGTCCACTAAAGGTTTTACGCTCAGATTCCAGCCTGGACGGTCATACATGTTGAGTTTTTTGGAAACGAAAGGCTGAGGCATTACTGTCGTGAAAAAATACTCAAAATCTGGGGAAAAGTAGAGATTGGGTGGAAAAAGAAAAAAAAAAAAAAAAATATGTACGTCCCCTATCAGCTTCCTACCTAAGAAGATTCATAGACCGCGCGGCGGGACGGAGTTCAAAATCTTCCCTCTCGGCTACTAAAGCTTCCCAACTTGGAAGCTTTTTTATTTTTAGCCTATGGATAATTTTGTGGTCTAATCATCCTTTTTCTCTTTCATTGCTGGTGTAAAAACCTTCATCACCGGAATTGACCGCTGATCTGTATTCGACCCAGTTTTCCAATTTTCTTAATTTCAAAATGGTCCACTAAAGGTTTTACGCCTTCAGATTCTAGTCCTTGGACGGTTTCCAATACATGTTGACCCGTTTTTTTTGGAACTTTAAAGCTGGATGGCATTACTTTCGTGAAAAAATACTCAAATTCTGGAAAGGGTAGAGATTGCAGTGTGAAAAAAAATTTTACTCCACCTACTCAGCTTTTGCCTACCAAGATTCAATATCCGCCGCGGCGGACCGGGAGTCCAAATCTCCCTCCCTCGCTACTAAAGCTTCCAACTTGGAAGCTTTTTCTTTTTTTAGCCTATGGATCATTTTGTGGTCTTACATCCTTTATTCTCTTCATCTGTGTTTTTAAAACCTACACCGGAATGACCGCCGTGATCTTGATCACAGAATATCCAATCATAATTCAAAGTCCATCTAAACCGGTTTTACGCTCAGATTTCAGGCCTTGACGGGTCCATACAATTTTGAGTTTTTTGGAAGTAAAGCTATGCATTGACTTCGTTGGGATAAAAAATACTCAAAATCTGGAAAAGTCGTGCTGGAGATTTTGCCGAGTGGCAACATAGTAATTGAGAGCAAACATGTGTCGAACTGAATGGAGGCGTCCATACATTTGTCCAATAAGTGGTAGAAGTAAAAAAGGAGGATAAAATACAACACCTTCATCACTACAGGCTGCAAAACGAGAAGCAAATAATTATATCGTAATAAGTAACATTGAAACTGATATCCAGAAAGAGCTCCATATTCAACTCTGTGGTTATATTCCACCTTCCCACGGTGCATTGATTCGAAATAAACCTTGAATCGCTAAATTCAATCGTTCGTATATATAATCAGAAGGAACTTTAAAGTCTCATGCACACTCATTCGAGATAGTGAAAACACACATGTCATAAACCATACCAAATGTAATCAACAGTTGCTCACCGTAGCAACATGAAACGTATACAAGGGATTATGGTCTGATCATCAAGGGAGTTTTCAACGGAAAGATCTTGTCGTCAGGACGCTCATGATAAACAAATGCTTTCAGCAAAAATAATAACATTCTGCTATCGGCGAAGATGCTGGTCAATACCAAAACCACAAAACTTAAGAAATTTCTGTAGATGATTGAAGTAGTTCGCACGTGTCCTGTGACCTAGCTGGCCCTATGGGACTGAGAATGCATTCATCTACCTTCGCAGGCAAGGGAATAGTTAAACTTCAAGCCAAGGCTGTAGCCTCTATGCTTTTGCAGGATAGTTTTAATACACTCAAGACCTTCAGATATTTTATTGTACAAAGTTCGTCGAAGAAATCGCCTAGGTTCTAAGTTAAAAATCCATGATTTTAGAACTTATTCGAATAACCAGGAGGGCTTGTGTCCCTGTTACTTCAATCAAGGAAGTGCATGGGAGCCTGACAATAAAATACTTCGACTAATGCCAGCAACTACTCCCAAAATACCCCCAGTCCCGTTTTGATAGCATTGACGGGGATAACAATCCATCAATTCGAATATTTCACCGAGGTGGCCAGCATTAGCGGATCGGCAACTCGTATTTTGAAGAAACCCGTGAGACGTATCAAGGATTTCATTCACGCAGGGAAGCTTCTGAGATCATTTTCACCAAAGAACTAAGCCAAGTATCAATCTGTAGCATCAACTTTTGGCAGAAAATCATTGAAAGGGCGACGAGTCGTCATTTCTACCATGGAGCACCATTCAATATGTTCCTGGCAAATGTATGTGAAGAGGTAGAGAGATAAAGCAGCAATACCTCAAAACAGTCCATCAAGGAATCAGGAGAATTCTGTTACGAGAATTTAAAAACTACTTCTCCGAAAACCAAACTCTCTCCAGTCACTTCATGCATCCCAATTCATTGGGACGATTAATCCGGTCCGAAAAAAATCAACCTCAAGCAGCACACTCTCTCCTTAGCGAGCCAAAAAGTTTTGTTAGACGTGTCGCTCAAACTATTAGTCACCCATCTTAGATAAGTATGTCCAAGATTGGACTGTGATTTTTCTAGCTTTAATCTAGCGACAAACTTTACGGTGCCCAACAGGATGTCTGGTAAGTGCTTACTCGGCAAATAAGAGAGATTCTGAAGCATATTCCTCCATTCCATTGCGGTGGAGAAATATCAAAGAAGTCACCTTCGAAAAAACCACTACAACAGATTCTTTAAGTTCAGCGGCAAACTCCAAAATATTGCGAGACTTGATCGCTTTCAAGTCTTTCCTAGACTTCAAATGGACTGGAAAAATCGATAAATCACATGAAATGAATTTGCTAGCTTATGCAACCGAAAAAATGCTAGAAATAAAAGCTTTATTCCAGTGGGTACTGCGCCAGAAAAATGGTGTATTATCATTTAACATTAATGGGTGCCAACCCGTATATGTGGAGTGATGCTGGACGCAAATGGATCGCTCGTAAGAAACCGGACTCATTGCACTCACCCCGATGAAAGATTTAGGGGATTAGAAGGAACTGTAATAAGCATCAATTGCTGATTAACAATTTCCAAATCAGAAATCGATTCTATGGCAGGACAATGTTTTGCCAAGATCAGCCAAGAATTAAAAAAAAAGGTGAATAGCATACTTAAGATATCAAGACGAGCTTGTATCAGAATTTGAAATTCTGGAGATGGACAATAATATCAAACCATCTTATTTCAACATAAACTAGGGCTGCATTAGAAGCTTTTACCAAAGTACTCGAATTGTGAAGATAGTAAATCAATCAAAGGAGTGCCAATCCAAGAAGTAGTTTAAGGCTTAACGCCGAGTGAGAGCAGACGGAAATATGTGGCTTCGACAAACATGGCTGTACTCAAATACCGATATTCCACCCTAACAGACAATATTTTATTTGCTTAGCAGCAAGTTCTGAATAATCGAAGCAGCCTGAAGAAATTTATAAATGGCTTTGAAACTTTGATATTGCGTTGACGAATCGGAACTGGGCCCATGATAAGGTAGCACGTTCCAATGATATGCCTCGAGAATGATTAAGCAAATCAAATTATTTGCCTTTGCCATGCAAGCAATCAAAATGTCTAATCAAATGCCGTACACAGAGCGAGCAAAAAACGTAAAGAAACGTAGTGCATCACCATTGATAGGGCTTAATAAAGAAATAAGTCATTCCGTAAGCGATCAAGACAGTCTAATGATCAGCTCCCATTATGTGTATGAATTGGGCTTGATCTATAAATCAATCCCGTCTACCCTGTGAAAACAGACTCGTTTTAGTTTGATTACGTTACTCCACCTAATTGCCCTCTGCTGAGTTTATCCCATGCGGAGATTAAGATATAAATCCAATACAAATCCACGCGTGTGATAAAATATCAACGTAGAGTCTGACATTTCACCTTTGGACTCCTCCATAATGCCAAGACATGATGTCTGATAGCCGCATAAGAGAATTAGCATTTCCTTTAAGTATTGAACCAACAGAACTTAAAATACATGTACCAGAGAATTAATCGCGCTCCCATGAAAGGTGGAAACTTTTCACATATTAATGTTGAAGAATATCCAAACATGATTGCCATGATCAAGTAGACCACTCACATCGGCTGCCCTGATCATTTAATGGCATACTCGTAGTTCAGTAGTAGATTTCAGTTTTTTGCGGATCGTATGCGATAGGAGCCTGAGAGGTTATGACAGCCTGCGCACCAGGTCATTCCTATCTGCTGTGGATTGTGAACTGCTAAAAGAATACCTAATAACCAACACGCTGCTACCCGTATTGCCGGAAATTGTATCGAGTAGCAATAGTAGCATCGAGAAAATAAGATGAGGAGTGATTCTTCTTATCACCCTCCTCCCCAAAAGCTAGTGGCCTTTTCTCAAAATTGACTGGAGGAATTACTGTAGCACTTTTATCGAGCGTCATAACATCGAAGGGAAGAAATACGTCTCAAAAATGAGCTGGGGGAATAGATCATTCAGCGAAGATTTATATTTAACCATTTTGTGCGGCGGTAAAAAGTAGCCCACTTATGGCAGGCTCTCTCTAGACTACATCATATCGTAGTCTAAAGATAATATTCATGAACCTTTAAAAATCTAGCCTCTATGAGAAATTAAAAATCACCCAGAGCTTAGCTTTTTTCTGGAAAATATCAAACTGGTCACGAGACTTTTATATCTGTCCCCCTAATGAATTAAATGTATCTGAAATACTTTTACCGTTAAACTAACTTGAAAGCTCAAATTTGGCTTTTACCAATACAGCAATCAGCAAGCCACATAAATTTATTTATTGTGCTGACATAACAGCATTAAAACTGTTTCCTATAAATTGACAAGGATATTTTAGTATGATCTTCCTGTGCTAATCACCTAAGTACACGGTAAGAGATCAGGTCTGCCTATCAAAATTGAGCAAAACTTCACCAATACCTTTACAAGTCTGATCGCCATCGATCCGAAGGTAAATGCTGTATAAGGAACAAGAGTGCGCTATAAAAGTGCTATACTTTTTAGAGGAGAAGAAGGAATCCTTCGATACAGGGATTCACTATAATTTGACGATCATGCAAGTAATCTACAGGAGCTTCCACCTTCTAATTCTATGGTGAACTTTTGCCAACACGCTGTGCTATGAGAAATTTCCACAAAAATTACTCATCTACCTACTCTTGGTCTCCCAGATGATGAATATCAAAAGATCTTGAAGGCTTTCCGTCAAATGCCACCCAAATGGGTTTCATCTCTTCTGTTTGAGCTGACACTTGACCGCTACTTTATACCTAGGATTCATAGAAATGGCAACAAGAAATGAGTTTATCGAAATTGAACCCGAGCATCATCAGATTGTATGTCTAAAGATGCCAACTTTCGCAGCTTGCTATAAAGAATGAAATGGGACAATCCAGTAAATTATTACTACAATTCGCTGACTAGCTCTTAATTTCTAAAAATGATGTTTGCGCTTCCAGCCTAAAAGTATATTGTAATCTGTGATTCGCTTTCAGCTTAGTATAATTATTGATTCTTCACGCAATCACGAGCAGAAAACTGTTCTACCTTATGTTAGAATTGTTGTTCTTCGTCAGGCTAGCATTATGCTTCTATTCTCAGCAGGAATCAATGCCCTCTGGACCACTTCACGGTGAAGCCAAACAATCAGTTAACAAATGCTTGAAGCAATCAAGCTGATGCGGTGACGCTAGAAAATACTTAGACCAAAGCAAAAGATAAAGAATGATCATTCCGTTTGATGGGATTGGACACCGAGTTATAAAAAACTTTGAATCCCGTGCCTAAAATCATCAAAAAAGCAGCAGATGATGTTCTCGCTATAAGTTGATCCAATGATCCAATTTGGATTATCGCGCAAAAGAATTGGAGCATCTCAATGAATGATCAGTATTTCATAGATCGTCAGTTGTAGTCCAAATGTGTGTTGATTTCTATCTTGAATTATTTATCGAACACTTGGATCCGACCGAAAGCTTACTGTATGCTTTGCACTTGGAACAACTTCCAGGTTGTATCGCTCATGAAAAGATATGAGAGAGAAATAAACGAGCCTATTGAAGACCAGAAAGTCATGTATGGGTGCTGATGAAGACTTGATTATGTTATCATGAATAAGCTTAATCCTAATTGATAGAATCAAAAACCAAGCAAACGGTCTGTATGGTTTTTTTTAATTGGTTGCAACAAGCTATGAGATTTTATCCCAATTTGGAACTGAAAAATACCCAAACTAGTTTACTATGATGATTACAATAGAGGAGGCAAAAAACCCTCCACCACAACATATTTACTTCCAAAACAAGCACAGAATGACTTGTTGAAAACTTTATGGCCTCTATAAACAACTTTAACAGAAGTCGATAAACAACTGACAGCACACTGACAGTAGTTTTGATTTGCACAAAGTCTGCTTGACGAAAGTACAAACAGCTGGCTCAACTTCAAAGGGATTTCAAAAAGTTTATGCTGGAAGCTTCCTTACATTAGCTTGTTACAGAATTGGCCAGCAAGCATACATAAATTCAAAACCTGAATAATCAAGGATTTATTTTTATCCTCAAACTCAACTTGCCTGATGACAGATCCCGTGCGATCAGCGTTGATATTATGGGTTACACGCTATTACCGGAAGGTAACGCAGCTATACCTAAAATAGACGGATTCGCTGAAATAATAGAACCTTTTCCAATAACCACTTCCTTGACCACAGCTGACTTTCTTAGATCCACAAACTAAGGCGAATTCGTCTTTCAATTGGAAAGCCTTATGTAAGTCTCCTAGAGCTCAAAGAAAAAAACCAATTGAGCCAGACCCAAATGAAAACAAATTCACCCCAACATTGAGATACCTAAATCATACAAAGTTGTAGCATTTTCGATATAGGAGAAAAAAACCATCTTTGCTGCATGACATGACTTTGGCAAATGAATTGGATATAGTACATTACTCCTAATACCGATGACTTTAACGCTTATACCAAGGTACTTCAACTTGACATTTTTTGTTAGTTCAATGATTCTTCTTGTGGAGAAATAAATTATAATGTCCAGTGGTAAGCGCGCAATCTGACTATACAGCTATGTAAGATATGACTTGATTGAAATTTTCAAACCAATAAGTCTGGACGCTGAATTCAATTGGAATTCCTTGAGGCCTCTTCCGAAACATTCCCACATCCAAGCAGGAGTGTATCACCAACACCGATGAGACTTGACAATACTGCACTTGAAGATTCGCTCAGGTACCATTTTCCTCCTTCAATGGCAGACCATCACCACAGTAGCACTTACCGTGGAAGGGCATAATACAGACAAATAGTCTTATTCCCAATCGAAAATCAGCTTGGAATCCAAGGGCTAAAATTCAGGAAAACCCACACCCAAGGCAGTGAAATAAAAGAAACGGTAGTTAGCTTTCGGTTTGAATTATTAAATGAAGTTCCAGTTATTTCAGCCCAACACTAAGTGGCGCTGCGATTAAGTTTGTACCCATAAAAAAAAGAAAACTAATCCAATACCGATATTAATAATGATTTTCCATGGAAATCCAGAGTCTGTAGATCCAAAATGGGAAATAACCAACCAGAAAATAGGCTAAAAAAAAAAACCGGTAGAAAAACCATGATTCCTACTTTGCCAGCAGCGGGTCTATTCGAGCTTAATCAGAAAGTAGTCTTTTTAAAATGTATCACTGATATGCCTGTGTCTATCGCCCATTAAGTCTACGTGTCTCTGCCAAAGCCCTATATATGTTCACTTTTTCGTCACGAGATTTTTCCAAGCACTTGAAAGCCACTTTACTCATTTACCCATTCATAAATCCTATCTCCTGGCTCGGCTCTTTTTCAATTTCTGACATTAAATATTTTCACCATCTAGGAAGCTCCATCTAGACATGGATAGTCCATTTTGCGAATTAGTTTGTAAGCCAATCTACCGTGTAGAAAAATTAAGCCGCGGCTAAATGAACCACATGCTTTGCCTATGAGATCACCTTTGGATTGTAAATTCTGTCGTTTGAGTAGAAAAGACATAATGGAGTAGGATCCCATACCAATCTGGCAATTCGGACATGATCTCCCTTATGCTACCACGGATATCTCGTATATCAGTTCTAAGCGCTATCACCAATGCCCTGACATTGGAAATCAAAACCTCATTAATTCATTTACTCACGACCCGCTTAAGCACTATCGTTGCTTTTATAGTTAGACCTAAGCACTTTATCAAGTTGCGTTTGCGTACTTTAAGATACCTCACAGATGATTTGAAACCTCCAATGGATGATCTATCCAAAAAACTGAGAGTCGCCATCATAAAGAAATCGAGGATATTGAAAATTATGAGTTCACATACACCTCTAAGAAACACTTGTTTTCTCCAGCGACAAAAAGAAAACAGCTTTCCGCTAAATTTCGGAATTTCTCTGATGTAAGATTTAATAAACTTAACCGTATTTTGCTAAGCATAAGAAGATTCCCCATTATTGAAAATCCATTACCAAGATTCATATTTAGCTTTTTTCCTGCTACCCTTTGTTGCTTTCGCTTTTCCTTGGACTATAAGAAATTGGCGAGAATTAGGCGAAATGCTACTTCTATTGAAAACCAAATCTAAAGGGTAATGTAAAAAACAGCAGATGAAAGGCCTTTGGCACCGTCTACATTGCCGACAAATACTCGAATTTCCACTGACTTAATTTAAAAATCATTAGGGGTAAGATATTCTGCGAAAATGTTGAAGGCCTTATTTTTTGATATGTTGTTTAATTGAAGTGGCGAACACACACATTGATAATGCCTTAACTGAAAGAATGCATCGTACCGGACTCAGTGATTCCAAAATTTAATTAAACAGAAATCAAGTACCAAAAGCAAATGATCAACGATCATACATAGGCTTGCTTCAATAAGATTAAGACTTACGAGTGAAAAGCTGTGTAAATTGGAAAGTGTCTTTAATGCGTACTGGGAGAATTCCAGTCACACGTGATAACCTTAGATATACAGTCGAAAGCTCGTACTCGAACGTTCTCTGCAAATTACAAATATCTGTGAGAAATAATCATAGCTATCGTGAGATAAGCTGAACTGACGCTATGAGTCTACGCTGACCGAAGAAAAAGAAGAGACAAGACGAGATGAGGTAAAGTTATTGCGATTGGTCAGACGCTAAAAACAACTCCTGTATCTCTCATATGATTCTCATTACACTTATCTACTTGCAGAACGAAGAAATCTTAAAAACTTCTTCAGAAACAATTTTCCCGAAACTCACCTCATGTAGAGATAAATATGTTCAGGATGAATGTGTACAGAGCGGAAGAGACTGAGATCTTTTTAAAGAATAATGGGCTTTTTCATTGCAATAAAAAGCTTCAATCGATTACCAAATTTATTACTAACTCGATGGTCAAACGAACATCAATAAACCCAAGCAACGAATCCTTCAACCCACTTGTCAGAGATCAGTCATGTGGTTAGGATCGAGATATACCATGGATTCAACTCTATGTGCTCAGTCAAGATCCTTCCCAACTAAAACTTATGATCAAATATTTGAAGTAAATCGAGTGAATAATATTTATTTTATAGAAGATATCTGGCATACTCAGAAAAAATTCTTTCCTCTCGTATTTCTTTCAAAGGGTGGTTATAATCGATCAGTTCTATTATTCGGAAACACAAAAGCAATATTTTAATATCGTCGATCTATCCTCTATTATCAATATTCTCCTTGACACGCTCTGACACACTTAGTCAAGCCAAAATCATCCACCGCAGGCTTCTAATCAAAAATATAGGTTGATGCAAATTCAGTGGAGAATATGAGCTATATTATCTGAGCTTAGCTTCCAGGGTACTCATTATTTATTCAGTTAGCTCGCTACGGACACCTGAAACTTCTTTCCGCTAGCGAAATCTTGAATTCAATCTTTCCGCGCAGGATTGCGCAAGGAAGTTAGTATTCTGCCAATAGGAACAAAGGTAGTACTACAAAAGCAGGGAATATTGTAACTTCTGCCTCTGTTAAGTCTGTTCCAAATTTCTGCTATCCGTGTGCTAGCCAAAGCAGTTACCAAAAGTGGTAATACCAATCCCGACATACTAGAACACAGCTAGATTATACACTACAAACTAACGGCCCGAATATAACTATCGAATAGCGTTTGAATGGATTATGTATCCAACACCTTGGCGAACCCGAAATAATCGACAGGCAATTCAACCATTAATCCGCGAAGCCAACTATAGCCAAGCTCCCAGATTCAAGCATGAATTTTTACAAATTTTGATAGAACCTCCTTACAAAAACAAAGGAGAATACATATTAGATTTGGTCATTTTCTACCTTCATTTCGTCAGCCGATTTTTCTGCGCAATTCCGTTATCAAATTTCAACCTAATACACACGGAAAACATTCACGAAAATAGCGCCTCCCTTTACTGAGACTAGTTTGCAAGGAAAGTGGTCTGTGAACAACACGTTAAATTTCCCATAATATCCCGAGCCATATGAGGGCTACGATATTGCGAAAATTTTTCAATGGCTGAAAATTCCACAGCTGATTTTGACGACTACTATCCATCTGATAGCATAGCAAACCTGTGTCTTTCGGCGCCACCGAATTTTGGAAAATATGCTAAAACCCTATGGAAATCCTAGTAATGGGAATCACTTCCCTATGACAAAGTATTTCTTTGCCGGTTGGATCCTAGGGGTACCAGTATCCAGCTTTTGCAAGCGCGCGACTTTGGCCAGGAAGTTATTCTTTTCCTTTTCGGGTTAGGACGAGAACGCCTTCTATAGTACACGATGGAAGCACCGCCAGAGATTGATTTGAGACGCTGTGATCTTCTCGAAACCGGAGAAAGCTGCTGTTTACTCGACAGTTCGCTCGTGAGGAGCCGGGAATGATGGGATTAGATGGATAATTCGCGGCCAGGAGCAGGGAGAGGACCAGAGGTACAAAAGAAAGCGCAGCGGACATGGCAAAACCGGACGTACGCAATTGACTTGTGATCTTTCTAGTGATTCACGTGGAGAGGCGCACCAACGCCATGGAAGCCTTTCGCAACCACGAGGGCCCTAGCGAGGTGCGGGACAAGAGGACAGTGTAGAAACCCATCTTCGGAGGTCAGAGACAGACGGGGCCAAGTTTTGAGCTTAGAGTAGCGGGGACATAAATACATGACTGGCTATGCACCTGTTCCTACAATGTCTCAAGGGAACTCCGGTGTCGAAGAGAGTGTGTATGGGAAGAAAGGCAAGAAAACAAAAAAAGGAGGACGCGTGAAAGCTTATGCAATGCAAAATGCAAAAGCACAGTCGCAGTGAGAGCGCAGCAGCGGCAGGCAAGTGGAGGGACGAGAAGACAAGTGGAATTGTAGTCCCGCGACGAAGGTGTGCGGAGGTGCGTCAGAAACTGTTGAGCGTTCGTAGAGGGCCTGAAAGTCATGGAAAATAGGAGGAATT
>Ga0163217_1001362_pt1 | contig 12292 bp, 11 predicted proteins | sample SynspAceP_FD_185933 | JGI IMG/M metagenome (GOLD analysis project Ga0163217, IMG submission 185933) | Saline lake microbial communities from Ace Lake in Antarctica - Synechococcus sp. Ace-P (PacBio error correction) | ecosystem: Environmental > Aquatic > Non-marine Saline and Alkaline > Saline ... | reverse complement strand
GGCTCAATTCAGGACTTCTTCGGCTCGCATACGGATTTCCAGATCCGCCGCCAGCTCCACGGCGATCACCTCGGCGGCCCTGGGTGAGGGTGCCGGTTTTTGTCGAACAGACGGTTTGCGGGAGGCTATCTCGATCGCTCGCACCGCGGAACAGCAGGCCGGGCGAGCGCCAGGCGCTCCCGGTCGATGGCGGTGGGGCGTGGCCAGGCCAAGGAAGGGAGCAGGCACCACGAGCCGGCAATCGCCAGTGAAGCGCCATGAAAGAGGCGTTAACGGCCACGCCCGAGCACGGCATGGCCCGGCCCATTGCGCATGACCCTGGGCGCGCGCCAACCCTGGGGCCACACCCCTGGTGCCCCACTTGCACCAGAACACAAGTGGCAGGGCAGGCTCAGCAGCACCCCACGCTGAAAGGCCGGCATCCGGTCGGCGAGGCTCTGGATCGGCGCCTTGCGCGGGCCTGGCCTGGCTCGCGAAGGGCGATTGATCCGGGCAGGGCCGTTTCGGCGGGCCAGCCCGGCGCACCGCATCAGCACCAGCGGGCTGAAGATTGAGCATGCCGGCGGCAGATCGTGGCCGGGCTGGGCCTCCAGCGGCAGGGTTCCGGTGAAGCTCGCGACTCCGGCGAGAGCCTATCGAGCGCCACACCATCGGACCGGATTGCGGTCGCCGGGGAGCAGGCGCAGACGTCACGGCGCGCAAAACCCGCCACCGGCACCTGCGAGGCGCGGCCAAATCGCGAGCAGGAGCAGGCGGAATCGGGCTGAAGTGTCGGCAGTGCTGGAGGGCACGGCGGTGCGGAGCGGGCCGCTTCCTCAAGGAGCGGCCAGCAGCACCGAACCCCAGCAGCATTCACCGGAGCTCTTGAAGAACAGGGCCAACCAGCAGGGCAGGGCGAGAAAGGCGACCAGGCTGGCCAGGTAGGCACTACCCATCCCAGGCCACCGGGTGTCATGTCGGCAGCCCATGGGCGCCTGCCGGGCGCCGCGCACAAGGATCGCGGCGACCCGGCCGAGCAGGGCGATGCTGGCCCCAGGGCGTGGAAGCCAAAGGGCACCAAGCGGCGACGCGGGCAGCCGTGCAGCCAGGAGTGAGATGGCCAAGCACGAGAGCAGCATGCAGCCAGGGCGACGAGTCAAACGCCGCCCATTTCTGCCACCGCGGGGATGGCCTCCACCACCTCAGCCCTGCGAGCGACAGGCCCTGGCTGCGCGGTTGGGCTTGGAACCGAGCGAGGCAGGCTGGCGACAGGGCCTCCACCGGGCCATCCGCGCCTCAGCCCAGGCGGCGGGCAGGGTTTGATCCAGGCCCACCCAGGCCGTTGCGGGTCGAGCAGGTTGCGCTGGCCTGGCGCGAACGCCTGGCTGCTTCCAGAGGCGTCCTCTCGACGCACGCACACAGCCGCCGCACTTCATCACACTCCACATCGAGGAGCGCGGCGCCAGCTGTCCAGCGTCGATCAGTGCACGGATTCAGGGCGCACGGATCTCCGGCGGTCACGATTTGGCGGGGGGGCGATGCCACCGATTGCGGGGACCGGTGTGTCAGCGCGGATGGACGGGAGCAAGGGTCACAGTCAGGGTCGGGGGCACCCAGGCTGGGAGTGTGACAGCGGCACCACCGCGCGGCAAGAGCGAGATGAGGAAGCGGTGTGCTCCCTTGCCCGTGCCCGCAGCAACGCGACGAACAGTCATCGATTAAAGCTTCACGGTGATGGGGCCTGATCCTAAGGTGCTGCCACCACAGGCGCTCCAAGGAGCCTTCGCTTTACGCGATGCATGAGTGCCCAGGGCGCGGGAATTACGCGAAGCCTGAGAACTACGAAGAAGCGATCGAGCTCGTAAGGACGACCGAACGACGGGCTTTAGTCTTTACAACCTGGCCTTGGTGTCAGCAATGGGGATCACCAGAGCTTCTGGATCTCTCGCGAGGTCCTCGATCTCACGCCATACCATGCCCAGGCTCTCAACAACATTGGCGGTGATCCATCACACTGGGCTCCTGGCTGAGGAACGGGGCAACGATGAGTGGACCCGCTGGTTCTCCCGCGCGCGATTTTTGGGGCAAGGCGACCGGATGGCTCCGAACAACAGGTGGGTCCATCGGGCCAGAAACTGGCCTGAAAACCAGCGCCGAGGTCAGTCGACGTTAGCTTCTGCAGTCTTCAATCGACTTCGGATGGGTGGCTGATGGCGCATGGATCTACCCCCAGGGCGGCCACAAGGGCCTCGCCCGTTGCCTGCCTCAGTAGTTCCAGCCCCAAGATTCAGCTCGCACTTTCCCCAGGGCCCTGCCGCGGGGCACCACGGCACGGCGAAGGCCAGGGCGGGCGCCTCTGCAGCGCGGCTCCAGCTGGCCACGGCCGAACTGCCGCCAGGCACAGTTCGCCCACCAGAACGTGCCGGCCGGCAAGGTCAGCTCGCGAAAGCTGGTTGACACCCGCCGCCGCCACACCGGATCCGCCGCCGGTCCTCCACATCGGGGCGCCGGCCACGGCGAGATAGCATCGAAAACGGGGAGCGCAGGCCAGGTGCTTTTCAGTCACCCCAGGATCTTGGTGCAGACGGTTGATGCCGATTGCCAGTGGCGGTGCGGCCTCGCGGGTGGCATAATGGTGCTGCTCACCAGCGACTGCAACTCCACAGGAGGGGTCGGGTGCCTTCGGCAGCCCACGATCGTGGCGTTCCTGCGGTCGGGGTCCATCGCTTGCTTGGAACAGCTCGCTGGAGTTGCTCACGTTCAGCGGCCCGATCGCGCATCTCAAACACCCAGTTTCGGCCGTGGCGCCGTAAGCGGTTTCTTCACTGCCCGCAGCAGCGGTGATGGCGGAAACTCGGTCACCGGCGAAGGTGAGCACGGCATGCAACCAGATTGACTCCAGCGCACCTTCGGGCCGGCAGCATGCCCTCCTTGGTGACATGGCCACAGCAGCAGGGCCGATGTCGTGGCGGCTGGCCAGGCGCTGCAAGGCGGCCGGCGCAGTCGCCGCACCTGGGCAACGAAAGCGGCGCACTGCTGAGCTCGGCGTCGTTGAGCGCTTGGATGCTTGTCGATGATTCGCACGGCCGGCCGCAGGGCTTCGAGCTCTGGAGACAGCTCGTCAGGTTTCAGCCAGGAGCTGGAGTTGATCGACTCCCGCCGCCGGGCGAACCCAGCGCGCGCCGCGCGCTTTCACTCTGCTGGGCCGACCTCTTCGGCGCTACAACTCAGCACCGAGCACGTCTGCGCATCCTGGGCCGCTCTGCGCTGCAGGGTGGACTACGGGTCGCCCACCAGCACCGGAACCGGCACAGGCCACCGCCAGACCCGATCGAGCTCGACGAAGCGCTGGCCAGGCGCTGCAGCGGCCGCTGCCGCGGGCGTGATAGTCGGCTGGGACTCGGCGGTGCTTTTGCCACGGCCTGTCGCCTCGCCTGTCCCTCGCCGAAGGAGGCCCCTGTTCGCTCTTGCAAGGCGGCATCGGCGGCCAGGGCGCCGCTGCTCGATCAGCGTGTTCAGCCACCCACACTGGACAGCGGGCCTAAGTTAGCTGGCGCGCACCTGCGCCTCCACAAGCATTTGGACAGACGTAGAAGGTGAAAGAGCGGGGGTGCAAGGGATGTATGAAGAATGTGGCGTTGAGTGAACCAGAGGGCATCGGCCACTTGTTCAGTGGTCGCATCTGTTGTTAGTCGTTGTAGCGACGCGATGACGGCATTCCCCTCCCGCCAAGGAAAACCAATCTGTCGTCGTGACGAGGCCGATCCGCAGGATCCTGGAAACCGCCTGTCGATGATTGGGTACACGTGGTCCGCCAGTGACGGCGTGGAGGCCTTGGGAAGCCTTCGTGTCCAGCCCCGACAGCTGTTCGGTGCTCGTACTGTGATGATTGCCGAAGCTAGGATGGCTACCGGGGCTGCCAGGGCTGCGCAAGGAATCCGACGTGCCGATTCGTTAGATTGCTCACCGCCCTCGGCGATTGTGCCGGATCGGATCGACGGGCTCGAACTCCAGAATCCCGTGTGCCGACGGACTACGTTCGATCAAGCGTTCGCCCAAGTAACTGGAGGCCACGCATCCGCTGCGTGTGCGCGCGTCGACAAAGAGAAGTGGTGGGGATCCCCAACTCGGGGTGATCCAGGTCAGCGACCTGGCATCGACACCACACCGCCGGTGTACCGCACGACGAGCGCATCCGGCTCACGCATGGAATTCAGCTTGCTGGGCTGCTCCGTCAAGCGCTTCGGCGAGCGTTCAGGCCGCGGCGAGATCCTAAGGGGTCTTGGGGGCTATACCGGAAGCGTCATGTGGAACACCCGTGTGGTGGATTCCACATCTCAGCTTGCGCTCCACTGGAAGCGAATCCGCCAACCCGAGCTGATCCTCACAGCCGGGGGCACGGGTTATCGTTCAGCGCATCGGGAAATCGTTGGTAGCGGAAGGAGCCTGAATTCGATCCCCGGTACCCGGCGTCCGAAGCCGAGCTCGGGCCATCCGGCGGCTGGTGATCGGGACGCGCCGCAACGCTGCCGGTGCCAGCTGGTGGGCACGGCCACTCGCTCGGCGACCAACGTGGCGCTCGGCGCCGGCTCGGTGGCGGGTCTGTGGACGGGCTCGGATGGCCTAACGCCGGCTCGGTTGCTCTACCGCCGGCAGCGCTGCAGCAGGTCTGGAGGCCTTGAGGGCGCCGATTCGCGAGCCGATCGCCGCTGGAGTGGCGTTCGATGCGCATGGTGGCGAGTTTCGCCCGGGCCGATCCTGGCGGGCTGCCTCGATGCCCGTCGGGTGCTGGCCCCTGCGCGTTGCGTTCGTGGCCGAGAGCTGGCTCAGGACGCCGTGGCCGCGTCCGACCGGGCGAGGAATCCGGGAAGGCGGAGGCGCGGGTGTTGTGAGTTGATCAGCAATGTGGCCCCTCGGTTACAGATGCACGAGTGAAGGCCAGGGTGCTGTGCTCCGCAAGGCGCGATGCCAGCATCAACCTGCTGGACCAGGTCCGCCATGGGACAGCGATGGCCGTCTATTCGGCGGGGAATCCGGAGCCGTGATGGCCGGCGCCATTTTTCCGGCTGGGGCCGTTGACAGGCATCTCGTCGCGGCGATCGGGCGCCTGTTCACCAACCAAGACCGCCGAGGCAGGTGCTGGTGCTGGATGTCGGCGCCGAACATGGATTTGGCAAGCCGGCCTATCGTCCACCAGTTCGGCCTGCTGGGGAGCATCTAACAGCCGCGATTGTGCTGGGAGTTGGCCACCCCAGGATCGGCCTGCTCAACTCGGCGAAGGAGTCGTGCAAGGGCAATTGACACGCTCACGGTCAAGGCTATCGCTGCTGAGGCCGAGAGTCGGCTTCGCTTTGCCGGCGAACTGCAGAGGCCGCAGACTGCTCTCGGCCAGTTCATGTGGTCGTTTGTGACGGCTTATCTACGGCACGTGTGCTTCAGTTCCTGGAATCGGTGCGGCGGCGTTTCTTGCTCGACGTGCTGCGGGCGCGAACGCCCCGTGCCGCCGCGGCAGTTGGATCCGCCTTCGTGGCGACCTGGTGCGCATCAAAAACGCTCGACAGTGCCGAACATGGCGGCCGCCTGCTTGCTGGGTGTCAACGGCAGTCTAGCGTGATTCGGTCACGCAGCAAGGCAGGCCCTTCTCGGTGTAGCGCCCTGCGCCTGGCCCACCGTGCGCCAGCACGGCGTTCATGGGACGATCTCCACCAGCTCAGTGCCGCCTGACTGCCGAAGGCGGGCCGTGAAGAGCGGGCGCCGACCGTCTGAAGCCGCGCTCCAGGGCCGGGGCCATCCCGCCTGTGTGGACTGAGCCCAACTGCGGTCGCGCAGTGTCGCTCGCCGTCATCGGGCGCTGGGATGGCGCTAGGTGGGATGTGGGCAGTGCCCTGCCGCCTTCGCCTGAGCAATGACCAGCTCAGCATGGGGTCGGCAACGACGCCTGATTCGCACCGTCGGCATCGCCGCCGCGGGTCGCCTGGGCCCGGAGGGACCACTCACAGCCTGGCCCATGCGGGGCGCGGCTCTGGCCTGCGGGCTGGCCGCTCGGGATCCGATTCTGATTCTCTGGCACCTCCAGCCGCGAACCTTTCGGCACGGCCCCCGCATCAGGCGGCCCTTGGGGCAACCAGCGGGGCCTTTCGATTACCGGCGGCCTGCGTGGCTTCTGGTTGCCCCAGGGGCCCTGCGTGCGGGGGGCCGTTGCGAAGAGGTCGTCGGGCGGGAGTGGCCAGGCAGATCAGATCGAGGATCTGAGGCTGCAGCCGCATGGGCAGAGCCGCCCGCCCGCATCGGTGGCAGTGCTGGTGAGTGTCTTCCGGTCCAGCGACCCGCGGGCGGCGATGCCGGTACGGCTGCGAATCCAGGCGATGTTGTCTCGACCGATTGGCTAGCTGGTCAATTGCTCAGGCTGAGGCTGGGCAGGGCACGTGCCACATCCACCAGCGCTCAGCGCTCCATTTGTACCGAGCGGACCACCTGCGCGACCACAAGTTGGGACTCAGTCAACCACAGGCGGGGATGCCCGCCTTGGCCGGCTGTCAGACGGGTTCGGCGCCGCTTCTTCACGGCCCGCTTCGGCATCGAGCTGGACTGAGCCTGGTGGAGATCGTCCATGAACGGCCGTGGCTGGCGCACGGTGGGCAGGCGCAGGGCGCTGACCACCGAGAGGGCCTTGTTGCTTGCGTGACGATACGCAGATGCCGTTGACTACCCAGCTCAGCGGGCGCGCACATGTTCGGCATGGGTCGAGCCGTTGGCTTGGATGCGCCCAGGTTGTGCGGGAAGGCGATCAACTTGCGCGGCGGCACGGGGCATGTGTCGCCCGCAGCACGTCGAGCAGAAACGCCGTCCACGATCCAGGAACTTGAGCAGCACGTTGCCGGGATATGCCGTCACCAAACGACCACATCGAATGGCCGGGGCACGGTCGCGGCCCTCGCAGTTGCCGGCTAAGCGAAGCCGACTCTCGGGCCTCCAGAGCGGGATAGGCTTGACCGTGAAGCGTCATTGCCCTGCACGCCTCATTCGGCCGATGTTGAGCAGGCCGATCTGGGTTGGCCCATCCAGGGCACATCGCGGTGTAGATGCTCCCGCAGGCCGAACTGGCTGGGAAGATAGGGCCGGCTTGCAATCATGTTTGGCGGCGACATCAGCACCAGCACCTGCTCGGCGGGGTCTTTGGTGTGGACCGGGCGCCGATCGCGGGCGAGTCGATGCCCTTCAAAGCGGCCCAGCGGAAGAATGGCGACGGCATCACGGCTCGGGTCTCCCCGCCCGAATAGGACGGCATAGCCTGTCTGGCTGACTGGTCCATGGCCAGGTTGATGCTGGCATCGCGGCTTGCGGCGCACCACCCTGGCTCCTCGTGCATCATGTACCGAGGGCACTGCTGGATCAATCCCAGCAACGCCGCCACGCCGTCCCGGAGTTCTCGCCGGTGGAGCGCGGCCACGGTTCCTGGAGCGCGCCTCTCGTCGGCCACGAACCCGCACGCGCAGGGCAAGCACCGACGGCATCGAGGACAGCCCAGCCAGGATCGGCCGGGGGCGAAATCGCCACCCATGCCATTCGGACGGCCAGCCAGAGGCGATCGGCTTCGCGAATGCGGCGCCTCCAAGGCCTCCAGACCCGCTGAGCGGCGCAGGGGGTAGGAGCACGAGCCGGCCGTGAGGCCACCGAGCCCGCAAGGACCCCGCCACGAGCCGGCGGCCGAGGCCCATCGTGGTCGCCGAGGGAGGTGGGCTCGGTGCCCCCAGGCTGGTCACGGCGAGCGTTGCGGCCGGTACCAGATCACGCCGCCGGATGGGGCCCGGCGGCTTCGGACGCCGTACCGGAGGATCGGATTCCAGGCTCCTTCGCTACACGGGATTCCACGATGCGCTGTGACAGGATAAACCCGGCCGGGCTGTGAGATCGCTCGGGGTTGCGGGATCGTCTCCGTTTGAAGAGCGCAGGCCTGGAGATGTGGGGCATCACCACACGGGTGTCACAATTGACGTCGGGGTATAGCCCCAGGACCTTTTGAGGATCTCGCCGCGTGAACGGCTCGCCGAGCTGGCTGACGAGCGCTCCAGCAAGCTGATTCCATGCGGTGAGCAGGCATTGCGCTTCGTCGTTGGCGGTAACACTGGGCGTTTTGTTGGTGTCGGATGGCAGGTCGGACCTGGGACTCACCCCGCGAGTTGGGGATTCCCACCGACTTGCTCTTTGTCGGACGCGGCGCAGCACGCAGCGGGATGCGTGCTGCAGTTCCTTTGGGGTGAAACGGCTTTGACGACGCGTAGTCGTCGGCCGAGTTCGAGGCCCGTGATCCGGTTCGGCACAATGCCGAGGGCGGTGAGCATCACGTCGGCATCGGATTCCTTTGCGCGGACTCCTGGCAGACCCGTTAGCATCCAAGCTTCGGCATCATACGTCGAGCACGACCAGGTCGGGGCTGAGCAGCGGCGAGGCTTTCAAGCCTCCCGCCGTCACTGGCGGTGACCACGTGGTACCCAATATCGAAGGCGGGTTTCCAGGATTCCTGCGATGCTTGGCCTCGTTCATCGACGACAGGATTGTTCCTTGGCGGGGAGGGGATGCCGTCATTCGCGTCGCTACACGACTACAACAGTGCGACACTGAAAGGGGCGAAGTGCCGCTCTGGTTCACTTCAGCCCCATTCTTCAGGACATCTCCTTGCCCGCCTTTCACCTTATTACGTCTGCCAAGCTGTGGAGGCGCAGTCGGGCCAGTACTAGGCCGGCTGGTCAGGGCTGTGGTGCGCTGGAACACGCTGATCGAGCAGGCGGCCCCTGCCGGCCGAGGCCCGACCCGCAGGCGGAACAGGGCGCCTGCCGCGATGGGGACAGGCGAGGCGACAGGCGCGTGGCAAGCCGCGCGATCAGCGATTCACGCCGTCGGCGACGCGGCCGCCTGCAGCGCTGAGCCAGCGGGCTTCGTCGAGCTCCGATCGGGGTGGTGGGCGGGTGGCCGGTTGCCGGTTCGCTGGTGCTGGTGGGTGCGACCCGTGGCATCGGCAAGTCACCCTGCTGCTGCAGGCGCCAAGTGATGGCTCAGTCGGGCTCGGTAGCTGTATGTGGAGCGCGAAGAAGGTCGGCCCAGGTGTGAAGCTGCGGTGGCGACGGCTGGGTGCCCGGCGGCGGGGGAGTCGAATCCCTCCAGTCTGCTGACCGACCTGGAGCTTGGTTCTCCAGGAGCTCGAAGCCCCTGCGCGCGGCCGTGGCGTCATCGAGATCCAAGCGCTCCACGAGCGAGCTCAGCAGTGGCGCCGGCTCGCGTGGCCGGTGCGCGACTGCGCCGGCGCCCCCCCTTGCAGGCATGGCCAAGCCCAGGACACGGGCCCTGCTGCTGTGGGCATGATCACAGAGGAGGGCATGCTGGGCGGCCGAGGTGCTGGAGCATTCTGGTTGATGCGTGCTCACTTCGCAGGGTGACCGTTTCGCCGTCACCGTTGTGGCGGGCAGTGAAGAACCGCTTCGGCGCACGGCGGACTGGGGGTGTTTGAGATGCCGCGATCGGGAGGGCTCGCTGAGTGGCCAATCCAGCGAGCTGTTCTGAGGCCGCGATGGACGACCGAGGAACGGCCACGATCGTGCCTGCGAGGCACCCGACCCCTCCTTGTGGAGTTGCAGTCGTGGTGAGCAGACCGTTATGCCAGACCCGCGCGCATCCGCCATGGCATCGGCATTCAACCGTCTGCACCAGATCCTGGCGGTGCTGGAAAGCACCTGGGCCTGCGCTCTCCGTTTCGATGCTATCTCGCCGTGGCCGGCGGCCTCGATGTGGAGGGCCGTCGGCGGATCTCGGCGCTGTGGGGCGGCGCTGGTGGTCACCCAGCTTTCGCGATCTGACCTTGCCGGCGGCCGTTCTGGTGGGGCGAACTGGCCTGGCGGCAGTGGCGGCGGTCGGCAGCTGGAGCTGCGTCCTGCGGAGGCGCCCGCCTGGGGCTTTCGGCCGATGCCGTGGTGCCGCGGCAGTGGCATATGGGGGAAAGTGCGGCCTGAATTGGGGCTGGAACTTTTACTGGGCAGGCATGTGGCGGAGGCCTTGGTGGCGCGCCTGGGGGGATAGATCAGCGGGCCCGATCGGCACCATCCGGAAGTCGATTTGAGCTCAGAAGTAGACGTCGACTGAGCTCGGCGCGTGTTTTCGCCAGTTCTGGGCTCTTATTGTAGTTGTTCGGAGCCATCGGATCGCCTTTGCCCCGAATTCGGCGGCGCGGGAGAAGCAGCGGTTCCGACTCATCGGTGTGCGCCCCGTTCCTCGCGGAGAGACAGGTGGTGATGGACATCACCGCCATGTTGTTGAGGCCTGGGCATGTTGCGGATCGAGGACTCGTCGTAGAGTCAGAGCCTGTCTGGTGATCCCATTGCTGGTGAACCGGGCATGTTGTAAGGGGTGAAGCCCGGTCGTTCGGGTCGTTTCGAGGCTGAGCGCTTCTTCGTAGTTCTGCAGGGCTGCGGCGTATTCCCCGTCGGCCCTGGGCACTCATTGCCATCGCGGTAATAGGCGAAGGCTTCCTTGAGCGCCTGTTGGTGGCAGGCACCTTGGGATCAGGTCGCCATCACGTGGAGCTTTTATCGATGAGTGTTTCGTTGCGTGGCTGCGGGGACGGCCGGCAAGGCGGCACTTCTTCCCTCATGCTTTCGCTCTTGCCGGGCGCGGTGGTTGCGCTGTCCGCTCCCTAGCTGGGTGCCGAACCCTGACTGTGAACCTTGGCCTCCGTTCCATCCGCGCGGGACACCGGGTCGCCGCAATTCGGTGGGCACCGCAATCGGTGACGCGGGATCCGTTGGCGCTGAATCGTGACGATCGACGTCTATCTGCGACTCTCCAGCGGACGCGCGCTTTGCTCCTGATGTGGAGGGGAGAGGCGGCGGCTGTGTGCGTGGCGGTCGAAGCGACGGCTTGCTGGAAGAGGCAGGTTCGCCAGGCAGCGTCAACCTGCTCACCGCGACGGCTGGGTGGGCCTGGATCAAAAACCTAGCCGCCGCTGGGGCGTGAGGCGGGGGGATGGGCGGTGGGGCCCTGGTCGCCAGCCTGCGCGTCGCTCGGTTTCAAGGGGCCACCCGCAGCCAGGGGCGCTCGCTTCGGCAGGGTGAGGTGGTGGGGCGCTCCCGCTGGTGGCGGATTGGCGGCGTTGATCGTGCCGGGGCCTGCTGCTGCTCTCGGTGGCTGGGCACTCACCCTGGCTGGCCGCGTTGCCCGCGTCGCGCTTGCTTGCCCTTTGGTTCCCACGCCCTGGTGGCCAGGCATCGCCCTGTCGGGCCGGGGGCGCCCGTTCTTTGGTGCGCGGCGCCGCAGCGGCCATGGCTGGCGAGCATGAGCACCCTGGTTGGCTGGGGAGGGTAGTTGCCTACTGGCCAGGCTGTCGCCTTCTCTGGCCATTGCCCGCTGGTTGCCTGTTTTCTTCAACGAGCGGTGATGCTGTGGGGTTCGTTGCTGCTGGGCGCTTCCTTGAGGGAGCGGGCGCCGCTTCCGCAACCTGGGCGTGCCCTCCGCAACTGGCCGACTCCAGCCCGATTCGCGCTCCGCTCGGCGTGGCGCCTCGGCAGGGCCGGTGTGGGGCGGGTGCGCGCGGTGACCGGTGCGCTTGCTCCCGGCGACCGCATTCGGTCGATGGTGTGGTCTCGATGCTGCTCGGCCGTGGATGTCTCGAGCTTCACGGGAACCCCTGCGCTGGAGGGCGCACGGCGGGATTCTGGCGCCGGCATGCTCAATCTTCAGGCCCGCTGGTTGCTGGAGGTTGCGCGGGGCTGGCGCCGGAAACGGCCCGTGGCCCGGATCATCGCCGTCGTCGAGCAGGGCCCAGGCGCGCAAGGCGCCGATCAGAGCCTCGCCGACGATTGCCGGCCGTTCAGCGTGGTTGGGTGCTTGCTTGCTGGCCCTTGGCAGTTTGTGTTCTGGTGCGTGGGGCACCAGGTTGTGGCCCAGGTGTGTGGGCCGCCGCGCCCCAGGGTCATGGCAGGGACGATGGGCGGGCATTGCCGTGATCGGTGCGGTGGCCGGTACGCCTTTTTCATTGGCGCGTCAACTGGCGGATTTTTGGCCGTGCTCGTGGTAGGCCTGCCCTGTTGCCTTATGGGCCTGGACACGGCCACCGCCATACCTGGAGCGGGCTGGCGGCCGCTCCGGCCCTGCTGTTCCCGGTGGGCGATTGGCGATCGAGGATAGCTTCCGCCTGCAGGACCGTTTCTGTTCGACAAACCGGCACCTACCAGGGGGGCCGCGGGGTGATCGCCGTGGAGTGCGGGCGGATCTGCGATCGGTATGCGAGCGGAGAAGGCCTGATTGAAGCCCATTCTCTCTTTTT
>Ga0163217_1067482_pt1 | contig 12293 bp, 5 predicted proteins | sample SynspAceP_FD_185933 | JGI IMG/M metagenome (GOLD analysis project Ga0163217, IMG submission 185933) | Saline lake microbial communities from Ace Lake in Antarctica - Synechococcus sp. Ace-P (PacBio error correction) | ecosystem: Environmental > Aquatic > Non-marine Saline and Alkaline > Saline ... | reverse complement strand
TACAAAGTTCATGATTTCGGATGGCTCTTGTCCCGAAAATGGAAAAAACTTTGCCTAAGTATCGAGTTTTTCCCCCAAAAAAAAGGGTTTGCCAGTAATATATGAATATATAGACATCTCTAAGAACGCTACGCACTGCAAAACGTATCAGTTTGCGTCAAAATTGGAACTAGTTGGATGTGAAGGCATAAAGGACGCTAGAACCGAAAGTGGATAGAAAGATCCCGTAAGAGTGCAGATGGCTACGCCTCTTTGGGACAATAAAATATAAAGACTACTCGCAACAGCAACTTTACTCGTCGCTTTAGTTAATCGGAAGCAGGGACCTCACCGGAGTAGGAGGCGCAATTGGGAATTCTTTTCGCTCCGCCTGATGCAGGTATGCAAATACCCGTGATAAATTATCATTTTACATGTTCTCCCAAAGTATTCAAAAAGAACACTTTCCGTCTAGTAGAGTTCTGGTTGATAGGAGTCAAAGCCATCTCAACGGAGGCTCAAACCTGAGGGGAGATCCGAGAGTATCCTCTGAAGCCAAAACCTTTTAAACAGAGATCTGCTCTTCGATGTAGAGATACATGACGATCAGTGTGACCAATCCAATTCCAGCGGATCTCATGGGCGAGTGCGCTGGTAAACAAATTATATCTCTCATGAAAATCATTTCTTAAGAATAGGGCCGACCATTGCGATTTTAATCATGCCACTGTGGTGTACTACGTGCAGCCGCAAACACAGATGCGCTGATGAGAAAAAACTCAAGCTCACTTAGATGAAAGACTCGCTGCTTTAGAGACATCAGAACACCGCAATTACTTCGGTGACATGCCACGCTGACTTACAGTAGCACGCAGACCCATCCTGTACACATAGGATCAATTTCCTCTCAGTTCACTCGTGAATGCGAGCCGATGATGTTTTGGAACTATTGCTGAAAGGTCGACACGTAGTTGGACATCATCTTGTCAATCTTCATAACACACGGTCAAGCGCCCTTTAGGGGCCTATATTATCCCAAATCTCTACAGCCTTTGCGGAATGTATGCCTAGTCCTCGATGGGGACTACAGACGCTGTGAAGCCTGGTGATTGGAAACCCCGGTTTTGTGACGCTCTAATACTTCTCTCATATCTTCTGCCCAAATCTGGGGACGCTCAAGCTCCAAAGTGACTAATTCATAGCAAACTACCAAGAGCCCGACTGTAACTAGACTTCCGTTTAAAAGGCTACAGTAATATCCTAAAAAATGCTGTGCCCTGGCTCAAGTTGAGACCAGGTTAAAAAAACAATAAGCATGAAATTCTAAATTGCTTTTTAGACCCTCAAGTCGTGCAAGGCAGGGTAGGCGTGGAAATATTAGCTAACAAGTTTTCTTATTTGGCTCAATTTTCTGATCATGTATTTCTTTTGTTTCAGAACCACAGCAGAAAAAAAACCAGGAAGATTCCAAAAATTTATGAGGAATAATCAAAAGGAGATGATGTAGTGACCATCGAGGATTGCATGGTAACGTGTATCAGGTTAGACTCAGATACGGTAATGCTTACTTGATCGAGGATTGAAGCGTCAAAGTTTGAAAAAAGCTCTGTCGATTTCTCTTCGATTTTCTCGAAGAAAATCAACCCAACGGCAAGTAATGAATTTTGGTCGGATAGCAATAAAAATCCTTTCTAAGGGATTTTCTCCTAAAACAATCCTCTAATCTCCAAAGTGGTCGTCCTTTGCATTGCAGCGGCTACCACTTTTTGGATTATTTAAACGCCTGAAATAAGGACATTTATACCCCTGTGGGTGATCATATCCCATTGAAGCTGAGAGCTATGAGTAGAGAAGAAGATATATGAGCTGCTTGAAAAAAGAAACAGCATCACAGATTGAAATCAGAGGGATATGCTGGATTTGCTTCGCAAAATATTTTAAACTCAACACTGTCCCTTTCTGTTTCATTAGAAAAATCCAAGCAGTAAATAATTTTATACGAACAACTGATTTGAGAAGAGATTCTTGGGATTGTATCTAAGTCCACTACAAGTCCTCTCCATCCTTGGACCGATTTCATTTGAAATTTGTAAAATAGTTCGATTATGCAACCCCTAAAAAATCCCCGCAATAGCTGACAAGCTCCAGTTACTCTCTTGCTAGAAAAACATTACCGATACTACTTCCTGCTCCTCAAATTAACCCAGCAAGAGATTGACCGTTAAACTGGTCCCAGTCCATTTTTAGAGCCGAATTAAAAAGTGGAATCCGGGAAGTTGAAATTAAAGAACCAAAAAAAATCAAGTCAGATTTTCCAAGTTCTGTACTAAAACTCTCCAAGAATTCGACGCTTCCTCGCGCTCATTACAAGCAAAGGAAAGAAACGGTTACTGTCACCATTGCATGTCGTTTAGCATTTTTTTAGGGAAATTTAAACGATTAAAAATACACAAACTCAAGCTTCCCTAAATTCAGTCTCACTATCGCAATGAAGAAGTGTCTAGTTGTGTGGACTACTTTATTGATGGCGAAAGCATAGAAGATCTTAAAGAAACTGGAGAATTTTGATAGCCACTCTCTCTCTCAAACGGCATAAAAGGCGGAGTGTTGTTACAATTTGACAAGTCTGTTGGTACGTCCCTTATTGCCAAAATTCGCTAGACCATATATTTCCGGATTCTTCACCATCAATAGTAGAGCTTTCCGCTATGGGAATTACAAGCCAATTAAAGTTGGGAGATTATCTGGAGGGTATAGGTTCCGGAAAAGTCCACCGTGGGGGCTAAAGATTTTTTTCTTTTGGGTTATTGCTAGATTTATTCTGCGGTGATGGATCGAGCCAAGCGCTGATGGACTGAAGATCCCTGTTTGAAGAAATTCATTGCTGCTTTTGGTAGAAGGATAGCCCTATTTGGACTCCGTAAAGCAGTGTACCGTGCCCGTGTTTTCAGCTAAAACAGTTTTTTCCTTGACCCCAAAAGAAAATCACTCGCTGCTAGAGCATCGATGGATTTTGTCATTTCTGCGCTTGGGGGGATCTTCAATTTATGGGGGTAAAGTCACAATCACACGTCCTATACGTCCTTAAAGAGGCTGTTTTGATTCTTGAGGACTGGTGGGCAAGGATCTTTTGGATTATGTCATCAACGTCAGCGCACCACTCCGAAATACGAGTAAGTAGAGTGATGATCGCGTGACTCAAGACTCGAAATTGACGCTACAAATCAGACTCAATCTTGGATCACAGCTTCCCGCGAGGACAAGAGTTGGTCAGATTTTGTGATTAAAAAATGTGCTAATAAAAACTCTTGATCTCCAAGTGTTAAAGATCGATGATCCAGAGAAACTGTGGGTGTAGCTAATTAAAGCTGTTTTTCAGACCCAACTTTATTACGATTTTCCATGTCTCGCCAATGCTTCACAAATCAAAAATTCATAGTTGTAAGTCCCGGGCCAATACAATTCGTTTCGCTTATCGCCGTGTTTCCTTGCACCCGAATACAAAATTCATATTTTCTCATGGCACAATTGGTGATTTCGAGGCGGTTCCCCTTTTGAAGTCAGCAGTAGCCCAAACTTCAAAGGCACAAGGCCCTAATTGGTAAAGTCTTTCCTCTAAGCCATTCAACCTCGCTTCAGAGTATCAAATGCCAGATCAAGCTCTTTCACGACTTTCGCTCCATCATCCCGTCAAATATAAGGCTGCCATCTACTTGCGTGATTTCTATCACGATCAGAGGTGATCCGAGCCCTATACTTTTGTGTAACAAAAACTGAGAAAAATAGAGTGAAACGTGAAGAAATACTTTGGTATAGGAGTTTCATACAATCGTGACTTCTTTTTAAATTAAATTAGAAGCGATCGGTAAGGTACTGAAAACAGAAATAACTCGCAATTTCATCCCCAAAGTTTTTCGATTCCTTTGAAATACTTTAGGGAGAAAGAATAGATAATTTGTCGATATATTAGACGTGTTATTCAACACTTCAAACTTCGCTACCGTTCAATGTGACCCGGCCTCACCTCATGCCTGCGGCGAGATAGTTCCACGCCTAGACCGAATGCGCTATAATATCACTCTGTGACGATAACTTTGGCTCAGATGTGACCGCTCGATATATAGTTTTAAATATGTGCTGAGCATTCTGGGGCTAGCGGTGCGACAAGCCCGGAGAAAGCGATTGTATCTCATGAATTTCTAGGGGAGACGCTTATGCCAAGCATAGTCGTTGGGTTTTCGCGGTGGCCTCGGAACTTGTTCACTCTGTACCCGAATCTCGGATTCCAGCTTTGCCAGATAGACAGCGGTGACGAAGATATCACAGTATCCTGCTCAAGGAACGGTCAGGACTCGAATCTTGGCCTTGCACTTTCTCTGTGACGATCTTACCTCTCATCGCGTGCCGAAGCGATAAGCTGACTCGCCGATAGACTCTCACTCACTGTGCTCAGCTGTGTGAAATAGATAGGCTTGATCTATAATGTCGCACCAATGTGCGATCGAAGGATCTTTTAGGATTCATTTAATACCATATTTTTGCTTGCATCTGGAATCGACGCGCAAGAAAGCTGTGGCTAAATTTAAGGATGCACCGCGCAGAGCTTGTGGAATATCCAGCCATGCGTCTGGACCAACTCGGAAAAGAAATGCAGTGGCTCCTTTCGATCTATCGCAACATCATGTGTTTACTGCTCAGGGGCTGTTCTCCCTCGCAGTGATGTAATGAGGACTGGTGGAATTCCTTATTGCACTGAGGAGACTTTGAGAACTCGTGGCCGAAGGCCAGGAGAATGAGAATGGCTTTTAGCAGGCACCGTAGCTCTCCTCTACAGCATTTCGCGCTCAAGTCTACTCCAAGTCCTTTGGCCAGCTCGCGCGCGTTCTTATGTCCGCGATCAATTCACAAAGAGGCATACAGGGGACTGCAAGGACTACACTATATATATGAGCATGTATATGCCGATTCATTCGTATGGGTTCGATGAGTGAGCCTCGGGGAAGTACAGAGAGCGCAAGTTAGTTCGATCGAGTGTGGGCCGTTGATTGTAGCGTGACTCTTCCAAATCTTGGGATTCTACTCGGATGCAAACACATCATAAATTGTGAAAATGAGGGAGCAAACTGTGCATCTTGGGTCCACTTCTCGCTGATCTGTGACTGATAGACGCGATTTGAACCTCCTTCCTCTCTCTTGAAAACAATATGCTTTGGTGGGAACCCAGCGTGGAGAACAAAAATCCGCCTCGGAGTTAGCACTCTTGCAAATCACGATTCCGATGGGTTATCAGCGCAAGTTCAGAGCGTTCGCTCATTTCAGACCTCAAAGACTCACATCGGGATTTCGCATGTCTGGCGCTTAGAAAGAAACAATTAAGAGCGCTGTTTGAAAGATAAAGTGAGTATTGTATATACAGTCAATGTGAGATAAATAATGCCACACGCCTTTGACCTCATATTTTTATTATACAGGCGGTTATCTCTATCATCCATAAAATCGCCTATCATAAAAACCGCACCGCTCGGGTACCTGAATGAAGCACTTCTTGTGGATTCTCCATCGTGTTGAGTTATTTTCAAGATTGAAGCCAACAATCTCGGGGAGTTGCCAACGCACTTCCATTCAGAGGTGTGCCAATGGGTTTATTGTCTCTCCTCCCTTTGAAGCGCAAGTTCAGTCGATTGGCTTGATTACGTTTTCAAAAATTCAGTAAACGAACCTCACCCTCCAACGCACGCTCCTTATGCGGCGCGAGGTAGACTTCCATATCATAAGTCATAGATGAAGTAAGAGCCCATATCCCTCCGCAGATCGCAAGTACCACGATTGGGAAGTTCCAACTTTTGTCAGAAGGCGTCCGTCCTTGCACGATAAAGGCTCTCATCGACTCCAACGGTTGATACCGAAATCAGTACGATTGGTGTGTGATCTTCGAAACCCATCTCTATTTCATCGAATCTGATGGCAATACGAGTGTTCAAGCCGCGCGAAACATGTGCTCGCCAGCTACCTGCTTTCTCTTCTGAAGCGAGGTGTATATCCACGATTTTTAATCAGGTAGGCTCTGTGATCCAGAAAGGCATTACATCGCGATTACCAAATTGCGTCAACGGACCTCTCCGCAGTTGGATAAAGATTGTCGGCCAGCTCCGGCAAAAAATCACATTATGACCTCCTTATACTGGATGTGTTGGCTGGTCAAAGGTGATACTCGGCATTCTTCAATTGTGACATAACTGGAGGAGGACTGCAATAATGTTCTATGTAACCTGCTGCAATTGCTGCTCATACTAACGAAAACTCCCTTGCTCGGCCGCTCCCCTAAGCGCCCCGTAGAATCTAGTGGCTCGTGCGTGTAGTCTAGCGCTTCGATTTTCCTTTCTAGCTGGAATCCCTGCTCCGCGTAGCATTTAATCACCAGAAATGATCTCAAAGTCGCGACTAGCATGTCATAACTTTTTTATTATCCAGTATACCCATATGCAGGCGGCTTACCCTCAAAGAGGTGGTGGCGTACTCCTCGAGCGCTTTCCAGTAAACGCACTCTCAGGTTTTCCTCTGTCAAGATCTTCCTGAGGGCCACACTACGCCATGTGGGTATTCGCTCCGTTAGATATACTCAAGGCGCTGTTATCGAGTTTGTCCTTTAACATGGTGCTGTAGTGCGTCTTCCAATCTTTTGATACTGTCGCATCTTCAAGTCACTGTTTTTGTCTCGAGATTCTCTCCAACCAGGCTATCGCTCACGGCGCGGCCTTTCCTGGACTTCATCAAATACCTTTTGCCCTACTACGGAAACTGAGTTAGGCTCTGTCGTAGATTATGATTCGTTGAGCTTGAGCTCGGATTCGTTGAAGAATCGCTCGTGCAGGAGAGGTTGCCTGATCTTCGAAGATAGACTCTGGCATCTGGGAAAGTTTCTCTTTTGTAAATCCCGAATAAGGACACTCGTGATATATACGCTGTGAATCATGACTTAACTATAGCATTGAGTTGAGCTAGAAAGTGTAGAACTCAAAGATAAGCCATGTATATATCCGGACCAATGGACGGACTTAATAACGCTAGAAAAGGGCCCACTTCCAGTTCTTAATTTCCCTATGTAGTCTTCGGTCGTCAGGAAGGTTTTAACTTTGACTGGTATAATCTCGCGTGCGGAAAGTACTTTAACAAGTCTTACCGGATGCCATTTTTCTCTTGTTTAGTGAATTCATTCACTTCAATGAGAACTCTAAGTCCGTCAAGCTCATATCTTCCACCAATCACCAAAAATCTTATCAATAACTTTCAGCTCCCACCTATAAACAACTTGATCTTGATCTTGGAAAATTAAGTGCCAATAAGGTTCTGCTGAATATGGAACAAGGCCTTGTTTTATCACTGCTACTTGAAAATCACGACATCTACATAATTCCGGAAATTCTTCAATGCGCAGACCTTCGCTGACTCTTACTAGTACAACCACTCGATTAGCTTCCTTTGTGCCATATTCGCGCCTGGAAAACTAGGAGTAATAAATCCGACTTGGAATCGGCTACGTTTAGGGATCGTGACGTTTAAATTTTCTTGGTTGGCTGACAAACTTTCAATGGATAAATTTTTTAATATTGAACTCAAAGGGCACTTTAACCCGTTTGAAAACCTGATGCCAAGTGGTGTATTACTAGAACCTTTAAGTAGCATCAGGAAAATGCAGAGGACATTCCGCATATTGATAAAAAACTTTAACCCTTCGGAAGGTTCAATAATCGTCTCGGCAGATTCTAGCGGTCCGTCACGTTGATTTCTTCATTCCATTCTCTCTTTATCGCTGATTTTCGCACAAGAGCAAAAATGGAAGCTAGCAAGTCATAAAGAGGAAATTTTCTCGTAGGTATAAGGTTAGATTGAGCTAAGATATTAATTTAAGGTTATCTGAGTCTTCAAAGTTTAAATACAACACCCATATGAGACATCTTATTGATGAAATTCAAGTTTAGATTTTAGCCGATTTTTACGCACATGGTTCAGAATCCCGAAAAGAAAACTTTTGTCAATAAGTATGGCAGTTACAGACATACTCAAATATCGGGTTTGTCGCCGATCAAAATCATGGCCGTGTTCGCAAGGCCCTCTTTCAGGACTAGATTACGTATCCGTTCGATTAAGGAGTTTTCTTTTCCAACCTTCAGATTGAGGTTTAAATCCCGCATTACGAAAAAACCAGAGATCGGGATTTCACAACGCGGTCCAAGCACAGATATGACGGCCAAGGTAAAGAGGCATGCCAAGAGGTCGAACCACGGATTTGAAGGAGTTTGTAATCATGTGGTCAGGACTCCCACCGATTCACAAGAGCTAGCACAAATCAATTCCTGCCGACGCGATCCCATCAAAGCAGAATATCCGTGAAATTTGGTCCAACGGAACTTCCCGGAATCCTTTCAATATCGATGCCAAAGATCCGAAGCCATGCCTTCGACTTTGGGATCAAATCGCTAGCGGTAGGCACATGATTGAGAGAGCTATTGGCCCCTAACTATCCATTGGATTTGAGACAGAAAATTTCTCTTTGAGGGGAAAGTTCGCGTCATGGGAATTTCTATTTATAAAGACACGGATCCACTATTTTCCTACTCGAGAACCCGATGAAGGTTCCTGCAGACTGCAGTAAGAGCGCTGAGCATTGGCGACATCAAATTTAATCACCACTTCTTTATGGGTGCAGCGCTGACGGCCTTAGTGCTTCCGTAAGGATGTAATTGAGCATTACCAATTTACTTGCCTTGCCCTGATCAGACTGGTAATTCAGACGTCTAAGCGACTATGCCGGTTGAAGCGGTTGACCTAATAAAAAATTAAACAACAATTCATCGTGGGCTAGTACAGATGCCTCCTAGAGAAAATATTTGAATTCCAGCAGGCTATTCCATCCATTTTCACATGATCCAGATCGAAATGCGATCTGATTTGCTTAGAAAGCTCCTGCGGTATTCCTAAATGAAGATCTCCAAAACAGTCCGTTCCCAAAATATGTGTGGTGGTGGTGTGCATGAGGTGCCAGTTCGAGTTCTCTCTCTGACATTTAAATCCATAAATAAGCCTATTAGATCGGCTTCAAACAAGTGCGCCGCGCCCAGGCCGCGCTTATTTATCTTTTTCTGAAGGATACTGACACTTTCAATTGACTGATTTGTGCGTGATTTCTGGTAACTTTTTAGCATTTCCTGCAACTATGCTTTTGAGCGAAATTGGTCAACGATCAGCGAGCATATATTTCGGAGGGAGGAGCTTTGGAGTTGAGATCACTATGCAAGCATCTATGCTATCCCGGCCCCTCCGTTACTCAATTGTTTCTGCCTTTTGGCTATCGGGTAGAGGACGTCCCAATTTAGCACTGTCTACCTACCTCCAGCACTTGTTAGTTTTGATTTGCCTGCTACACTCATAATGGATTTTGACAGTCCATCATTAATTTATTTTTTTGAGAGGAAAACTACTCCGGAGCGCGTTAAATGTTGCTTCGATTCATTCCAGCCCGATGGGCCATCGGGCTTTATCATTTTTTGCCGACTGGTCAAAAGACGATCGGGGAAAAATGATCCTAACCACTACCGACACTGAGCATGGTATTTGGGTTCTCATTCTCTACCCTTCATTTCATTCTTTTATAGCTGCCTTATATTTTCCTTTGCTGTATTACTGTCGCGGGATCCTTGAGCACTTCGATTAAATTTACAAAAAGTGCACCCAAACTTTGAAAAAGATTGCACACCCATAATCAAATGGGCAATTTTTACTTGTGGAGGAACCTTAGCCCTTGCTCGCGATTCTCGGGGCACTTACAAAAATGCTCAGTCAATTATTCTTTTCGAAATTCTATCGAAAACGGAAGCTTTGACTTTGGTGGTTGGTCAAGTATTGGTGCCCCTACCTGTTACACCCAGAGTTTGTGATTTCAAATACATTATTTAATGCTACTGAGAATTTCTTACTGGCTATGCCATTTCAGGGAATCTCCAGCGGTACAAAGATCCGACCCTCTTTTTCATATTTGTCGGTGTGCTTGTCCATGCAGGTGGTATGATAGCAGGCTTTTCTCTCTATAGGGAGGATTTATCGCTTGCACGCGCGCATATTTTTATGCTAGTGTGGATATTTCCTTGAACTTTTTTGTTCATTCGCTTTTGGTGGACAACTTTAAAAATACCGCCCAGTCAGAGCAGCATTTGGAGGGGATAAACGCCAGTCTCTTGCGGGAATGCTGATCTCTCGACTGCCTATTCTTTACTTTTTGAGCCACTGAGGCTATGGGGAGATTAATATCTTTTTCCATCTTAGTGACCTTACATGCTCTGATTACAGCTTCTCTCATAAAAATTTTCTTCTCCTGCTCTCAGGTCTTGCTGGTAGGCATGTTCTTGGGCATTATCTTCTCTTATCCAGATATTTGATCTTGCGAGCATGGTTAACCATTGGCAATTCGTCCCGAAAGGGTGTAACCTCTCAGTCCTTTTAACACGTTTCCTTTCGCCAGTTATGTACATGATTCCTCTCTCTCTTCTAACTCATGCGGAGGTGGCTCAGCGAACATCTGTTTCGATTAATAGTGATCGATTCCTCCGTGAACATCCTGCCGAACCTTTCAAGTGACAACACACTTGCGCAGGCCAGTTTCTTAGGATGGAGGGGTTCGAACTGATGCCATCCGAGATCGCTCGTTACCTGGTAGGTGGGATATGCCGGCAACCAATTCTATGGATGGCTAACATGGGTATCTTGATTTTTCGACTGTGAATACGAGCAAGTGAGCTCGATTTGTTCTGGATCTCGAAAATGCTGGCCTGTTGGGTTTTTGCCTGACTCAACATCATCTTACGAGGTCCTTGCGGTGAGTTCAGAGCATCTTCAATGATCTCGGTAGCCATGCTATTGGGATGCGGAATTCGTAAATACTTAAGTGCCATGGCTCACCAGTGGAAGTTCTATTTCGAAGCATTGCGCAGGATACATTTCTCTATCAGTCGCGAGTGGCGAGTGCTATTGTTTCTTTTGCAGTATGCAATTATGATATGACTATGTCTGGACTGGATCATCGAGATATCGAAAGTGAGTAAACACTAAAAACTCTTCAGTTCATTCCTATCTCAACTGACCATCTAGATCAGTCAAAAACTCACAAGGACCTTAAAACTAATCAACACACCAAGTAAGTTACGAATAATATCAAGCAACCTTAGAGCGATTTGGCTTTAAGTTATTGGTCGAATACAATGAGAAGCTGAGGTCAGCACCTAGAATAAGAAGTACCGGAATGGGCACCTGCTTCAGATATTTTAGACTCATTTGAATGTTATGAATAGTCGCTCCTACATGGTCTTATGGCATTTGAATTAAATCCTGTGGAGTATTTTTTAAAAGTAAGAATTCTCTTTCTCAGTCTAGCAACAAATTCCAAAATTTGACTTTCGTTACAAACAATTTGATAAAACAACTTTTGGTTTCTCCGAGATCTTAATCTCGAAATATTAGAGGGTATTTAGACAAATTACGCAGAAATGTCTCCATAAGATTGCGGCATTTAATGATACCGTCATTGGTGGAGATCACGGCAACTGTATTAGGATTATGTCTGCCACAATAGTGGGCCAGCCTTGCACAATCCGCAAAGTTAATCTTGGGTCTTGAACTAGGTTAGATTGAGGGGTTTTTTTAAGCACTTAGCCGATGCGCATAACATATTGCAGAGAACCACTAATTTCTCCCCTCGTCTGGGAATATCTTTCAATTCGGCGTCTCAACTTTTGACTCCGTGTCCCTAGAATTCAAGCAACTGCCTCTCTTTTGGTCGGGATAATTTATTCTCGCCTCTGAGATGGGGGTTATAAATTCCACAAAGACGATCGGGTTTTGACGATGATAGCCGTTCACAATTAAAATTGATGGAAAATACCTAATAGCATATTGGGCCGAATGACTATTATAGCCATCTCACTCCGGCTGTCTAACAGGATTTGGTTTCTTTAAGGCTGCGGAGACCTTGATCTCACCAAGAGGACAAAAACTTTGTTAATCTACTCCGTTATGTCCAGATAACCTTAAATGTCAGGCAGATTTTCATCCAGCTTTCGGGATGCAAGTCGAAATGAGTCTTTACATTAGAAGGCGCTCTGCTAAAAATTATCTCTCGTGCATTGCGACCCTCCAGCTTCTCAGAGGTGAGTTATTAGGTGTGTGAGAGAGAGGAAAAGAAGCTAGTTCTTCGTGAAGTTTGTCACGAAACTGCGCATCACGCTCTCACCGAAATTACAACTTTCGTGAACGATTAGAGAAAA